>VOFB01003870.1_pt1 | contig 30275 bp, 47 predicted proteins | sample 5384141 | NCBI WGS metagenome assembly VOFB01 (sample SAMN12384721, study PRJNA508395) | human gut metagenome | isolation source: healthy gut A | host: Homo sapiens | reverse complement strand
CCGCAAGATTATTGATCTGTGCTTCAAATTTTGCTTTATCTTTATTGGAAAGTCCTGCATTGCTGTAAATGATATCCATAAGCCTTTTACCAGCCAGCGTAAGCCGGTCATACGCTGCATCCGCTTTCTTCTGTGCCGGTTTCTTTGCTTTCACAGGAATCTTCACGCCCTCACTGAGGATCTCATTGTTCAGAAGATCCACTTCTGCACACGGAAATGGTGCAAATGCCTGATAATCAAATGTCTCTTCCACCGTCTTTGAACTCTTCTGTTACTGTATCTTCACCATGTACAACAAAAACTCGCTGTATCGGTGGATCAAATGCCTTTACCCATTTCAGCAGACCATTCATATCCGCATGCCCACTGACACCATGAAGGCTTTCAATCCTTGCATGTACCTCGATCGACTCTCCAAACAGCTTCACATTTTTCTCGCCCTCCAGCAGCCGCCGACCCAGCGTTCCGTTTGCCTGATATCCGACAAATAAGATCGTACACTCTTCTCTCCACAAATTATGCTTCAGATGGTGACGGATACGACCAGCATCGCACATTCCGGAAGCTGAGATGATCACCTTTGGTTTCTCGATAAAATTGATCATCTTAGAATCATCACTGGATATTGCAGTATGCAGTCCCGGAAATACCAGTGGATTGATCCTGCATTCACAAGAGCAAGTGCCTCCTCATCAAAGCATTCCCGCATATTTTTAGTAAATACCTTTGTCGCCTCGATTGCCAGCGGACTGTCCAGATAAACTTCAAAATCAGGATACTCACTCAGCAGTCCCTTTTCTTTGATCTCACGAATAAAGTACAGCATCTCCTGCGTTCTTCCAACAGCAAACGACGGGATCACTACATTTCCCTTCCGGTCAAAGGTCTCTTTCAGAATCCTTGTAAAATCGCCAAGATAATCCGGCTTTTCCTGTGCATGTACCCGATTTCCATAGGTGGATTCCATGACGATATAATCTGCATTCTCCGTATAGGCCGGATCTTTGATGATCGGCTGATCCGTATTCCCTATATCACCTGAAAATACAATCTTTTTTTGTCACGCCATCTTCTGTCGCCCACACTTCAATACTGGCTGATCCCAGCAGATGCCCCACATCGGTAAACCGGATCTCAACGCCCTCACAGATCCTGATCCGCTCGCCATACTGACATGGCACAAGAAGTTCAATCGCGTCCAGTGCATCCTGCATTACATAAACCGGTTCATACTCCGGCTTTCCTGCTCTCCTGCCTTTTCGATTTCTCCACTCTGCCTCAAATTCTTGAATATGCGCACTGTCACGAAGCATGATATCACACAGGTCAGCCGTTGCATACGTGGTAAAGATCTGACCTTTAAATCCATCTTTTTGCAAGTCTTGGCAGCATCCCCGAATGATCAATATGTGCATGTGTGAGGAATACATAATCCACTTCATTCGCCGGAATCGGAAGCCCCGATTCTCATACAGATCCGGTCCCCTGCTCCATTCCACAATCAATCAGGAATATTTTTCCCTGCAGTCTGAAGGAAATGACAGCTCCCAGTAACTTCGTGGGCTGCTCCTACAAAAGTAAGTTTCATAAGTCCACCAACCCTTCCGCTTTTTTTTTATTGTAGCACTTATTTATTTAATATGCACGAAAAATATAGCGGTACTCTTTAAATTTTAGTAAATTTTAATACTTATGTTAATAACTCGATGAACGTTATTCATACCGGATCATTTCCCGTCTGAGCCTTGTCATGATTTTCTTTTCCAGCCGGGAAATATACGACTGGGAAATTCCCAGAAGATCTGCCACTTCCTTCTGCGTCATTTCTTTTCCTTCCGGATGATCCAGGCCGAAACGCATCCGCACGATCATTTCTCCCGACCGGACAGTTTGTTCAAAGCCCGGAACAAAATTTTTCTCTCTGCCTCATTTTCAAGATCTTTATAGATTGTATCTTCATCCGTCCCCAGAATGTCAGATAAAAGGAGCTCATTTCCATCCCAATCCACATTTAAAGGTTCATCAATGGAAACCTCCATTCTTGTCTTGTTATTCCTGCGAAGATACATCAGGATTTCATTTTCAATACATCTGGATGCATAGGTTGCAAGTTTGATCTTTTGGTTGGATTGAATGTATTGATCGCCTTGATCAGACCAATCGTACCAATGGAGATGAGGTCTTCAACCCCTACTCCCTGTATTGTCGAATTTTTTTGCTATGTAAACGACCAGTCTCAGATTATGCTCAATCAGAAGCTTTTTTCGCCTCCTGATCATCTTCTGTTCCCAGCCGTCCGATCACTTCCTCTTCTTTTTTCATTTTCAAGCGGCGGTGGAAGAACATCTGTTCCTCCTATGTAATGAATCTCTTTCTGCCCTCCGAAGATCAGCGTCCTGAAATCAGGCACTACTTTCAGTTTAAATTTCTCCGGCACTGCTACTTTTACTATCATTTTCATTTTCCTCCTAAATATTCAGATAATCATGGTTCAGGATCAACTGGTATTCCTGCTTCTCTGAAATCGTTCCTTCACTGATTCCGATCAACGGTTTTCAATCCATTTTTTCCCCGTCCATGCTGACACACATTTTCTCGATTCGGAAGATTTTTATTACACCGGTTCCACTGATACTCTGATAAGGGATGTACCGCATTTTTCGGTTCCGTATCCCTCAGGACAGATCCTTCTTTCTGCTGTTGTTCTCTGAACTTTTCATAGAATTCATGGTCGAGAATACTGACCGGATCACCACTGACCGGATCGCATAAAAAAGATTTCCCGTATCCATCAGTGCCATGACGCTCATCTTTCTCTCGTTCAAATACAGCGTCACCTCACACCGCACCTGTTCTTTTCCGCTTATTTTTTCTTAACAGTTTCCAGCATTTCACAAAGAGAAATGCCGTTCCCACTGCCGTCCCATAAAAAGGCTGATATACCTTAAATACGGCCGGAATGCTGTCATCATGCCTCCCATAAAAACCGCACATAGGTATAATAATATGTAGGCCTTTATAAATTGAGCTTTCGTTCTGATACGGAGACCGGTTATAAGCATACAACTGCTGACAATTCCATGAAAAAAATAAGTTGAAAGACTCCGGGGATCCCCACGACTATTCAAGGCACATCATCCCGCTTCCAAGCCCTCCGCCCAGAAAGATTCTCTGCCAGTTACTTTTGCATTTCAGAACCCGATTCAGTACAAGAAGCAACAGACTGTCCATCATGAAATTTTCCAGAAACAACAAATCAATATACAATTCGTAGTGCATATTCCACCTTCCTTCTCCTTTGTATGCATGACTCATTATATGCCTGCACCAAAGCAGAAGTTTGTCGGACACTGACAGAAAGATCAGAATATATTTCGACAACATCCTGCTTAACAGCCCGTTGTTCCTGCACTCTGTAAATTGCATTTTGTGCAACAAAAAAGAACCGGCTTTAACCAGTTCTTTTTCTAAAATCTATTCATTCTGTCTTTCAGAATCCAGCGATTGTCTTTCCCTGCTTACTTTTGAAGAAATCAGGAATCTTGATCGACTGCTCTTTTACATTGCTTGAAGGTGTTCTCGGCTGCAGTGTCGGCATTGTTCCTCCCTGCGGTCTTACTGTGGAACCTGCTCTTCTCTCATGATCCAGTGTAGATCTCACATGAGATTCTCCGCCGGACGGAAGAATGGATCCAACCTTCTGCTGTCCTTCCAGTCTTGCTTTTTAACTTAGAAGCACTTCCGCCTACATTATGTAAGCCGGTAGCAATAACTGTGATTGTACATTCATCAGACTTTGTATCATCATACATAGCACCGAAGATGATACTTGCACTTTCTCCTGCAAGCTCCTGTACATAATCAGCTGCATCAGAAGCATCCATCAGCGTAATATCACCGGATACATTGATGATCACGTTTGATGCACCCTGGATCGTAGTCTCAAGCAGTGGACTGGCAACAGCCTGCTTAACTGCTTCGAGTGCCTTGTCATCTCCGCGTCCTGCACCGATACCGATATGGGCAATACCTTTATCTCTCATAACTGTCTGGATATCTGCAAAGTCGAGGTTGATCAGTGACGGTACGTTGATCAGGTCTGTGATACCCTGAATACCCTGCTGAAGAACCTGATCTGCCTTCTTCAGGGCTTCCGGCATTGTGGTGCGTCTGTCTACGACCTCAAGAAGCTTATCATTTGGAATAACGATGATCGTATCTACATTTTCTTTTAATTTATCAATACCACTTGTGGCATTCTGCATTCTGGTCTTGGATTCAAAACGGAACGGCTTTGTGACAACACCTACCGTCAATGCACCCTGCTCTTTGGCAATACGTGCAATAACAGGAGCTGCTCCTGTTCCTGTTCCTCCACCCATTCCACAGGTAACAAATACCATGTCTGCACCTTTCAGTGCTGCCTGGATCTCTTCTGAACTTTCTTCCGCAGCTTTCTCCCCACCTCCGGCTGTGCACCTGCACCAAGTCCTTTTTGTAAGCTTTTCACCGATCTGCATCAATGTCGGTGCTTTACAAAGCTGTAATGCCTGCTTATCTGTATTTACAGCTATAAATTCTACGCCTGCAATCTGTTCGTCGATCATTCGGTTCACGGCATTGTTACCGCCTCCGCCGACTCCGACAACAATAATTCTTGCAGCCGCTTCAGATTCGTTGGTCTTAATTTCTAACAAAGAGTATTTCCTCCTTTGTCGTCTCATTAATCTTTTATACATCCCTTAATTTTAATTGAACGATACAATTCAATAAGTATATAATAAAGTCTTTTCCGTAAATAATCAATAGATTTTTTCTTATTTTCTGATTTTTTACTCAATTTACATTCTTTTCCTTTTTATTGCACGTCAGCGGTCTGCTCCGCAGTCTGTGGTGTAAACCGGATGGATGCGGAAGACGAATCAAAATTCTCCAGATGGAGTGTTCCTGCGGTGTCAGGATACTTCTTTTCAGTTCTTCCAGGATCGGTCCTACCTGTGCCAGACGCTCTTCATACTTCTCATTTCCCAGCAGTACTTCCACTGCTCCGAAATATAATACGACATCACTTCCATCTGTATTGCAGACGATCCGCTCCGGTGACAGGGCATTTTTTTCTGAGATATCTGGATGTCTCTGCCAGTTTCTCAAAAAATCGCATCATCCTCCACAGGAAGCACTTTTCCGATTTCCACCTCTGCTGTATCAAAGAAAGTCCTTCAATATACGGGACTCCCTCGATCTGCTTTGCACTCCGAAGCGTTGCGATCCCCTGTTCATCAAAATACAGCATCGCCTCATCATAATCTACATAGCCGAGCATACTTTTTCAACCACTGTCACAGCAACCGTCCACGGATTCTTCAATGACACTTTCAGGCTCTCTACTCCTGACGGAAGTTCTCCCTTGTCAAAAGTATATTTTCTAAAAGATACAGAGAATTTACTGACAATGGATCTTTTTTCAATCCAGTTCGTGATTGTTCCCTCTCCATAATACACATTTCCACTGACCTGGATCTTTCTGGCGCGGAATCCGAAAATACATATCAGCACCAGAACTGCCACGGTCAGGATCAGGATCAGAATCATTTTTCCTATATTTTTCTTTCGCTTTTTCTCTTCATATATGCTCCTCTGTCTTAACGTTCTCCTGCCCCGTTTTCCGGACGCATCTCTTTTTTTTCTGATTCCTGCCGGAATACCCGGAAACACTCAGCACAAGTCCCATCTCCAGTAATAAAAATACAACCGATGTTCCTCCATAACTGATAAATGGCAGCGTGATTCCTGTATTGGGAATGGAATTTGTTACCACTGCAATATTTAAAATGATCTGGATCATCATATGTGCCATCGCTCCTGTTGCAATCAATGCACCGGTCAGATCCTCCGCCTTTGCAGCAATCACAAAGAATCTCCAGATCAGGATCAGAAAAACTCCGATCAGGATTCCCGCACCCACCAGTCCCAGTTCTTCGCAGATGATCGAAAAGATCATATCATTTTGTGCCTCAGGAAGAAACCCCAGCTTCTGGACACTGTTCCCCAGTCCTCTGCCAAATAAGCCTCCGCTTCCAATGGCATACAATCCCTGCAGGGTCTGATAACCTTTTTCGTATTTCTCCGGATTTCTCCAGATTGCGATCCGTTCCAGCCTGTAACTCTCAATGCAAGGAAGATCGTCATAAATCCCGCTCCACCTGCAATCATCCAGAAAAATTGCAGATATTTCGGACTCGCCGTGAAGATCATCACTGCCCCAATTCCTAAAATAATGATCGCTGTGCTTAAGTTACTCGCTCCTACAAGTCCCACGATGGGAAGAATCGTCAGCATAGTAAGGACAATACTTTTGAATTTTCCCATCTTTTTATATTCTTTTCAATCAGCCATGAAAGAAATACGATCACCGCTACCTTTGCAAATTCTGAAGGCTGAAAAGAAAGCGGGCCCAAAGACAGCCATCTTTTGGACCCGTTATATTCCTCTCAAACAGCAGAACTGCCACCCCCAGCAGGATTGACAGCAGATATCCCGGCACTGCCAGTGGAATCCATCTATGGTAATCAATCCTCGAAACAACCGCCATTCCGACAAGTCCGAGACCTGTGGCAAAGCCCTGCTTTTTTAAATAATAGAAAGAGTCGTGAAACTTTACATTTCCATTATAAGCACTGATGCTGGTTAGGAGAACCAGTCCTGTAATTACCAGCACAAGTACCGTGACAAGTAATGTATCATCATAGGTGCATCGCTTTGCAGGATGCCTCAATCCAGATCCACTCCTTATAACTGATTTACAAGTTCTTTGAATTTATCTCCACGCTGCTCATAATTTTTGAACATTCCCCAACTTGCACATGCAGGAGAAAGGAGTACTGCATCTCCCGGTTTTGCATTCTCTACACATTTTGCAAATGCTTCCTCAAATGTATCCGCCATTACGATCTCATGAAATCCGAGTTTCTCAGCCGTCTGTGCGATCTTTTCGTCTTGTAGCTCCGATCAGAACCAGCTTTTTGACCTTTCCGTCAAACGCATTGATCCATTCATCATATGCAGAATCTTTATCATATCCTCCGCCGATCAGTACCGTTGGGCGGTTCATTGCCTGGATTCCCTTGATGGCTGCATCCGGGTTGGTTCCCTTGGAATCATTATAATAAACAACGCCGTCTTTTTTCTGCCACAAATTCAATCCGATGCTCTACTCCCTGAAATTCCTTCAAGGTCTTTCGGATGATCTCAACCGGTACTCCATAAGCTGCTGCCATCGCTGCTGCTGCCATCGCATTTTCATGATTACGCGTACCGAGAATATTCAGTTCATTGCCTGTACAGATCTCTGTCTTTTTCACCATTCAGGCTCAGCACGATCTTCTCTCCGTCCAGATAGATTCCTTCTTCTAATTTACGCTGACTGCTGAAATATAGAACCTTTGCTTTCAATGTCTCACCAAACTGACGTGTCACTGCATCTTCGTAATTCAGAACGCACGTATCCTCTTCCGTCTGGTTCTTTGCAATATTCTCTTTCGCCGCAATATATGCTTCCATCGTATGATGACGATTCAGATGATCCGGAGTAATGTTTAAGATCGCACTGACTCGCGGACGGAATGTCTCAATCGTCTCAAGCTGAAAACTGCTCATCTCTGCCACGATCACAGAATCTTCTGTTGTCTCAAGTGCCACACTGGTATAAGGATTTCCAATATTTCCAACTACATATGTATTCTCTGTATAGTTCTTCATGATCTGACCAAGCAGGGAAGTTGTCGTCGTCTTTCCGTTGGTTCCGGTAATCGCAAGAACCTCTCCCTTTCCTGCTTCATATGCCAGTTCGATTTCCCCCAGATCGGGATTCCCCGGTCTCTCATCTCATTCACAATCGGAAGATCGGTCGGAACTCCCGGACTCATAACAACCAGATCCAGTATCTTCAGCAACTGTGCCTTTTTTCGTCCGCAAGTGTACCAAGAAGAATCTGCAAACTGCCATTCCTGGATTCCGGGATCTTTGACAGGATCTCTTCTCTGTCCAGCTTATCATTCCCATCATAAAGTACGACTTCTGCACCTTCCCGGAGCAACAGACTGCATGCCGCTTCTCCACTGATTCCTGAACCAAATACAAGTACCTTTTTTCTTTGATCTTCATCTTTTATACCCCCATAAGAGCAATCAGGCAAAGGATTGCCGTAATGATCGAAAATACAGCTACAACTCTCGTCTCAGACCATCCGCACAACTCAAAGTGATGATGGATCGGAGCCATCTTAAAGAGTCTCTTTCCGCCTGTCTTCTTAAAATATGTTACCTGCAGAATTACTGAAATCACCTCTGCAAGATAGATAAATCCCACAATGATAATAAATAACGGCATTCTCATCATATAGGCAGTTCCAGCTACAAAACCGCCCAGTGCAAGCGATCCTGTATCGCCCATGAATACACTCGCCGGATAAACATTAAAAAGCAGGAATCCCATCAATGCTCCTACAACCGCACAGGTGATCGGTTCCAGTCCACTCTTTGTTCCAACCGCTACAACTGTAAAAAATGTTGCAACCAGTACTGTGACGCTGGAGGCAAGACCGTCCAGTCCGTCTGTAAAATTCGTACCGTTCACAGTACCGATCACTGCAAAGAACAGGACCGGAATTGCAAGCCATCCAAGATTCAGTTCGTACCCATGCGTAAACGGAACGATCATGGTCAGCGGAACCTTTGCCACTTTTACGAGATAATATGCAAAGATCGCCGTCACTACGATCTGCAATGCCATCTTCTGCATTGGATAAAGTCCATCCGAACGCTTCATGACTACCTTCAGATAGTCATCCAGAAAACCGATCAGTCCGAACCCAACGGTAAGGAACAGAACCGGAATGATCTGCGGGTAATCTTTTACATAGATCAGAGATGTGACCGCAACGGATGCAAGGATGATCACGCCTCCCATGGTAGGCGTCCCTGCCTTCTTCAGATGCGACTGGACTCCTTCTACCCTCTCTGTCTGCCCCATCTTCAGCTTTCTTAAAAACGGATCACGACCGGTCCGAGGATCAGACTGATCGCAAATGAAATTAATACCGGAATTACTATATGACTGTTCATACATACACCTCTTTATTTCTTTTGTTGTACGTCCGGAAATTTCCGCTCCCTTTTCAGAAGTATCTCTTTCAAAACGCCTTTTACAGTATACCCTATCAGTCAGCTTTTTCAATCCCGAGATACGGCAGCACGTTATCATAAATGCTGCGTAACACCGGTGCAGCGATTGTACCGCCATAATAAACTCCCTGTGGATTACGGATCACCACGATTCCGAGAACCTGTGGATTTTCCGCCGGGGCAAACCCTATAAAGGAAGAAATATATTTATTTGCACTTCTTGGAAGTGTCTGGGACGTGCAGTTTTTCCTCCGACAGAATACCCTCCACCGCTCCGTTTCTTCCGGATCCTTCTTCCACCACACTCTTTAAAAGCATCCGCATGGTTTCTGAAGTTTTTCTGATACGATCCCTTTTTCTTTTCATACTGAAATTGTTCCAGTACCGTTCCTTCTCCGTCTTCAATGGAAATTCCAAAATGCGGCGTGACTCTTTTCCACCATTGACCAGGGAACTGACTGTCGTTGCCATCTGAATCGGTGTGATCTGAAAAGACTGGCCGAAAGACATCGTTGCCAGTTCCACCTGTCCGATATTTTCCTTTTTTATGCATAATTGTTCCTGCTTCTCCCGGCAGATCCACATTGGTCAGCCCCAGTAAGCCAAACTGCTTAAAATATTCATAAAAACGGTCTGCCCCCAGCCGCAGACCAATATCTATAAAAACCGGATTACAGGAATTCTGAATCCCCTGTATAAAAGTTTCCTGCCCATGTCCGCCCACCTTGTGGCACCGAATCCTGCGGTCTTCCACCACCCGGTATCCCGGGCAGGAAAATGTATCAGAAAGTGACACCACTCCTTCCTCCAGGCAGGCTGATGACGTAATGATCTTAAAAGTAGATCCAGGTTCATAGGTGTCATTAATACATTCATTTCTCCACATCCGGTTCAGCCGTTCCTGTAATTCTACATCAGAAAGAGGTTCTTCTGTCACTTCGGTATTCAGTTCATAGGGTGTATTCAAATTAAATTCCGGCACATTCACCATCGCCAGGATTTCTCCGTTCTGTGGATCCATGAGCAGGACAGAGACACTGTCTGCCTGCTTTTCTTCCAGGACTTTTCTGCCGCCTGCTGACAGAAACTCTGAATATTATAATCCATACTGATCCGCAGATTTCCTCCTGCTACCGGCTCGATCCGGTCTTCAGCGACTCCTTCCAGTTCAATCCCTCTTGCGTCTGTCACTGTTAAGATCGTTCCATTGACTCCTTTCAAATACTCTTCATATTTCACTTCCAGACCAATGATTCCCTGATTATCTCCACCGGTAAATCCAAGGACTCTGGAAGCCAGGTCGCGATAAGGATAATATCTTTTAAAGTCTTCATCCACTTTCACTCCGTCCAGATCATAATCCCGGATTCTGTCACCTGTCTCTTTTTCTACATTTGTCCTGATTTTCTCCATGGATGTGACTTTTTGTATTTTCTCTGCGATTTTACTCTCATCCATTTCCAGTTCTTCCGCAAGGATCCTGGCTACTTTTTCTGGTTCGGTCACCTGGCTGTGGATCACGGAGATCGTACAGACCGTCTTGTTGGCTGCCAGGACAACTCCATTACGGTCCAGGATCTCTCCTCTGGCTGCTTTGATTTTCCGTTCCCGCTCATGAAGATCCTTTGCCAGTTTCTGATAATGTTCTGCATCAAATACCATCAGATAAAATAATCTCGCCATAAGAGAAACGATCAACACAACTGCGATTGAAAATACAACCAGCATTTTCTTTTTTATTATAGGTCTTATTTTTCATAAAAATAACTCTGAAAAGAATGTCCTTATAACTTATTCCATCCTTTTCAGAGTTATACATTAATCTCCGTTGTTCACAGTTGCCCAACTGTCCAGATCCGGTTTGTAGTTTTCATCTGCAGAAGAGTCTGTCTTTTTTATCATATGTATCTGTATAATTTTCATCGAAATCAGAGTACTCCGTATCTCCGAAATCCTTTCCTTCCGCCTGTGCCGCAGCCGCCGCATCTGCTGCTTTGATCTGCTCACTCTCCTGGATCGTCGTAATTCCAAGATAAGGGAATGCTTCTTCCATGATCGATTTTGCAAGTTCCAGGACAAGAAGACTGTTGTCCTGTGCCGAAACATTCGGCTCATCAATCACAACATACACCACTACTTCCGGATTTTCCTGTGGTGCATATCCGATATAGGACAGAAGATATTTTCCCTCTTTTCTCGGAATCTTCTGTGCTGTTCCGGTTTTTGCTCCGATATCGTATCCTTCTACTGCCGCCTTTTTCCGGTACCGTACTCCATGGTTGCTTTCATATAGGATTTCAGCATCGTGGAAGTTTCCGCTGAAACAGTCTTTCGTAAAAGAACCGGATCTTTTGTCTCGATCACATTTCCATTATCATCCTGAATCTGTTTTACTACATGTGGTTCATAATAATATCCGCCGTTGATCAGTGATGAAAATCCGGTAATAAGCTGTACCATCGTCACATTAAAACTCTGACCAAAAGAGTTGGTAGCCAGATCCACTGCTGTCATATTGTCTGCCGTATATAGAAGTCCCGCAGTTCCGGCCTCCCCCGGAAGATCAATGCCTGTATATTCCCCAAAACCAAAAATATGCTGATATCTTGTGAAATGATCCACTCCGATACTTTCTGCCATCGTCATCAGTGCCACATTACATGAATTTGCGATTGCATCCTGGATCGTTTCCATTCCATGTCCTGACCGCAGATGGCATCCGATATCATAATCTGCCACTCTCAGTGATCCACCACAATAATACGTTTCATTTCCGGTCAGTGTTCCGCTTTCCAGCCCGGCTGCAACCGTAAACGGTTTCATCGTCGAACCCGGCTCATAGGTATCACTGATGCAGAAGTTTCTCCACATCTGATTCCTTTTTTCCGTCTTCTCTTCCTCAGTCATTACGTTGATCGTATCTTCTGAATAAATTGCAGACAGATCTGCCGGATTGTTCAGGTCATAATCCGGGTAAGATGCCTGTGCCAGAATCTCACCTGTATTTGGATTCATGATCATGACTGCTGTATTTTTACTTCCCGGCTCTCCGCTCCTTGCCTCACCGGCATGGGCCTGATTAAATGCCAGGATCTTATCTTCCACAATCTTCTGCAGGCTCACATCAATGGTCGTCACAACCGTATCTCCATTCTTTGCTGCTTTCACTGTATGCTCTGCTGAAGAGGAAGACCCGGAATCAAAATAGCCATATTCTCTTCCATCTGTACCACTCAGTACTGCATTATATGCATTCTCTATGCCAAAAGAGCCCTCGCCTTCTGAATTGGTAAAACCGATCGTGCTGCTCGCCAGCCGGTTATACGGATAAAGCCGGGTGTAGTCATCTTCCAGCCAGATTCCCTTTACATTGGGATAATTCTCATCATCTGCATCGATCTCATTAAATTTCTTTGCAGCTGCATAATCAATCCCTTTTTACAATACTGTACCGGCTCTCCGGATTGGTACTGATCAGATCCCTGATCTGTGCTTCATCAATTCCAAAGCAGTCCTTCAGGACCTGGATCGTAGGTTCTATGTATTTATCTTTGTCCGTCATAACTTTGACATCCAGGATTACGTTATATACCCTCTCGCTTGTAGCGATCTTCGTACCGTTTCGGTCAACAATATCTCCTCTTTTATATGGGGGATGACCCTGCTTCCATAATTTTGCTGATCCAGTACTTTTTTGGTATATTTGCTGCCCTTGGTCACATTAATATAAGTAATCCTTCCAATAAGAACAACAAAAGCCAGTATAACTGCCATAAATAGCATTACCAGCTTTCGTTGCATCCTTACCGGAAATTTTCTTGTCAGAAATTCAAATCTGTTCTTTCTTTTTTTCTTCCTGCCATCTTAAACTAATCCTTATTTTGATACATCCCTGGACTGGGCAAGAAACACCGTCCTTTGGGATCTCCTCATATTGTTTACATAATCACTCGTAGGACTTTTGTATTCCACAACATTTCCCTGGGATTCATAAACCATTCCCATCTCGTTCATTGCCTTTTCTCTCACCGTGTCCAGATTCACGGAGTCAACAGCCGCATTATACGCTGTATCATTTGCCTCTGTCAAGTCCGCAGTTCTTCCTGCATCGAAGTAACATGAGCTGATCTTGTAATTCAAAACATCTGTCTGCAGTCTGATGTACACCACACAGACCGCTACTGTACAGACCGCCGCAAGAATGAAAAATATCGCATAAGCCGGACTGATCTTCATCGCACGATTCCGGTTTCTCATTACCTGACTGCTTGTTCTTTTTGTCTTTGCAGGACGAACTTCCTGTCTTCTTTTGTGGCTGAACTTCTGCCTGACGTACAGCATTTCCATATACATAAAACTTTTCTCTGTCAGAAGCTGACTCTGTTCTGCTGTCTGTATCTTCTATCTGCTGCCATCCTTTACAGCCCCTTTCCCTGAAATTTGCTCTCTCAGGGCTCTCCCTTCCCGAAAGAACGTTCTTTTATACTCTAAATACTCCCTTTTACCTATGCACGTTCAAAAATTCTGAGCTTTGCACTTTTTGAACGACTGTTTACCTCAGCTCCTCTTCTGACGGAAGGATTGGCTTCCTGGTGATCACTTTCCCTTTGATACATTTCCACATACACAAACCGGAAAATGACTTGGACAAATGCACGGATTCTCATTCTTCTGAAAGAACTCTTTGACGATTCTGTCCTCCAGTGAATGAAATGTAATAATGCAAAGTCTTCCTCCTGGATTCAGCAGATCAATCATGTCATCCAATGTATCTCGCAATACATCCAATTCATGATTCAGCTCAATCCTGATCGCCTGAAATGTCCTTTTGGACGGATGTCCTGACGTTTTCCGGACTTTCATCGGAATCGCATGGCTGATGATCTCATTCAATTGTCCTGTTATCTCAATCGGACCTTTTTTCGTTCTGCAACAATATGCTTTGCAATGTTCTTTGCAAACCGGTCTTTTCCGTAGTCGCGTATCACCCGATAAAGTTCTGATTCACTGTAATCATTGATAATGTCACGGGCTGTCATCTTCTGTCTCTGATCCATTCTCATATCAAGCGGTGCATCCACCCGATAGGAAAATCCTCTTTCTGCAGTATCTAACTGATACGATGAAACTCCCAGATCCACCGTGATCCCATCCACTTTATCAATGCCCAGTTTCTGGAGCTGCTGCTTTCATATCGCAATAGTTGCTCCCTGACTATCGTGACCTTCTCCCCGAAACATTCCAGGCGTTTTCCTGCTGCCCTGATTGCATCGGCGTCCTGATCTATTCCTATTAATCTCCCCTGACTGCCCAGTCGACTGCAGACTTCATAAGCATGTCCGCCTCCACCTAACGTGGCATCTACATAGATGCCATCCGGTTTTACGTTCAAACCGTCTACTGTCTCATGCAACAGCACTGATAATGCTCGAATGCCATAGACTCCTCCTTCTGACTGCCTTCTCCCCCGGCTGCCTTTGTGTCATCAGATGCGAATTCCGATCGCTTCCATACGTTCTGCAATCGCATCCAAATCTTCTTCACTGATCTGACTTTTTCTTCCCAAAGTGCCTTTATCCCAGATCTCAACGCGGTCCTGTACTCCGACCAGAACCACTTCCTTCTCAAGATGTGCTGCTTTTCTGAGTGACGTGGAACAAGCACTCTCCCCTGCCTGTCAAAACTTCCCTCATTTGCACTTCCAAAAAATAACGCTTGAACATTCTGGCATCCTTGTTCATCCGTGGTAAAGACTCGAGTTCGGCAACGAATTTGTTCCATTCTTCCTGAGAGTACACAAAAGACAGCCTTCCAGTCCATTACAGATAACGAAGCTGTCACCCAGCCCTTCTCTTAATTTGGCCGGAATGATTAATCTGCCCTTTTCATCAATGTTATGATTATACTCTCCTAATAACATCCGAACCCTTTCTCTCAAACGTAAGACTCCATTAGCCTCCACAATGTGCCACTTCTCACCACTTTCTTACCACTTGCCTCCATTGTAAACCACTCTCCCCCCTTTTTCAAGAGTTTTTTCATTCTTTTCCAATACTTTTTCATGCACAGGAACCTTCAGTCACCTGGACCTCGTACAAGCACAGCTTTTAACTCATTGTCCGTATAAATACAGAGATCTGCCACCGGCGGCTTCTCCTATCCTTTGGCAAAAAAAGACATAATGTACAACTTCTGCCATACATTATATCTCTCACTTTTCTTTTCATTCTTCTATTCCGCATCCGTGATGGCTTTCTTCCACCAGCCCCACTTTCTGATCCGGTATCCGGGAAGTTTCCCACTTCCCACCACTTTATTCTGCAGAGGAAAGTCCATTCAGGTAATCCGTGATCGAGTCATAATTCACTTCTGTAACCGCTCTCTCTTTGTTCGATTCATGCATATCATATGCTGAATATCCCAACCAGCCAATCAATGCCACTGCAATCACTGCAACAACTTTTTCATTGCGATTCCCATCATCTTCTGCTTTACGCATCAGTCTTTTTTCCGTTTTCTTTTTCCTTTTTATAACGATCAACTTTTGCCTGACTCATCTTCTTCTGCTCCTTTCAATACGCTTTTTCATTCTACCACAAGCGTCTTAAAGTACAACAATATTCCACCATCATTTGCATACATACTGCTGATTCCTGCCGTATCTACAATAAAGCTTTCTTTTACATTTATCTTCTCACGGATCAATTTTCCACAGCCATCGCACGTTCAGGACAGTTGCAATGTGAAATTGCAAGAATCTTTTCCGTCGGATTGATCGCATCTGCGGCGATCTGTTCTGCCATCTTCGCCAGAGCTTTCTTCATGCCTCTTCCCTGTCCAAGCTGACAGATCTGACCTTCCGGGTTCGCCCCATGACCGGCTTGATATTCAGGGCACTCACCGCCAGCGATTTCAGTCCTGTCAGTCTTCCATTCTTCCGCAGCGTATCAAGATTCTCAAGCACAAAATAAGTATGCTGTTCCTCGATATACCGGTCAACACTTGCGATTACTTCTTCAAACTCCATTCCCTTTTCTTCACATTCCTGAATCTTCAATGCGATCAGAGATTCTCCGACCGATGCTGATCTTGAATTAAAGACATGGATCTGTTTCCTGCCATACTCTTCTTCATATAACTTTCTTCCAAGCTCTGCACTGTTATGAGAACCGCTCAGTTCTGCCGAAAGCGTCACGGCATAAACCCGCTCCGCTTCGCAATGATACAGCTCCATATATTTCTCCGGTGATGGGCAGGAAGACTTCGGGCATTCCGAACTTTCGGCAACCCGCTTCAGGAAATCTGCCTGATCAAAAGATTCATCATCCTGAATATGGACACCATCTACCTCCATACTCAGAGATGCCGTCTTATAGATTCCACTCTTCTTCATCTCATCAGTCAGTTCTCCACAACTATCTACAACTATTCTGTACTCCATTTATAATCCCTCCTGCGTCACAACGCGTATTATCTTCTTCCATTATATGTAGTTTTTAATACTACGTTTAAATATATCACACTTCTCATGAAATGAAAAGCCTTTTATTCGATAGTTTATAACCTTTTGTTCAAAATATCAGAGACGCTGCCTGCACCTAGCAGACAGCGTCTCTGATATTTCTTCAAATTCCCCGATAACGGCTTTAATCTTTTAATTCTATTTTTGATGAGATCCCAAGTGCAATCCCCATCTCTGCTAAAAAGGAAGACGACTGCTGTACCTCCGTAACTGATAAATGGAAGTGTAACTCCTGTGGTAGGGATCAGACCGGTCACGACTGCAATATTTAAGATCACCTGCAGAGCAATATGCGAAAAGATGCCCGCTGCGATCAGAGATCCATAAAGATCCGGTGCATTTCTTGCAATAAACATCAGCCGGTAAAGCATGAATCCAAACAGACAGAGGATCAGGATCGCTCCGAATACTCCCAGTTCTTCGCAGATCACCGTCAGGATCATATCATTCTGTGCCTCCGGGATCGCACTTAATTTCTGGGTACTGTTCCCGAGACCTTTCCCGAAAAAATCCACCTGATCCGATTGCATATAAGCCCTGAAGGAACTGATAACTGTCCTTGTCTGAATTTGCTTCCGGATTCAGCCATGCAATGATCCTCCGCATACGGAAATCCGTACTCGTTGCCATATCACTGATCTGTATTTTCAGATAAACTACCACAATAACTGCCAGAACCAATACCACACATGCAAAACGACAAACCGTTTTGTCTTTGGATGTACTAAAAACAGGAGCAGAACCGTGATCGCCATGACAATGATCGCTGTACTCAGATTATCCGTAAGCACAAAGACACCGCCTGCAGCCACAACCCCATAAGCCCCGATCTTAAGCCAGCCCCTGATGCCGTAAGCTTTTTTCCATATTCACACAATTTATATGAAATGAAAAGGATCACTGCGATCTTCGTCACCTCTGCCGGCTGAAAGGACATATTTCCAGGCAACTGGATCCATCTCCTTGCACCGTTGAGTTCCATTCCCAAAGGAGTCTTTACCAGTGCCATCAGAACCATTGCCACCAGAAAAATCTCCGTGTGAAATGCAGCATAAATATGATAATCTATCTTCGATACAGCAAGCATGATCAGAATCCCCACTGCCCCGATGATCGCCTGCTTCGTAAAATAGAACATATCATTTCCGTTCTCAACCTGTGCGGTATATGCACTTGTACTGTACAGCATGATCAGTCCAAAACACATCAGGAAAATGATCACCAGTAAAAGATCATAGTCAAAGTACTTCGTTCCTTCTTTTTCTTCTTTTTTCTCATCTGCTGTATGATTGCACTTAAGCTGCTTTCCTGCTGCCTGCTGCGTGATCTCTGTCCGGAGCGGTTCTGCGGTGCGGGTGTTCTTGATACTGCTCTTCTGTATTCCAGTTCACGCTCATACGCTTCCCGGTAATTTTTCTGCCCCCGCTGCGTTCTTCGCTCCGCTCTCTCTGCTCTTTGCGGATTCACCGGCTGCATCGGCTGCGTATCCCCAAGATTTCTTCTTTTATTCCCCATCTTGACCTGCCTTTTGTCCTATCTTGTATGCATGGCAGGATGTACCGGCTTACCATGTCCGAAATATCTGTCATACCATACAAGGAAAATGTAAACTGTCCAGATCTTACGGCTGTTATCGGTCTTTTCATTGCTGTTCTTTCCTGCCTTATGATCATCCAGCATTTTAATCAGTAACTTTGTATCAAAAAATTTCTTTGCAGCATCCGTCTGAAACATCTCTTTTACCCGTGAATAATAACGATCTTCTTTCAGCCATACACGGATCGGAATCGGGAATCCGAGTTTCTTCTTTTCGGCAGTCTTGCTACGGATATTTCTTTCTGCTGCCGCTCTTAAAGCTACTTTTGTCTGCGGAGCACGAACCTTATAGTCCAACGGCAATGTCTCTGCAAGTTCCAGCACCTTCTTATCAAGGAACGGAACTCTTACTTCCAGGAATTTGCCATTCCCATCTTATCTCCCTTCATGAGGATATCATGTACCAGCCATAAATGAAGATCTACATACTGCATCTTTGTGACCGGATCCTTTCCTTTCACTCTGTCATATAAAGGCTTCGTGATCTTCTGAATGCCCGGTTTACAGCCGTTTTTCAGGATCTTATTCGCTTCACGCTCTGTAAAAATATTCGTCGCATTTGCGAAATATCTCTCTTCCAGTGTCTTTCCGTGACGCATCAGGAAACCTCTTCCTTTCATTCCACGAGGCAGGCAGCGTTCTGCAAATGCTCCAAGGAACCGACGGATCGGCATTGGGATCTTATTAAAAGACGTATGCTCCAATGGCTCACAGTAAATATTATACCCTCCAAACAGTTCGTCCGATCCCTCTCCTGAAAGAACAACCTTTACTTTTTGGATGCCTCTTCACTTAAAAAAGTACAGTGCAATCGCTGCCGGATCTGCGACCGGCTCATCCATATAATACTGAATATCCGAAAGCTTATCCCAATATTCTTCCGGTGAAATCACCTTAGCGTCATTCTTCATGTTAATGCTTGCTGCAAACTCCTTTGCGTCCTGGATCTCACTGTATTTTCCTTCATCAAATCCTACTGTAAAAGTACGATCCACCTGTCCCAGATAAGTCAGATAACTGGAATCTACTCCGCTCGACAGATAGGAGGCAACCTCTACATCACTGATTTTATGCATGGCAACCGATTCTTTCATAACCGCTTCCACATCATCCACGATCTCTTCAAAAGATTTTTTCTGTATCCCCTGTAAAATTCGGTTCAAAATAACGGGTAATGTTCAGTTCACCATTCTCATAAGTAAAATAATGTCCCGGCTGTAGACAGAACACCCCTTTGAAAAAAAAGTCTCATTTGTAGGGACAAACTGGAAAGACAGATAGTTTCAAGTGCTGCTTCATTAAACACCTTGTCATATTTTGGATGTTCCATAAACGCCTTGATCTCGGATCCATACATAAACGTTCCGTTCATCTGTGCATAATACAGCGGTTTGATTCCGAAAATATCCCTTGCTGCAAATAATTTCTTTTTTCCTGGTATCCCAGATGGCAAAGGCATACATCCCACGCAGTCTTTCCACCAGACTTTCTCCCCCACTCCTCATAGCCATGGATCAATGTCTCAGAATCTGTATTTGATACAAAAAGTATGTCCCGCTTCCTGAAGTTCTTTTCTTCAGCTCCTGATAATTATAAATCTCTCCATTAAATACAAGAACCATGCTTTTGTCTTCATTATAAAGAGGCTGATCGCCTACTGAGGAAAGATCAATGATACTCAGACGTCTGAATCCAAGTGCAGCATCCTCATCTACATATTTTCCCTCGCTGTCCGGTCCACGGTGTATGATGGTATTCATCATATTAACAAGTACCTGTTCTCTGTCATCAACATTACCGACAAATCCTGCAAATCCACACATATACTATCCGCTCCTTTTATAATTTCTCTTTTATTAAGTTCGGGGAATTTCCTTTTTAATTGAAAAATACTGTGAGCGTTCAAGTTTCACAGTATCCCCATCGATAACTCTATTAAATTCCAGTCTTTCAGGCAAAACGCTTCCTCTTTTCTGAACCGTCCTGCCCTGTCCGTTGCACTCGGGGTGACAGGATTCGAACCTGCGACCTCACGGCCCCCAGCCGTGCACTCTAACCAAACTGAGCCACACCCCGTCAACTCGTACATTATAAATGATTTATATTCAAATGTAAAGAGGACACTTTCTCACATTTCGTTTAAAATTCCATACAATAATTCTGTAGATACCAGGAAAGGAGTTTTTCATTGCCAATTTATCAGAATCAAATAAACCAGCACCGTTCCTGTCAGTCCGGACATAGCTGCAACTGCCGCCGTCCTGTCCCGGAACCCGGCAATCAGCCTGTCTGTCAGAAAATCCAGCCTGTACCGGCGAAACCTGACTGTGGCTGCGGTATAAAAGATCCTCTGGAAGATCTTCCGATTGCAATGGCTTATGTTCCATGGCAGCGTTGGAGAGATCTTTACGATTCCAACAAAGGATTCCACCGTGGCACGATTTTCCGGGACCTTGATAAGTCATTTTGTGGAAAAGGAGGCGTATGTCAGTGACCTGTCAGAAAATGAATCGCAGAGAACTTTTAAATTATATCAATGAGATCAGCTTTGCCGTAGATGACACAAAATTATTTCTGGATACACATCCATGGGATCAGAATGCACTCCTCTTTTTTAATGAATGCAGCCGAAAGCGGAATGAAGCATTACGGGAATATGCTTCTGCCTATGGTCCGCTTACGATCGATACTGCAACTGCCTGTGAGTCTGATTACTGGTCCTGGATCAATGAGCCATGGCCATGGCAGGAAGGAGGCTGCTGAATATGTGGAATTATGAAAAAGATTACAGTACCCTGTCAGGATTACACAGACTAATCCCCGTCTTGCACAGGTTATTATCAGCCAGTTTGGCGGTCCTGACGGGGAACTGGGTGCATCTATGCGGTATTTATCCCAAAGGTATACCATGCCATATAAAGAAGTTACCGGAATACTGACCGATATTGGAACAGAAGAGCTTGCCCACCTTGAGATCGTCTGTGCGATTGTCCACCAGTTGACCCGCAATCTTTCCCCTGAGGAGATCGAACATTCCGGATTTGCTCCCTATTATGTGGATCACACTCTTGCTCTCTGGCCACAGTCTGCAGGAGGTGTCCCCTGGAGTGCAACAACATTTCAGTCAAAGGGGATCCGATCACCGATCTCCATGAAGATCTCAGTGCTGAACAGAAAGCACGCACTACCTATGATAATATTCTCCGGCTGATCAAAGATCCTGAAGTCTGTGATCCGATCCGTTTCTTAAGGGAACGGGAGATCGTACATTACCAAAGATTCGGTGAAAGTCTCCGCATTGTTCAGGAAAAACTGGACAGTAAGAATTTTTATGCTGTCAATCCTGAATTTGACCGGTAATTCTGTCCGGCACTGATGAGAAAAAGGCTGACACTCTGCGATTCTTGCTCGTAAAAGTGTCAGCCTCTTTGCATATTATAACACAAACTCAGCTTTTATGCTTTTTATTTACTTGTCTGCTTTGCTCCTAAAGTAACATTCACACTCTGCTCCTGATACTCTCCATTGCTCTGTGGTACCTGGATCGTAAGCTCTACTTCATCACCTTTTGCATAATACTGCAGTTGTTCCTGAAGATCATCCTTGCTTGAAACCGTTGTTCCGTTGATTCCTGTAATGATGCATCCCCTTGTCATGCCTGCTTTTTTCTGCTCCGCCACCTTTAGTAACTTCTGATACATATACACCTTCCGGCATATTCAACTGCTGGGAGTACTCTGTAGAAACGCTCATTCCCTTGATTCCGATTGCTCCCTGATCTGCTTCGGCAACTTTTGTCTTTGTCTCCTGATTCATCAGGTTCTCGATCAGATCTGATACATCACTGATCGGGATCGCATATCCAACACCCTCAACAGAATCTCCTACCAGCTTGGATGAATTAATTCCAATTACTTCACCACTGGCATTGACAAGAGCTCCGCCACTGTTACCAGGGTTAATTGCTGCATCTGTCTGAATCAGTTTCACACTGCTCTCTGTCGTTTCTCCGGTTGTCTGGTCTGTCTCTGATACAGAACGGTTCAAAGCACTGATGACTCCTGTTGTAACTGATTGTCCATATCCAAGTGCATTTCCGATCGCGATCGCCGGTTCTCCCACTTTCAGCTCTGTAGAATCACCAAGCGTTGCAACTGAGATAGCCTTCTTCGTATCTTCAGAAATAGAATCCAGCGGAACTGCAACCACAGCAACATCATATTCTGAATCCGTTCCTTTAATATTTGCTTCAACACTGTTGCCATCTGCAAAGGTAACTGTCAGTGTATCACTTCCGGCAACCACATGGTTATTTGTCACAACCAGAAGTTCTGAATCATTCTGTGAAATGATGATTCCTGTACCTGGCACTTTTCACTTTCCTGCTTGGAAGTTCCTCCGAAATAGTTCTGAACCTCCTGCACACTCATATTCGTAATAGAAACGATGGATGGCATTACATTTTCCACCACACTGGATACATCTGATGTGACCACACTGGATGTCTTCGTCAGTGATGCATTACTGGTAACTGCACTGGTCGATGTAGTACTGGTACTTTTCTGCGTTGTTCCGAGCTTCAGTACTTTCGTTCCCACATAATTAGTAGTAAGGAATGTAGCACTTGATACAACTCCGAACATCAGTGCCAGTCCTGTTACCGCAACAGCCTTCGGCATTTTTTTATGCTCTTTTTTCTTTTTTGGTGTCTTTCCATCATCACCCTGTCCATTATTATAAAATGTCGTACCGTTTGATGTATTTCCTTCTGTCTCATTTGGATTATAATAACTATACTGATTATCCATGATTCATACCCGCTTTCTTTATATTTATTTTGTATTTCTTTTATGGTTATATAGTAATAAAGGATTGTGATGAAAGTGTGTTCATTTGATTAACAAATGTTGAAAAACACAAAAGGCACATTATGATCAATTTCATAATATGCCTGCCTCTCTTTTCCTTACAGATCTACAAAAATCCACATCATATTCCGGGTTTTTTCTGCCTCTTCGTGGTCTCTTAAAATTTCTTGTATCTCCTTTTAAAGGATCTGCCTTCTCATCTTCTTCTATCTCGCTGTCATCATATTCGTCGTATTCATCGTCATACTCGTCTTCATACTCATCGTCGTATTCATCGTCATACTCATCATCGTCTTCGTCTTCATACTCATCATCGTCTTCGTCTTCATATTCATCGTCGTACTCGTCTTCGTACTCATCGTCGTATTCATCGTCATACTCGTCTTCATACTCATCGTCCGGCTCTTTCTCTGCCTTGCGGTTTTTTCTTCTTTGCCGGCTTTTTCTTCTTCCTCTTCAAACGGGATATCGTACTCATCATAAAGATCATCCAGTTCCTGATTTCTGTGAACAAGCTTGATTGCAAAAATGATCATGAGGATCAGAAGAATCAGAACAAATGCTCCTGCTGCGATCAGGACAAATAAAGTATGATCTGCGATAAAATTTCCTATTTTAGAAAGAGCTGACTCATTCGTCTTCTCTTTTACCTGCTCTGTCGGTGTCTCAACCGCCTGATAAGTTCCATCTGATGAATCATACTGATAAAATCCTTTTTCTCCGGTTCTTGTATTTAAAGCATACATCAGATCATACCGGTCATTCTCCGGATCAGCCCAGTAAGGATAACTCTGGTCTCCAACTGTCAGTTCTCCCTGCTGATAAGAAGACGGAAGCGATACATCTCCTGTATCACTCAGAAGAATGATCGAGGTACTGTCTGAAATCTGAATCTCCGTATACGGTAAAAATGTAGCATCCTCTTCATTATAAAGGAAAAACTTTCCTGTTCCCGCAGAATCTACAAGATATCCGATACATACACCTGCACCATTCTTCGCAAATTTTCTTTCTTCACCATTGAATGTAAGCTTTGTTTCTGTATATCCCTCCGGAAGATCTGCTGCAGTAAATGCCTCTGAGAAGAGATAATCTGTCCCGTTTACTGAAACTGTGATATTGGTTGTCTCTCCGGCAACGGGAGTCCCTCCCTCTGCCGCAGTTGTCGTAATCTCTGTACTGCCATCATCGCCTGCTGCTACTTTTACTGCGGAAGAACCTTCTGCCAGTGTCAGTGTCTCGTCATTGTAAAGATACGCTTTGGAGCTTTGAACACTGATCGTTGTATCTCCGGCTTTCAGTGCTTTAAACTGAAGTGTCGTACGCAGTTCATTCTCAGAACCTGTTCCACTGCCTGAGTAAGTCAGATTCCCTGAGCCATCTGCCTGAACACCATCACCACTGACAAATTCAAGAGCAGATGTATCATAGCTCATTGTGATATCTGCATCTCCGATCGCATCTCCTCCGGTCTTTACAACCAGACTTACATCTACCGTTTCTCCTACCTTTGTCTCCGGGTCTGAGAACATCAGTTGTCCCTGTGCAGCACTGACAATTGTGCCAAACATTGGTACTGTAAGGCAGACCGATAAAATCATCGCTGCTGCTTTTTTCATCATCTTCATGTAACTACCCCTTTGTTCATATTAGATTTAAGTCATTATCTCTTATCATACACGGTTTTTCTATAATTGTCCACCATTTTCACCAGTTCCACTGCTGTCTCCCGGATCGGTTTCACCGGCATCTGCTCCCCGGATTTCCATCACCGGTTCCACTGTCTGTTCCGGGATCAGTTCCACTATTTCCATTATCTGACGGCTGATCCGGTACTGTCGGCTCATAGTCATCAGGAGCCGATGGCTGTGGTTCATTATAGGTCCGATCCTGCGTCTCTCCCGTGGATGATGAATCACTTTTTCCCGATGAATTTCCTGAATCCTGTGCATTTCCACCTGTGCCGACCCTCGCAGCAATTTTTTCACTGATACTGTTCACTTTAGAAGACGGACTGTAATCATTTACCCCATATAGAAATTGATGAAGTGCAGATACATTCGATGTCAGATCTTCCGGGATTACAATACTTCCAAGTCCTGATATCGTATCAGTCGATTTATCCTGTGGGAATCCCATATTACCGGATAATTGATACTCCGTATAAGCCTGGGCATAATAAAGGATATCAGAAAGTGTAAAATTGGTTTGCAACCTGTGGAAATACCTTGTCGATGATCGCATTCAAAGTCATAAGATCCGCATTTTTTGCCTTTTCTACGATTTTTTCAATAACCAGACGCTGTCGCTCTGTTCTTGTAAAGTCACCACCGGCTGTCGACCGGATTCTTGCATAAGTCGTTGCCTGAACTCCGTCTAATAACTGAAGTCCTGCAGTTTCTACCCGGTGTGCCTCTTTTCCTGCAGAGTCTGCAGTTTCCTGAACAAACTTGTTGAGATACTGGATCTCTTCCTCTTGATCTCGATCTCCACTCCGCCCAGCAGATCAATCGCATCTGCAATGGCACCGAAAATCTACGGTCACATATTTCTGGATATCAAGATCTAGATTCAAATTCAGCATATTGACAGCCTGCGTTGGTCCTCCATAACTGTAAGCAGCATTACATTTCTGAAGAGTTCCGTCAGAAAGATCCAGCAGTGTATCCCGGTAAACTGATATCATCTTTACTTCCTTCGTCTCATTATTCAGACTGGCTACAATAATACAGTCCGTGCGGTTTCCCCTTTCCAAGATTTCCATCACGGGAATCCACACCAAAGAGGGCGATATTGGTATAACCTTTTCCCAGATTGATCTCCCCGTTCTTCTCCTGAACTTCCTCATTGATAATCAGATCCTTTGCCTCAATATCCTGCGTCTGGATCTTTCCCCCACTTTGCTGCGACATAAATTGCTGCCGCAGAAAAAGTACAGATCAGCACCCCTACGGTGCAGAGCAGGACCCGCTGCCACATTTTCAACTTCATAAACCAGTTCTTATTTTTTTCTTTTTGCTGCCGCTGCACGCCTTCTACCGCGTCTTCTCACTTCTCTGCCCATAAGAAGCACCTCTCTTTATTCCTCTTTAGTTGATCTCTGAAATAAACTGATCTAATGACTGACTTCCTAACATTCGTACTCTCGTCAGAGCATAGGGATCATCTCCCGGATAACATTTGCCCGGTTCTGTCGTAACTGCACATAAAAAATCCAGCCTCTTCCACCGTCTGTTCACACTCTGCCGTATAATCCCCGAACGGATATGCAAGTGCATCTCCATTTCCACAATACTCAATGGATTTCTTCAGATCTGCCAGGGCTTCTTCTTTCGATAAAGCCGGGAAAAATACCTCCGTGTCCGTAAGTTCCACCACCACGGTGCATATTATCTGTATGCGACTCCAGTGTCAGATACTGATTATTTCGGTAAGGATCCAACATGCTTTTATCATTATAATAACTGGTGATCACGAAAGAAGTTGCAGGTGTCTGATACTTTTCAAATAAAGGATTGCCAGTTCTATATACAGCGGACCATCATCAAAAAGAAAGTACAATGCTTTTTTATCCGGAAGGATTCTCTCTCCGTCCAGATATTCCCTCACTTCTTTCCAGGTCGGAAAATAATAGTCATTCTCATGCAGATATTTCAATTCTTCTTCCAGTGTTCCCACTTCTATATAATTGGAGTTCAGATTCTCCGGGACACTGTTGGCATCATATACATAATGATACATACAAATCGGAAGACCTTTTGCTCCATATTCTTTATTCAGAGTCACCGTAACGGTTCTCTGTGCTGAGATTTCTTTTCCTTTGGGATCGGTGGCTTTATAAACCAACTGGTGTTCTCCTGCCGTATTCAGATCATATTCCTCCAGACTGACGCTGATATCTGTTCTATTCCCCTGCCGGTCTTTCACAACTGCACCGGCATCCTCATACTGGATCTCAAGCCTGACAGTCACTTCACTGTCACCCTGAAGTTCTATCGTATAATCGGATGTCCCGCTCTGAGCATCTTTCTTTTTTATATCCTTTGATCCCCCTTATTTTCAGATGTCGGGGGACTTCCCGCAGTATGACTTCTTTTCCACAGAAAAATTCCTGCCATCCCCGCTGCCAGGATCAGTACCACAACAATTCCAAAAAGCCTTCTTCTCCGCCGAAGTCTTCTGGATCTTCTTCGATGTCTCTGCCTTCTGCCTGAAGTCTGCATATGCGGCTGTCTACTTACCGGTTCCCGTCTGCTTCTTCGCAGTGCTTCATTTCTTCTATGATTGCTTTTGCCTTTTCTTCCCATGTATTCTCCAATGCTTCCCTGTCTAACAGTTCTATATACGCTTTATCTGACCTTTTTCCCAATGCCTCATCCAGTTTTGCTTCAAATTCCTTATGGTCATGCCCGATCAGGACTGACTGATACTTTCTGCACTCATCCATGTCAGTCGTGACGATCGGCTTATTCAATGCCATATATTCAAACAATTTGACCGGAGAGGTTGCTTTTGTGATCTCATTGATCAAAAACAGGATGGTCAGTACATCCATCTTTGCAGCATAATTCTGCAATACATGATAATCCCTTGAACCCAGGAAATGGACATTCTCCTGTCTGTCAAGCCCCGCCTTTTCATAAGAATCATCATATTTAATTCCAAACAGTACGATCTGATACTTTCCGTCTCTGCAAGTTCTTTAACAAGCTGATAATCAAACCACTTTGCCAATGCCCCGTAATATCCGATCATCGGCTGTCCCTTTTCAAGAATCTCTGCAAATTCTTTTTCAAACTTAAAGTCCGGATCAATTTCATTATGGAAATGGTTATAATCCACACCGTTACAAAGAAAACACCAGATGAGAATCCCCTCTTTTTGACAGGACATCCCTTTGCAGTGCATCTGCTGTTACAACCACGATCGAGTCTTTCTCCTTCATGGTCTTCTCGTACTTTTCCCTGACATTGACCGGCAATTCATCCGTTCCGGCAAGGTGAGGATTCAGATCATCAATATATTCATATACAACCTTATATCCACGTCGCTCATACTCCTCGATCTGCCCTTTGGTCAGTGTCCAGTCTGTTGAATAGAACTGAACATATCTTGGTTTTTTCCTGCTGCTCAATGGCTTCAAAATATAGTTAGCAAATGCCTTATTCATAAAATTGACAAAGGTAAAGATTTTCTGACTGTCTTTTGATCCTTTTACATCATCTGTAAATCTTGTCACTTCATACAACACCAGTGTTCTCTGCTTTTGCAAAGTTAGTAAAAATATGCTGCGGTCTCTGATACAGGCACATCCCATCAAAAGAACTTCTCCATACCACAATGCGGTCGTAGTCTTCTCTCTCCAGCATCCGCTTCAATCGCTTTCGGATCTCCTTTTTATTCAATGCCACATAGATTTTCTCTTTCATCGAAATCCGCACAATATAATTGGAATAAATATATCCGGTCATTTTTTTATTGTTCCGGTCAGTCCATATTTTTTACAAGATTTTTTCACTTTGCTCAGCTTATCTTTCATTTTTCAGCTCCTTTTTCACACTGTCCGGCATTCCGCCTTCTTTAATAAAAATCCTTCAGCTCTGCCGCTTTTGCTTTCCAGTCGTTCGCTCTGGCACACTCCATCAACCTGCTTTGGAACTCTTCTGACTTTCCTTTTTTCTGCCAGCTTAAGAACATCCTCCACAAAATCTTCTTTTGTATCAGCGATCTTTACCAGTTCATACTTTTTGCACTCCGGCAGTGATGTTGCAACAACCGGTTTTTCCCATAGCCATATACTCAAATAACTTCACCGGAGAGGTAGATTCCGTAATATCATTCACAACAAACGGGATCATACATACATCAAAAAAATGTGCATAACCGGCAAGTTCTTCATATGGTCTCTTTCCGAGAAATCTGACATTTTATATTCTAAAATGCCACTTTCCTGCAGACTTTGCATCATGCTCGATCCCGATCAGGATGATCTGTATCTCCGGATGGTCTGCCAGTGCCTTCAGCAGATCATAGTCCACCCAGCTTGCCATTGCCCCGTAATAACCTGCTTTCACAGAATCCGGCCTGAGCCAGGACAGGTACTCTTTCTCTCCTGTCTTCTGATCCGGTGGAAATTTTTCACACTCTGCACCATTCGAGATCAATGCAGCCTTCGCAGCCGGATTAATCTTCCTGACATTTTCATATAAGCGGGTTGCCGTTGCAATAACATAAGTCGCAGGATCTTTTATAAGAGACTCATGTCTTTCAAGGATCATATCCAGTCTGCCCGGTGCGATCAGGTCAGGATTTATATCATCCACATACTCATATAAAATTTTGAATCCTTCTTGCTGATACTGACGAATCCGGCTCATTGGAACTGTATCGGTAGAATAGACCATCAGATACCTGTCCGCCCTTTTCTGACGTAACTGTCTGAGAATCTCATTCCTGTAATAATACAGATCCAGTACAAAACAATTTCCGGCTACCCGGGTGATCCTGGATGGATTTTTATAGTCCACATCATAATAAGAATTGTATAAAACCAGCGTTCTCTCATCTGCCAGCTTTTGTCAGATGCTGGGGACGCTGAAGCATGATATGTAAAACCCAAAATGGTTCTCAAAAATAATTACTGTATCAAATTCCCGGCTCAGTAATTTATCTATCGCATTCTTTCTTTTCCCACGAAGATTTTTACGTCCCACTTCTCCTGCTTTTTCATCTTGACAGAAATCATCACGCCCACCTCTGCCTGATACCTTTTTCTTTAATTTTCCGATCAGTTCACTCATGGCTTTCCTTTCTCAGAACAAACAAAAATTTTATATTATTGTTCCAGAACCGTTTCAGCCGCTTTGGTTCTGTTACGATCCCTGTATAACCATTCAATTACATTTTACGAAGAATTGCGGAGCTCTCTTTTCATTCCACTCAGTTTTATCAAAACTTCCGCCGACGCCGATCAGTACGCCTTTTTTAAAGACGCCATATGCCTGCGGATCAGGAGTTCCTGCATTGGGGCTCCCAGTGCAATCAGTGAAATATCCGGCTCTTTTTCTGCGATCCGTTCAAGAACCGCATCCTTATCTTTCACATATC
>VOFB01003554.1_pt1 | contig 30277 bp, 60 predicted proteins | sample 5384141 | NCBI WGS metagenome assembly VOFB01 (sample SAMN12384721, study PRJNA508395) | human gut metagenome | isolation source: healthy gut A | host: Homo sapiens | reverse complement strand
CGCCGTCTCTTTTCCGCTGATCTGCGCACCTCTACTTCATTGATAAAGAACACATCGATTTTTATTCCAATCGCAGCGATCCAGGTAAGCGTCAAACGGCGACGGATTCAACACGATCATCATGCTTTTCGCCTAGGCCTCGTCGATCACCTGATCCAGATCGTTGATCCATTCTGCGGCACGATCACATCTCCGGCGGATGGGAAAACACCTCTTTCCGGTAAACAGCAGCATCGATGCAACGATTGGCGCCGCCAAAAAGCAGGATACAGTTCTGCGCATCTTTGTCCACCTGAATAAAAGTGTGCCGCATGGCGCCCGTCGATCCGGTTGACCAGGGAACAGTCCACGCCGTTGCGCTTCAGAACCTGCAGCGGCATCGCCGTCGGCGTCATTGCCCTGGCCGGAATGATAGGTGGGCAGCCCAGCTTTGGCCAGCGCCACGACTGGTTTAATCCCTTCCCGCCGGCAAACAGCATTGCGCTGCGTAGAACTCTGGGTTTTCACCGGAAGCATCATGTCATCACCTGATACACGCAATCCCCATTCAAAAGAGCAAAGAGTTTAATACTTTCATAATACCCTCCCTCAAAAGCAGCAGAAATTAAGCTTAGATTCACTATATCCACCACCTCCGTTTGGCGCAACCTTTTTCTCACCAGCAGCGAGAGGCACTGTTTTCCAGTGTAAACAAAGCTCCATTTTAGATGACCCGCTTGCTTTTCCAAACAGTTTGTGCTAACTTCTACACGCTGTCTCTACTGGATTTTGCATGCGGCAAATCGAGGTTTCCCAGCAAGGAGGTGCAACGGATGACTAGGGTGCGAGATTTTGCGATAAAGGGTGATACTGATTCGAGTATTCAGGTGTCTCGCCCGCTTCCCACAGACGCTCCAATCGTCCTTGCGGAAGCCCAATGTCGAAGCGCGTGAGGCGGTGTAAACGGTGCGCCCCGCCATATGTTTGCACGCCGGTGTCACCGTTCCGGTAAAGATACCGGAGACGAATCTGACGGACAAATACAAACACAAGCTTCGCTGATTCTTAGGGCGGTTGCAAAGGCCGCTTTGACCGCGGCGGCGATACGATGCTGGAACAGCCACTGCATCTTTTTATATTTCTATACCTCGTTGGAAGTGCTCGAATGCTGCCGAAAACGCTTCCGCCCTCAGCCGCGTTTCAGCATACCAGCCAGCTGCGCATCTGGATCGGCCCGCTTCATTGCCGAGAGCACATCCTCCGGCGTGACCGGAACGGCATGTTGCCCATGGTTTCCTCCGGCGCGCAGCTGGCAGAGGCGGCCTGCATCAGCCGTTCGTCTCCGGCATGGGCAGGCCAAGTTCCTCCAGGTCGGCAGCCCGCAATCGCGGCAAAACGCGATGATTTTCAAAATATCCTCGGCATCACGGCGCTCCAGCACCAGCTGCACAAGAGTCCCGAAGGCCACTTTCTCCCCATGGAGCAGTTTATGCGTCTCTCCCAGCACGGTCAGGCCATTGTGATTGGCATGGGCGGCGGCAAGCGCCCCCGCTTTCAAACCCGACGCCACTCAGATACGTATTGCTTCTCAACCACATTCTCCACCGCATCGGTCACTGTGCCTCGTTCCGCGTCCGCCTTGGCCTGCCGTCCATACTGCAGCAACGTGTCCCGACACAGCTGCGCCAAAGCCAGGGCAGCCCGGGTGCTGCATCCGCCGGCCATGGTCACTGCGCCGGGCGTGCCGCAGCCCTCCGCTTCATAACAGGTCGCCAGCGCATCGCCTACCCCTGCCATCAGAAACCGCACCGGAGCCTGAGCCACTGCCAGCGTATCCACCACCACCATGTTGGGATTGGATGAGAGGAAAGGTAATGGGAAAAGGCGCCCTGCTCCGTATAAAGCACCGCGACCCGGCTGCAGGAGCGTCCGTGGAGGCAATCGTCGGGCAATAATCACCGGTTTACGGGCAAAGTGCGCCGCCGCTTTTGCCGTGTCCAACACCCTGCCGCCGCCAACACCAAGCACCACGTCACAGTTCCCTATTTGGCGAAGGTGTTTGTCGATCTCGCTCTGACAGCATTCCCCCGCCAAAAAGATGCACTTCATAAGGAATCCCGCGGAGCGGAATCCGCCGTCGATACGATCTTTCCAAACTGCATAGGCCGACCGGCTCACAATCAGATACGCACCCTGCCGACCCAGCGTCTGATAATACTCCCAGCCGGCTCAGCTCACCCTGGCCCTGAAGATAGCTCCCCGGCGAACAAATGACCGTTTCTGCACACTCCCCGCCCTTTCTTCCCGGCGCCGCGGGAAGGCAAACCTTCTGCGGGCCAGATTATCTTATTGATTATTATACTGCGCCAGCGCAGAAATAGCAAGCAGGACGCAGGTCTTTTATTTCTTCTGTACCGCGCGGCGCCGCCCGTTGCACAGCCGCAGCAACAGCCGGATCAGCCACAGCGGAACGCCGCCCTGCACCGCTTGACGCAATGGACTTTGGGTCACCAGCGCCCAGGCCCGTGCCTCTTCAGCACATCCTCCGGCAGCGCCAACGCAGAAAACACCGAATACTGCAGCAGCGCGTCCAGCGCGGCGGATGCCAGCCTTCCGGCATGGTATTGAGCGTATACTCTCCTTTCTGCGGCGGCCGGCAGCATGGAACCGCCCAACCCAAAAGACGCTAAATTCCTTTTTGAAAACGCCGTCCACCTTTGGCATAGTGGGGACAGGCCGCCCAATGCCGCATCCGCCGGGAACATCGTCCCCCGGCCCCTGATTTGCCGCGCGCAGGCGGATATCCCGGCTGGATGCGCCCGCGCAGTCTTTCATAAACGCCGCCCTCCACTTCCACTTCCCGGCGGACTGTAATAGAAACATCCCCGCCGCGCAAGAGTGAAGGTAATTTCCGCCGCCTCCTCCTGCAAGGGTACGCCGGGCAAACCCCGTCAGGATCTGCGGCGGAGCAAACGCCACTTTGCGCGGTGGAGCCAGATACAGCTGTACCGTTTCGCCGCCGTCATGCTCCCTCATTTTCAATGCGGCAGCGCACCACGAGTTGTCTCCGCGCTGCATACGGAAAGGCCGCTGTACCGCAAAACAGGCAGCTCAGTCCATGACCAAAGGGATAGCGCACAGCTTTCCGCAGCATCATAACAGCGGTAGCCCACATAGAGCTTTCCGATGCTGAGCTGACCGTGCCGGGCCGGATAACATCCGCCGGAGGAGTCGGCCAAAGACAGCGGAAAGGTTTCAATTTTCCACTGGGGAAAAGATCGCCCAGCAGCAGCTTCGCCACGGCTGTTCCAACTGCCCGCCACCCAGATGTGCCAGCAAAATCGCCCCGGCCGGTCTGCCCAGGCAGCTCCAGCGCCGCCGGAAAGCAGGATCACCACCGTACGTTCTCCCGGCACACCGCCTCAATCAGCGCTTCCTCCCGCCGGCAGGCGCAGATGCGTCCGGTCAAATCCCTCGCTTCCGGACTCAGGCAGCCCGGCAAAAGATACACGATGTCTTTCCGCGAACCGCTTCCAGCGCCTGGGCAATTTGTTCGCTTTGCGACTCTCCTCCGCCGCCAGATCATAGCCCGGCACATAAACCGCGTCGGGGCAATTCCTTGCACAGCGCCTCCCAAGGGCTGTCCAGCCGCCAGGGATGGATCCGGCTCTGCGCTTCCAGCAGGGGCTCCCCTGCCAGCGCGCCGATGACCGCCGCCCGCTGTCCCCCGCCGTCCGGGCAAAGTCCGTCGTTCTTCAGCAGCACCGCTGCAGAGGCGGCGATGGTCTCTGCCAGCGCGTGATGGGCGGTAAAATCGCATGCATAGGGACGCTGCACCCCTGTTCCGCCCGGCCCAGCAGCTGCAAAACCTTCTCCGCGCCCCGGTCAGGGCCGGTATCCTTCCGGCCGCCAGCACTTCCCGGTGGCCGTTGGAGATGCCGGGCATCTCAGATCCATGCCCGGCATCCATGGCGCGCTGAACGTTTCACCGCCCCCAGTCGGACCGCCCCAGGCCGTCAAAAGCCCCCCTCCCGGCGCAAAAGATCCAGCAACTCTTTGTTTCACAGCAGTATGTTCCGTTCAGCCGATTGTAAGCCGCCATAACCGTCCAGGGTTTCCCCTCCTGCACAGCAATCTCAAAAGGCCGCAGATATACCTCTCCGCAGCGCGCTCATCCACCACTTCATCCACCGTCAAGCGCTCCGTCTCCTGGCTGTTCACCGCAAAATGTTTCAGCGACGCGCCCACACCGGTGCTTTGAATGCCCGGATCATGGCTGCGGCCAGTTTTCCTGCCAGATAGGGATCCTCGCTGAAATATTCAAAATTACGCCCGCCCAGCGGACTGCGTTTGAGATTCACCCCGGTCCCAGCAGCACCGACACGCCTTCTCGGCGGCACTCCTCCCCATGGCCCGGCCCATCGCATAGGCAAGCTCTTCGTCAAAGGTGCAGGCCACGGCGCTGGCCGTCGGGAAACAGACCGCAGGCACGCTGTCGCTGGGGCGGGCACTGTCATGGTTTGCCACCTGCTTGCGCAGGCCGTGGGGGCCGTCGGCCCACCATAATACCTTTCAGGCCCAGACGGGGCACGCTGCGCACATGCCAGAAATCCGCACCGATACACAGTCCGGCTTTTTCCTCCGCCGTCAAAGGCAGTTCGCCTGCTTTCCCATGCCGCTGTTCGTCCACTGCTGTTTCCTCTTTTCCGATTCTTTTTCGCCGTACGTCTCTTCCTGCACCGAAATGCAGACTTGATCTTCCCTATTGTACCACGATTTGGTCTTTTTTTCTCTTTAAAATTCTTTTATTTTTCCGCCGCAACATCGTCCCCGGCGGAAACGGAATTCCGCCGGGGACAATACGATATTCCGGTTCTGCTTTAGTCACAATTTCAGACTGTCCACCCAGATTCGCAGGGCGTCCGCCGTGACAGCGCCGTTCCACAGGCGACCAGGCCTCCAGGCCGTGGCGGTGGAACAGTTGGCATGAAGCTTGCTGTCGCATCCGCCTAGGCCGCTTCCTCCGGAAGTGCAGAACGGCACCACGATTTTTCCGGAAAAATCGTAACTTTCCAAAACGTTTCAATGATGCGCGGCGCCACATACCACCAGATAGGGAACCCCACAAATACCACGTCATACTCCGCCATATTGGGCACCGCCGCGGCAATGGCGGGCCTGGCCTTCGGGTCGTTCATTTCCAGCGTACTCCGGCTCTTCCGGTCCATCCAGTTCAGATCCGCAGCGGAATACGGCTCCCCGGGGCGCAATTTCATATAGGTCTGCTCCCACACTGTCCGCCAGGGCAACGGATACTTTTTTGTCACGCCGCTGCAGGAAAAATAAGCCACCAGCATTTTTTACTCATCGTTACGTCCTCCTTCAGATATTTTTATGTCCCGCCGCCGTTTCAAAGCCGTCTGCCCATGTCGTAGGCTTTCTGCCGATAGCGCTGCGGCATCATTTCCACCGTGCCAGCCCCCGGGCCAAAAAAGCATTCCGCAGCGTTCAAACTGAAGATAGTCAAACAGCGCTTCCATATGGGCAGCAAAAAAGCTTTCATCACAGTTTCATTATCGTCCCAGGCCGTAGCGATTACTGCAGCTTTCATGTGCTTTTCCGCGAGTGCAGCGTTACGCGCATAAAACCGGTCAATCATGGTTTTCAGCTGTGCGCTCATGCCGAAATAATAGATTGGCGTTACAAACAATACCATGTCTGCCTGTAAAAGCGTTTCCAGCACACCATCCCCGTCATCCTGGTGCACGCAGGAACCGTCCATACCACAGTGTCCGCAGCCCAGGCAGGGGGTGCAGGTTCAGCCGGGCGCAGTCACAGCGCTCCACCGTGTGGCCCGCTGCCTGTGCGCCGCGCATCCATTCCTCCGCCAGAGTGTTGGAGGTTTCCTTTCAGATGAGGGCTTCCTGTCAGCACACAAATACGCATCCCCATTGTTCTCACACTCCCAATAATTTTTTGATTCCCGTCAACGCGATCTCGCAAACCGGACGCAGCGTCATCGGCACCTGCGCCTGCACCATGGCCCCGCTCTGTTTTTCCGTTGCCACCGCATACGGATATATCCCATAAACAAAGGGAAAAAAAGAATATAAAAACGTTTCCTGCTCCGCCCGGTCCATCGGCGGCACAAGGCGCGCGAGACACGCTTCCACTGCGCGGATGGACGAACCGTACACTCGCTTAAAGTCCACCAGACGTTCCATACGGCTGTTTTTTCCTCAATGTCGTACAGGTTCATGGCCAGCAGCTTAAGCATCTGCGGGCGCTTGGCCAGAGACGCCGCCAAGGCCTGCGCCAGCTGCGCGCGGCTCAGGGCCTCCTCTGCCGCCACGGCGCACAGATCCTGTTCCCAGACGGCATACTCCCGCTGCAGCAGCGCCAGAAAGATCTCCTCTTTGGTCTGATAATAATTGTAGATCGACGTGCGGGTAAACGATGTGGCCCGGCCGATTTCCTTGATGGTGATATCCCTGAAAACTCATATGCTCATACAGCCCGGCGCAGGCATCAATGATCTCATCTTTCCGCGCCTGCGTCAGCTCCACCGGAGCCTTTCGGCATCTTCGTGCCCCCTCCTTCAATTTTTCTGACAGCGTGTTAGTATTATGATTATACCATATTCTGACACAGTGTCAATCTTCTGCTTTCTCTGCACCGCGGCATGGTTTCCAGGGTCTGAAACCATGGAAGAGATTGTGACTTGCCCCGGCAGTTTCCTTTATACTGGAAAACGGAAAGGAGGTTTTGGATGACAAAACAGAAACACACAAAAACGATTGGGTGCGTTGTTGAGCGGCACACTGCTTTTCAGTATGCTGCTTCTGCCCGCGCAGGCCGGGCAAATGCATATTCTGGTGGACGGTTCAAGCTACGATGGCCCTGTTCTGATGCAGAACAGCACCACCTACATACCCATGCGGCATTTTCTGACGGAATTGGGCTGGACCGTACAGTGGGACAGCGCCCACGGCGTTGCCGCAGCGCAAAAAAGATGGGAATATCGTGTCGGTCGACCCTTCCAGACAGACGCTGACGGTCAACGGCCAAACGCTGTCTGTCTCCGTTCCGTCCCAGGATGAGCGACTGTATCTTCCCCTGCGCACCCTGGGCGCTTTTCTTGACTACAGTGTCGAGTGGAACGGCGGGAACCACGTTTCCCTCACCTCTGGCGGCGCGGCAGACAAGTGGAGCGGTGAGAATTTGTACTGGCTCTCCCGTATTATCTGCGCCGAAGCTGGCGGGGAATCCCTGGCCGGCCAAGTGGCCGTTGGCAATGTGGTGCTCAACCGCGTGGATTCCGACGAGTTTCCAAACACCATCCACGAGGTAATTTTCGACCGCAAGCACGCGGTACAGTTCGAACCGGTAAGCAACGGCACCGTTTACGACGAGCCGACGGAAACCTCTGTGCAAGCGGCAAAATTGGCGCTGCAGGGTGTTAACACAGCGGGGAAAAGCCTTTACTTTTTCAACCCCAGCCTGTCGCAGGGTACATGGATCGCCGACAACCGGGCCTACTATACTACCATCGGATGCCATCAATTTTACCTGTAAGTCCCTTTTTTGCTTTGTCCCGGCAGCGTCTCGCCGTCGCCGGGAATTTTTTATGCCTCCGAGGACACCAAGGTGTATCTGTCCCCAATGAGCCTTGCCAAACGGCGCGAAAAACGGTATAATATGGAAGAACACCGATCAAGCGGGAGCTGCATCATGGATAAACTGGATCTCCTAAAACAATATTTTGGCCATGAATCCTTTCGCGGCGGACAGGAAAACGTGATTGACGCCTTGCTGGCCGGCCGCGACGCCTTTGCCGTTATGCCCACCGGCGGCGGAAAGTCTCTGTGCTACCAGATCCCCGCACTGTTGCTGCGCGGTGTAACGCTGGTTGTTTCCCCGCTGATATCCCTGATGAAGGATCAAGTAGCAGCGCTGACGGACAGCGGCGTAGCGGCAGCTTATATTAACAGCTCTCTGTCCGAGGCCCAGATGTCTGCCGTATACCGCAATCTGCGCCGAGGAGCTTATAAAATTGTCTATGTCGCCCCGGAACGACTGACCGGCGAGGGGTTCGTTGCCCTGTGCCGGCAGCTGGATCTTTCCCTGCTGGCCGTAGATGAGGCCCACTGCATCTCCCAATGGGGGCAGGATTTCCGGCCCAGTTACTTGAAAATCAGTGAATTTCTCGCCCAGCTTCCCCGTCGTCCCGTGCTGGCCGCCTTTACCGCCACCGCCACGGAAGCAGTGCGCAAAGATATCGCACAGATTTTGGGACTGCAGGATCCGCTTTGTATGATCACCGGATTTGACCGGCCAAACCTCTTTTTCGACGTGCTTCAGCCTCAAAAACGCAGTAGCGAGCTGCGCCGTCTGATTGCCGGACGCAGCGGCAAAGCGGCATCGTATATTGCGCCACCCGTGCCACGGTGGGCGGGTCTGCGCCGATCTCAAGGCGCATGGCGTTCCCTGCCGTCCGCTACCACGCAGGGCTGGAAGATGCTGAGCGGCAGCAGAATCAGGACGACTTCCAGCACCGCGCCAGCGTCATGGTAGACCAACGCTTTCGGTATGGGGATCGACAAATCCAATGTATCCTATGTGATCCACTACAACATGCCCAAAAGCATCGAAGCTTATTACCAAGAAGCAGGCCGCGCCGGGCGGGACGGCGAGCCGGCCGACTGTATTCTTCTCTACTCCCCGCCGATATTCTGACAGCCAAAATGCTGCTGCAGGGCAGCAGCGAAAACGAAACATTGGATCCCCAGAGCCGCCGTAGGTTCAGGGGCAGGATCTCAGGCGCCTGGAAGCCATGATCGGCTACTGTACCTCTTCCGCTGCCTGCGCGGCGTGATCAGCTTTGACTATTTCGGCCAGCCCCATGCCCAGCAGTGCGGCAACTGCGGTATCTGCCGCAGCACCTTCCGCCAACAGGATATTACTACCCAAAGCGCAAATGATCCTTTCCTGTGTCCTGCGGATCCACAAGCAGCTGGGCTATTATGTTGGATACACTCTGGTGGTTCGTACCCTGTCAGGCAGCCGGGAACAGCGCGTTCAAAGCCTTTCCCTGGATAAGCTTTCCACCTATGGCCTGCTCCGGCAGTATTCCCGTGCCAAGATCCGTACGTTTATTGACGAATTGGTCCGGCAGGGTTATCTGCAGATTCAAAGTGCCCATCAGACGCTGGAACCCACAGAGCGCAGCCGGGCAGTACTGTTTGAAAACGCGCAGGTAACCATGTTTGTGCGCTTTGAGATTGCGCCGCAGCGCAGTACGCCCATCTCCCCGCACCGGAAATGGGAGAGGGTTTCCCCGGCCTTGCTCCTGGCTTTAAAATCCGAGCGCGCCCGAATCGCGCAGGAAGAACATTCCGCCTTATATTGTTTTTTCCAACGCTGTGCTGACAGCGATGGCCGCGCAGGCCCCACAGCGCAGAGGAATTTCTTTCTCTCAGCGGCGTGGGCGAGAAAAAGGCCGCCCGTTATGGAGCCGCCTTTCTTTCCGTCATTGCATCTTATGAGGAAACGGAGCAGGAACAGACATGAAAAGCGCATTGTTTCAGCAATTTGAAAATATCGTTCTTTTGGATACGGAAACTACCGGCATTGAACACAGGCAGGACGAGATCATTGAGTTGGCTGCCCTGCGCGCCGTTCCAGCGAGGGACAAACGGAAACCGCAGAGGAGTTGGATCTTCTGATCCGCCTGTCGCCCGGCCGGACGATCCGCCTTTTTATCCAGAATCTGACCGGAATTACTGACAGTATGCTGCAGGCCGAAGGTGTTTCCAAAAAGAGACGCTGCGGCTGCTTTTTTCCGCGCTGCTTGTCCACCCCAACACGTTGTTGGTAGCATATAATGCCCAGTTTGATTTGTGTTTTCTCTACTATTTTCTTGCCCGTCAAAAACAGGCAAACATCCTGCAGGGTGTCAAACTGCTTGACGCCATGACTGTGTATAAAGACCGGCATGATTATCCTCACAAGCTGTGCAACGCCATTGAAACCTATGGTCTGCAAGGCCAGAACACTCACCGCGCCATCGACGATGTAAAAGCTACGTTGGAACTGCTGGATGCTATGGCGACTGAAGAGGACGACCTTGCGCAGTACGTTAACCTGTTCGGGTATCACCCCAAATATGGCGTTTCCGGACCGCGCATATCCTCTGTCACCTATCGGCCCCAGGGGTATGAACGGCATCAAAAATTATACCAATTCCTGCCCTGATGCAGATAAATATAACAGATATTCGTGCAAGCCATCAACCCATTGACTTCCGCTGACATAGCGGTAATACGACCAAACATGGAGGATCAAACATCATGAAAAAACTATTTGCTTTCACCCTGGCTCTCGCTCTTATGCTGAGCATGACCGCCTGCGGCGGCAATGCCAACAAACAGCCTTCTTCCAGCGAAGACAGCACATACGAAGATGTTGCTCGGCGAGGACAGCAGCATCGAGGATCAGCAGCCTTCTACCGACGAAGAGGAGGGTAACGAAGAGACAACGCCGCCGACAGACGACGAGCAGGAGACGAAACCGGATTCTAAGCCGGACAACAACAAGCCCAGCAACGGTGGAAACAGCAAACCGGATAACAGTGGGAGCAATAAACCCAGCAACGGCGGAAATGGAAGCAACAGCGGAAGCGGAAGCAATACCGGCAGCGGCTCTCAGGATGAAACCAAAACGTATTCCGGCACTCTTCCGGATCTGATCAACGCCATTTATGCCAACCACAGCGTGGATCTGAGCCTGAGCGACCCTACCGCAGTGGACTTGAGCAACAGTGACCAAATCAGTTACTATCTGGGGCTGACCGATGCCTCAAAACTCAAAGGAAGCCCTATTATTCTGAGGCCTTGATCGGCTCTCAGGCCTATTCTCTGGTCGTGGTGCGCGCCAACAGCGCTAAAGATGCCGCTTCCGTTGCCCAGAGTATGTTTGACGGCATCAATCAAAACAAATGGATTTGTGTCACTGCGAACGCGGTAGCCGCTGGTGCATATGGCGATACTGCCATGCTGGTTATGGCAAACACTGACTTGGGTGAAACGCTGACCACCGATCTGCGCGCCGCTTATGCCTCTGCCGTGGGCGGGGCACTGGACGTTTCGCTGGATCGCGTGGATACGCTCTAAGCAGGACTTGCAGCGGCGCACGAATTCTGTTATACTATCTCTATAAGGGAAGGATGCTCCTTCTGCAAAAAGCTGCTACTAGCCGGGCAGCCGCGCGTAGGTGCATCCTTTTTGTGCCTTGAAACAGCTGTTGTCCCGTATATTTTCCTTCCTGTGCCGATGAAGCAAAAATCAAAAGGCTGTCCCCACGAGCCCCACAGCTCCGGGAACAGCCTTTTTCTGTATAATCAGTCGCTATCCAGATTAAAATTTAAAAACGCGCCGCCTTCCGCCTCTGCCGCTTGCTCCAGGCAATAGGAATATCCGCCGAAATTAAAACGAGCATTGGGGTACTCTGCCCCGAAGCGGGTATTTCCTTATATTCCGTACAGGAAACACCGATCAGGTCTGCCAAGATAGAAAACGGTATGGCCACTGCGTTAGCACCAGATCTGGCTCACCCTGTATGGAAAGGGCGTAGACTACGCCGGTCTCCTCATCCAGCACCACAGAAAAAACGGGTATCCTGCTCCAGCCCGTATGCTTCCCCGTCCTCCAGCGCAAGACAAATGCACAGAAGCGACATGGAGAAAAAAGGATCGCTGTCATCCGTGATGGAACAGTATTCAACCTGCATCTGACTTGCCGCTTTCTGATAATGCAGCAAAAGATCGTTGCTGATCACACCGCTTTCCACCAGAAAATAGACGCCCTGAAAAGATAATCGTTGACGTGTTCAGAAATACTGCCACCTTGCATCGGGCTCAAAAAAGATAACTGTCGGAAACGGAATTTTCGCCGACATCGTTTTCCCCGCCAGTTTCCATGGATGCAATGGATTCCACCTGCCGCACCTCCACCGAGACACTTCCAACAGGATTCTCATAATGGATTTCCCCATTCCGGGCAGAAATGCCGGAATATCGCAGCAGATGCAGACGATCCGAGCCACTGAGGGTATAATTCGTAACCAGCGCGTCCTCATCCACGGACTCCTGATGCAGCACATCCTGATAGTTACGATCCCATTGCTGCAGTGTGCCCATAGGCAGCGACACGGCCAGCAGCACCGCAGCAGCGGTAAACACCGGCAAAAAAGAGAGCACGCCCCCTCATCTTCCTCCCTCCTTCAACAGAAGCGACACCGTGGTACCTTTCCCAGCGCACTGGTGAACTCTAGCGCTGTGCCGTGCACCTGCGCCACTGCAGCACACAGGGCCAAGCCCAGCCCCGCACCGTTTTGCGCCCGGGCACCGGGACTTGTCCACCATGTAAAACGGCTCTGTGACGCGCAGCAATTCCTCCGGCGCAATACCGCTTCCATGGTCACGTACACAGATGCGGTAGCCCCCTTCCTCTGCTGTCCCGATCAAAGACACCACACTGCCGGCAGGACTGGCTTTGCGCGCATTGTCGCACAGATTCACCACCAAGGATTCCAGTAAATCTGCCTCGCCCCATATGACGCCCGGCCCGGCCGACAGCATCAGAGAAATGCCACTGTCCCAAAACGACGGTTCCAGCACCGCCGCGATGGCAGAAAGCCACGGCTGTGCCTCGAAAGCGGCGGGCGTATAGGTCTCACGCCGATAGACGATCAGCTCCAGCAGCTTGTGCGATAGGGACTCCAGCCGTTTTCCCTCAGAATGAATATAATTGGCCGCCTTGAATTGCTGTTCCGGCAGCAGTGTCTGCGAACGCAGCATATCACTATACCCGATAATGGAGGTCAGCGGCGTTTTTCAATTCATGCGCGAAGGAGGCAATAAAATCCTCCTGCCGCTTGGAGGCATCCTCCAGCTGATGGATCTTTGTTTCCAGGCTGTCTGCCATGGCGTTATAGTCCTCTGTCAGGGCGCCGATTTCATCCCGGGAAGTCACGGTGCAGCGCAGTTGATAATCCCCGCCTGCGATACGACGGCTGACCACCGAGAGCTTATGCATGGGCCGTGTCAGATAGACAGACAGAAGCAGCATCGCAACGGCGGAAAATGCCATCAGTACCAAGGTCATCAGTTGATAAAACATCAAATAGCGGTTTCGTTTCTGGATCGTCGCCGTGATATCCCGCAGATTCTCCAGATAAAACTGCCTTTGCCCCACTTCCACACAGCAGGCCGACTGCATATAGTACCGTCCGTCCTGGAAAAAGTACATCCAGCTGCGGCCGTTTTCTTCCAGCGACCCGATCAGATCCCGGCTTGACTGAAAGCTTTTGCTGAGGTACAGCGTTCCCCGTTCCGCATCGCTGATGCGGATGCAGCAATTGTTGCTGCTCTCCAGCGTCCAGCCAATGCGGCGGATGGTCCCATCCGAAAGCGCGTCCATCATGCCATAACTTTCCGCCGTGGCCACTGCACTGGCAGCTGCTGTGCCGAAAGAAAAACGCAGCATCTGGTTTTCATCCAGCGTGACACGCTCTTCCCCGTTCCATCGCTGAACGGAACACCGAGTTCAGCAGCATGGTACGCCGAAAATCAACGCTATGATCAGCAACGTGGAAAAAAAGCGTGCGAAAACTCACGGCCTGCCTCCCTGCCTCCCGGTGGATTCAGTTCAGGCGGTAGCCTACTTTTATAGACCGCAGAAATGTGCTCTTCCCATTCCAGTTTCTTTGCAGTCGCTGGACGTGCAGATCCACTGTGCGGCCTTCGCCGGTATAATCCCGCCCCAAACACGACGGTAGAGTGTTTCCCGGAACAAGGCAATGTTTTTATTTTGCAAAAACAGCACCAGCAGATCAAACTCTTTCATGGTGAGGTTCACAGGAATGCCGTTTTTGGTCACTGTGCGGGATGGGATGTCCACCTCCACCCATCCAGCGAAAAAATGCTGCGCCGCTTTATTGTAACGCCGCAGCACAGATTCCACCCGTGCCAGCATTTCTACAATCTCAAAAGGCTTGGTAATATAATCGTCAGCCCCTTCGTGCAGCCCCCTGCACACGGTCTGCCACACTGTCTTTCGCCGTAATAAAATGGCAGGAATATTCATGGGACGGATGTAATGCAGCACGTCATAACCGTCCGCGCCCGGCATCATTACATCCAACAGCGCCAGGTCGAACGTTTCCCGTTCCAGTGCTTCAATGGCGCTCAGCCCGTCCGCCACACAGGTGCAGGCATAGCCGGAGCGCTCAAATTCATCGTCAGCAAATCTGCAATCGCCTGCTCATCCTCTGCAATTAAAATTTTTATCATAAAAGGACTCCTTTGAGAAACAACAGGGTAAATTACCATATCCCTGGATTTTATATCTAATTGTATCACACTTGTATCACCAGCGCACAAAATTTTTGAATTTCTATTGCAATTCTCACCGAAAACAGTGTATAGTAAAAAAGTAGAAATACATTTGATACGGTATGGAGTGAAAGGAGAAAACCATGGAACTGAAAGGAAGCAAAACAGAGGCCAATCTGTGGATTGCATTTGCAGGCGAAAGCAAAGCCCGCAACAAGTATACATATTTCGCCAGCAAGGCCAAAAAAGAGGGTTATGAGCAGATCGCCGCGATTTTTGAAGAAACCGCAAACAATGAAAAAGAGCATGCAAAAGCTCTGGTTCAAGGCGCTCAGCGGCATCGGCGATACCGCAGCCAATCTGAAATCTGCCGCTGAGGGCGAGCACGAGGAATGGACGGAAATGTACAAGGAAATGGCCGAAACCGCCAAAGAAGAGGGATTCGACCGTTTGGCATTCCTGTTCGAGTCCGTGGCTACTATTGAAAAGGGAGCACGAAGAGCGCTATCTGAAGCTGCTGGGCAACATCGAGGACAATCTGGTGTTCCAGGCCGGTGAGGAAACCGTTTGGATCTGCCGCAACTGCGGCCACATCAGCGTGGGTAAGGAAGCCCCTGGTATGCCCCGTCTGCGCCCATCCCCAAGCTTATTTTGAGCGGCGCTGCGTCAATTACTGATTGGATTGTTGCTGCAACAGGAGAAGATGCCGCCGCCCCCCTCTTCTGTTGCTCTATACCACTCGAAATTCAGTATAAAAATTATCTGAACCGATTCCCTGCCGGAAATCGGTTCAGATGATATTTGCATAAAAGCTAAAAAAAGACACGTCTACTGCGTGTCTTTTTTACGGGCCCAACGATAGACGGTTCAAATCGATAGTTTGAAGGAATTCTCAGCAAAGGGGAAACCGCCCTTCGGGAGGCAGAATCTATAAAGAAAGACATCTGCTGAAAGCAGATGTCTTTCTTTATGGTGCGCGAGGCGGGAGTTGAACCCGCACGTGCGTAATGCACACTAGAACCTGAATCTAGCGAGTCTGCCAATTCCACCACTCGCGCATATATAAATTGAAGAATCAGCTGGTGCAGTGACGGGACTTGAACCCGTACGGCGTCGCCACACCTCAAAACGTGCCTGTCTACCAGTTCCAGCACACTCGCATTTTTTAGTTCAACTGATCACTTGGATTATTATAGTCAGAGCGGGTCCGTTTGTCAAGGACTTTTTTCATGGGCTGCCTGATCCCCCCGGAGCATGAACTTTTTTGTTGGAACAGCTTGACTTTTGGATACAAGGCTCTTATAATACACTTTAACAACGCAAAGTGAAAAAGCTTGCAATACTTGTTTGGAGGAAGAAAAGATGAAAACATCCACACGCATTCTTGCAACTGCTTCTGCAGCAGCCATGATGCTGTCCCTGGCAGCCTGCGGCTTGTATAACAACAATACTGACCCTTCCAATGCCGGTAGCGACAGCGGCGCACAGCCTATACCGTCGGCATTTGCCGGTATGTGCAACACCGCCCTGGATCAGGCCACGGGAAGGCTTCAAAGCAGCTCTGACCGACATGCTGGGTGAAGGCAACGTGGAGTTCACCGAGCAGAATGCCAATGGCGACTCCCCCACCTGCGCTACAATTATCAATGGTTTTGTGTCCAGCAATGTGGATCTGATCCTGGCAAATGCCACCGCACCCCTGCAGGCTGCAGCCGCCGGAACGGACACGATTCCCGTTATTGGCACCTCCGTCACCGACTATGCCACTGCGCTGGCCATCGATGACTGGACCGGCACCACCGGCCGCAACATCACCGGCACTTCCGATCTTGCTCCTCTGGACCAGCAGGCCGAGATGATTCAGGAACTGTTCCCCCGACGCCGGAACGGTTGGCCTCCTGTACTGCTCCGCCGAACCCAACTCCGTATATCAGGTGGACACCATCGAGGGCTACCTCACGGAAATGGGGTATACCTGTGAGCGTTTCTCTTTCACCGACTCTAACGATGTGGCTGCAGTTACGCAAAGTGCCTGCGACGCTTCTGATGTGATCTACATCCCCACCGACAACACCGCCGCTTCCAACACCGAATTGATCGCCAATGTGGTTCTCCCCCGCCAAAGTACCCGTAATCGCTGGCGAGCAGGGTATCTGCAACGGCTGCGGTGTGGCCCTCTCTCCATCGATTACTATGACCTTGGTTATCAGGCCGGTACCATGGCCTACGACATTTTGGCCAACGGCACGGACATCACCACCAAGGAAGTAGAGTATGCTCCCAATGTCAGCAAGCTGTACAATGTTTCTGTCTGCGAACAGCTGGGCATCACTGTTCCCGATGACTATACCGCTTTGGAAACCGAAGTATAATCCGGAAAACACCTGAAAACGCAAGAGCAGCGCGAAGGGCTTAAATCCTCTCGCGCTGCTTTTCCCGCAAACGAACATCAACACCAAGGGGGCCTTTTCTTGAACATTGCATCACTTTTCAACGCGCTGCCCGGCGCAGTATCCCAGGGACTGATCTGGGGCATCATGGCCATTGGCGTCTACATCACCTTTAAAATCCTGGATATCGCCGATTTGACTGTGGACGGCACACTGTGCACCGGCGGCGCTGTGTGCGTGGTGATGATCATCGGTGGTTATCCCATGTGGCTGGCAATCCTGATGGCGCTGATTGCCGGCATGCTGGCCGGTCTGGTAACCGGTTTGTTCCACACCGCTTTCGGTATTCCCGCAATTCTGGCTGGTATTCTGACACAGTTTGCTCTGTGGTCGGTCAACCTGCGGATTCTGGGTGGAGCCAACCTGGCCATCAGTGCAGACAAATATGATCTACTGACTTCCTTTGCGCTATCTGACCAACACCGAAATCCCTTTCTGGAAAAACCCGCTGGTCATAATCACAGTTTTCCTCGTGGCCGTGATCGCGCTGCTGTACTGGTTTTTCGGCACAGAAATGGGATCCTCCCTGCGTGCCACCGGCGCCAATCAGAACATGGCTCGCGCCCAAGGGATCAACACTAATTTCACCAAGGTGCTGGGTTTAATGGTGTCCAACGGTCTTGTGGGACTGTCCGGCGCGCTGCTGTCGCAGTATCAGGGCTTTGCGGACATCAACATGGGACGCGGTGCGATCGTAATCGGTCTGGCTGCCGTCATCATCGGCGAAGTACTATTCAGCAAAATTTTCCGCAATTTTGCGCTGAAACTTCTCTCCGTGGCATTCGGCTCCATTATCTATTATGTCGTGATCCAGGTAATCCTCTGGACCAAGCTGATTGACTCCAACGACCTGAAGCTGCTGTCCGCCATTGTGGTAGCCCTGTTCTTGGCGCTGCCTTACTGGAAGAGCAAATTCTTCACCAAAGGCGCAAAGAGAGGAGCGGTGAACCATGCTTGAAGTGAAAGAGATCTACAAAACCTTCAACCCCGGAACGGTGAATGAAAAACATGCTCTCAACGGTGTGAATCTGACCATGGAAGACGGCGACTTCATCACCGTCATCGGCGGCAACGGCGCCGGAAAAAGCATCTGATGAACGCCATTGCCGGCGCGTGGCCCATCGATGAGGGCACTATACTCATCGATGGCGCTAACGTCACGCATTTACCAGAGCACAAGCGCGCTGCATTCATCGGCCGTGTATTCCAGGATCCGATGATGGGCACCGCCGCCACCATGGGCATCGAAGAAAACCTGGCCCTGGCCAAGCGCCGCGGTAAGCTGCGCACGCTGATGCCCGGAATCAAAAGGCCGAACGCGACGAATACCGCGAATTGCTGAAAACCCTGGGGCTTGGTCTGGAGGACCGCCTGACGAGCAAGGTTGGTCTGCTCTCCGGCGGTCAGCGCCAAGCACTGACACTGCTCATGGCCACCCTCATCAAGCCGAAGCTCCTGCTGCTGGATGAGCATACCGCCGCCCTGGATCCCAAAACCGCTGCCAAAGTGCTCAACGCCACGGATCGTATCGTCAGCAAAGATCATTTAACCACACTGATGATCACCCATAATATGCGTGACGCTATCGCCACGGCAACCGCCTGATCATGATGCACGACGGCCGTATCATTCTCGATATCCGCGGCGATGAAAAAACAGAAATTGACCGTGGAAGATCTGATGCATGAATTTGAAAAAAGATTTCCGGCGAAGCCTTTGCCAGCGACAAAGCGCTGCTGGGCTGAGAGGATTTCTCTGATTCCCCGCGCCCGTTTGCTTTCCGCAGACGGGCGCTTTTTCTTCTGTGGCATTTCTCATTGCACCTGTTTTTCCGACCGCGTTACACTGTTTCATAAATCAACTTACACAGATTGGGAGGCATACAATGATGCAGATTTACATACGCCCGTACCGTCCTGCGGACTTGTCCGCTATGGCAGAAAATCTGGAACGAAGTCGTGCGCCAGGGCGAGGCTTTCCCCACAGCTTGAAACGCTGGAAGCCCCAAACGCAGCATCCTTTTTCGCAGAACAATCTCACTGCGCCGTGGCACAGGAGGCCGAAAACGGCGCGGTCGTGGGGGCTTTACATTCTGCACCCCAACAATATAGGCCGCTGCAGCCATATTGCCAATGCCAGTTTTGCAGTAAGCAGCACGCACCAGGGGCAACCACATCGGTGAGGCCCTGGTCCGGGACTGTCTGCACCATGCCAAAGCATTGGGGTTCCATATTTTGCAGTTCAACGCTGTAGTGGCCAGCAACCATGGCGCACAGCACCTGTATGAAAAGCTGAACTTCGTCCAGCTGGGTCGGATTCCCGGCGGTTTTTTTAATATTCGCGGGGAATACGAAGATATTATCGTTTACTATCATACTCTCTGTGAAGAATGAGCCTCAGAACAGGCACATAGAAAACGATGGCAAACAAATGCACGGATCGCTGCCGCGCGCGGTGCGCCCTCAGAACCAGCAGGTTCTGAGGGGCACACTGCGAAGGTCCCAACCGAAAAAAGGCAGCGTACTTTTGAAAAATTTTTGAATAAAACCGCACAGCACTATGCGCTCAAACCATCGCTTCTTTCTGCCCTGATCCGGCAAACAGTGAATCTTCATACCGAAGGTGCTCCGCATCACCTGGAAATCTGCGAAAAAGAGCTGCTGAAAAAAAAACGGTGCAGGCGGCTTTTCACTTCAAAAAGCAGCAAAAGAAACGCGAGAAATATTGCGGGCACTGAGAATTCCCTAAACAGGCTGCGCGGAGGTCCATATGGGCCTCCGCGCACTTGCTTTTTCATCTTCTATCTGGTTTATGCCGCCGCCGGAGCCAGCCAAAAAGCAATCAGACAGACCAAAACGGACAATAGCGAGCCGGCTGGAGCCGCAAAGCCCATGGGCAGCAGCGTGCTGACAAACAGGGCAGACATAAGATATGAACCGGGGATGCGCACCAGAACGATGGAAAGCATATTGTGCAAAAAGGAAATATCCGAACGGCCATAGGCGCAGAAATAGCCGCTGAAGCAGAAGTGAATACCGGCAAAAATACAGTCCCACACATATCCGCGGAAATACTGCCCACCAGCAAGCACCACAGCAGGACTTCTGTCAAACAGCGCCACAATGGATTCGGCCGAGTTCTGCACCAGCACCACCACGGCAGCACCAAACAGAACGCAGATCAGAATAGCGCAGCGCAGCGTTTTGGCAGCACGTTCATGCCTCCCTGCGCCAATGTTCTGGGCCGATATAGCCGACACCGTGGAAAGCATGGACGAAGGCACCAGAAACAGCATTCCGATCACTTTTTCCACGATCCCCCACCGCTGCAGCATCGTTCAGACCACGCTGGTTGGCAATGATGGTAATGACAATAAACGCAATCTGAATAAAACCATCCTGCAGTGCAACGGGAATGCCCACCGGAGGATCGGGCGCAGCACAGCTTTCCGCGGCCGCAGATCCCCATTTTTAACTGCAGACCGCTCCTGCGCAGCCGGATCGTCACAAAGGGCAATGAGTACGCTGAGCGTCTGCGAGCACCGTACCCAACGCCGCCCCGCTGCGCCCAGGCCCAACGCGCCGATGAACAGGTAGTCCAGGGCAATGTTGGCACCGCACGCCGCCGCGATAAAATACATGGGACTTTTGGAATCCCCCAAGCCGCGGAAGATCGAACTGATGATATTATAGGCCGTGATAAAGGGAATCCCTACAAAGCAGATGGTCAGATATTGCCGGGTCCCCTGCCACAGCGGCCTCCGGTGTGGACATCAGCGTCACAATGGGGTTTACACATACCAGCAGCAACGCCATGGCCGCCAGCGCCACCACCATAAACAGTGTGATCGTACTGCCGACGATGGCCGAGGTGCGCCTGCCCTCTCGCACCGACTGCCCGGGCAATGGACACCGTAGTACCCATGGCAAGCCCCACGATCATCACCGTCAGCATATGCATCACCTGACTGCCCACAGACACCGCCGTGATCTGAGCGGTGTCATTGAACTGGCCGACAATGTAAAGATCGGCCATGCCGTACAGGGTCTGCAAAAAAATAAGAAAACAGGTATGGCAGCGAAAAGGAAACAATATTCCCCAGATACTGCCGTTGGTCAAATTCCGTTCCATACAACACTCCCTACGGTGAAAACGGGGACAGCGGTCCCCCGTTTTACCCTGTTTTCCGCTGAGAAAGCGCGCGCCTTTCCCAGCTTCAGGCGCTTGCATCCGCATGTCCAGCCGTGTGCGGATAGACGCCATGAACGTGTCCGTGTCCACAGCCTCCACCGGCGTATCGCACAGCGGCGCGAGATCGCCAGTCATCACGCCGTCCTCCACCGTGTCCAGAGCCGCCCGCTCCAAATGGCCGGCAAAGGCGCACAGAAGCGTCCAGACCGTCCAGCTCGCCGCGCTTGCGCAGTGCGCCCGACCAGGCGAAGATGGTGGCCACCGGGTTGGTGGAAGTCTTTTTTTCCCCCTGCAGGTGCTGGTAGTAATGATCCTGTACCGTGCCGTGGAGCCGCCTCGTATTCATACTTGCCCTCCGGCGACACCAGCACGCTTGTCATCATGGCCAGGCTGCCGAAGGCCGAGGACACCATGTCGCTCATCACGTCGCCGTCGTAGTTTTGCAGGCCCACAAGATCCCGCCTGGGCACTGCATCAGGCCCGCCACCGCGCTGTCGATGAGCATGTACTTATAGCGGATGCCCGCCGCTTCAAAGCGGGCCTTGTATTCCTGCTCATACAGCTCGGCAAAATGTCCTGAAGCGGTGGTCGTACTGCTTGGAGATCGTGTCCTCCGGAGAACCACAGATCCTGCTTCAGGTTCAGCGCATACTGGAAGCAGGCATGAGCAAAGGAGCAGATGGAAGTATCCTTATTATAGGTCCCCTGCAGTACGCCGGGGCACTCGAAATCGTAAATGGTCTCGCGGAAGGTTTCCCGCCCGCTCTTATCGGTGAACACCAGCTCCGCTTTCCCTCCCCGGCACACGGTACTCAGCGGCTTTGTAGATGTCGCCGTAGGCATGGCGGGCAATGGTGATGGGCGCTTTCCAGGTGCGTACCACAGGGTGGATGTTTTTCACCACGATGGGTGTGCGAAAACACCGTTCCGTCGAGCAGAGCGCGCAGCGTCCCGTTGGGACTTTTCCACATCCGGCTGAGGTGGTATTCCTCCACGCGCTGGGCGTTTGGCGTGATCGTGGCGCACTTGACGCCCACACCGTACCGCGCAATGGCCCGGGCCGCGTCCACGGTCACCTGATCTTTCGTTGCCTCCCGCTCCAGAAGGCCCAGATCGTAGTACTCCGTGCGCAGATCCACATAGGGCTCAATCAGCTCCGCCTTGATCTTGCGCCACAAACACGGGTCATTTCATCGCCGTCCAGCTCCACCAGCGGCGTGGTCATTTGAATTTTTTCCATGGTTCCCTCCCCTTTCTCAAAATACCATTGTAGCAAAATAATCCTCCGGCGTTTCCGCCCGGCGGATCAGCTCCGCGCTGCCGTCTTCGCGCAGCAGCACCTCGGCGCTGCGCAGCTTTCCGTTGTAATTGTAGCCCATGGAAAAACCGTGAGCACCAGTATCGTGGATCACCAACAGATCGCCGATATCAATGCGGGGCATCATGCGGTCGACAGCAAACTTGTCGTTGTTCTCGCACAACGAGCCGACAATGTCGTACATATGGTCCTGGGGCCGGCGCTCCTGCCCATCACCGTAATATGATGGTAAGCGCCATATATGGCAGGGCGCATCAAATGAGCGGCGCAGGCATCCACACCGATGTATTCTTTATAGGTATGTTTCTCGTGGATCGCCGTGGTAACCAGGCATCCGTAGGGTCCAAGCATGAAACGGCCCAGCTCGGTGTAGATGGCGGTGTCGCCCATGCCAGCGGGCACCATAATCTTCTCGAAGGCCCGGCGCACCCCTCGCCAATGACGGCGATGTTATTGGCTTTCTGCTCCGGTTCATAAGGAATACCAATACCGCCGGACAGGTTGATAAATTTGAAGGTCGCACCGGTCTCCTTGTGCAGCTGTACCGCCTTTTTGAACATGATCTCTGCCAAGGCGGGATAATACTTGTTCGTCATGGCCCCGCTGACCAGGAAGGCATAGCATGCCGAATTCCTTGGCGCCCAGCTTCTGCAGCCGGATATAGCTCTCCTGATCTGCTCGGGGGTCATGCCATACTTGGCATCGCAGGGGTGATCCATAATGGTGTTACCCAGTGCAAAATGGCCGCCGGGATTGTAGCGGCAGCAGATCAGCGGCGGGATCCCTACCAGCCGATCCAGAAAATTGATATGGGTAATGTCGTCCAGATTGATAATAGCACCCAGCTTACGGGCCAATTCATACTCCGAAGCGGTGGTCTCATTGGAAGAGAACATGATCTCCTCTCCGCGGAAACCGCACTTGTCCGCCAGCATCAGTTCCACCTCACTGGCACAGTCCACACCGCAGTCCTCTTCCTTCAGGATCTGCAGAATACGGGGGCGTAGGCGTAGCTTTTACGGCAAAATATTCCCGGAACCCCTTATTCCAGGAAAACGCCTTATAAAGTTTGCGGCAATTCTCACGGATCCCCTTTTCATCGTACAGATGAAAAGGCGTCGGATATTTTTTCACGATTTTCTCCAGCTGTGATTTCGTGACAAACGTTTTCTTCATGGGCGTGAACAACCTTTCTCCGGCAAAATAACAGTGCACTTATTATAATGCGCCCCCGGCAGAAATGCAACTTTATTTACATAAAACTTTACATTTATACAAAAAGTCCACCTTTGCCAAAAACAACTTTTTATTCATAATTTATGGATTCACTCTTTTAGCGCTTTACTTTTGTAAAACAACAGAAGAAGCACCATGTATTTTCTTCCTTGCACAATAAGGCTCAGTTTTCTTGTTATCGCCCGACCCGTTGACAAATTCCTTGCCGGGCCGTAAAGTAACAACAAAGGGTTTGTTTGATTGTGTGAAAGCATGTTTGGATCAAGAGCGAAAAACAGGAGGTTGTGCCTGAAAACGATCACACTCGGTTTCCACCGGAATCACCACGGTGCAGAACGCGTTTGGCGCGCTGCCGATCCAGCGCATTTCCACGCAGGAAGCTGTACATCTTCTGCGCAAAGCCTACGACGGCGGCATGACTTTTTTCGATACCGCCCGCGCATACAGCGACAGCGAAGAAAAAAAAATGGGCGCCGCTTTTGATGGGATGCGCGAAAAGATCTTCATTGCATCCAAAACCATGGCCCAAACGCCGGAGGACTTTTGGGCGCAGCTGCACACCAGCCTTCGCAATCTGCGCACCGATTATATCGACATCTATCAATTCCACTGTGCCAACCGCTGCTTTGCTCCCGGTGACGGCACCGGCATGTACGAATGTATGCTGGAAGCCAGGCAACAGGGCAAAATCCGCCACATCGCCATCACACGGCCCACAAATACGGCATCGCACAGGAAGCCATCGCATCGGGGTTGTATGAAACACTGCAGTTCCCGCTGAGTTATCTTTCGCTGCCCAAAGAAGAAGCTCTGGTGCAAGCCTGCGCCGCGCAAAAACATGGGCTTCATCGTGATGAAAGGAATGGCCGGCGGACTGATCACCAATTCCCGCGCCGCCATGGCCTATATCCAGCAATTCGATAACGCTCTGCCCATCTGGGGTATCCAGCAGGAGCAGGAATTGGACGAATGGCTCAGCTATATGGACCAAACGCCCGCCATGGACGAAGAAACTACCGCTTTCATCGACCGGGAGCGCCGGGAACTAACCGGCGATTTCTGCCGCGGCTGCGGTTACTGCCTGCCCTGCCCCAGGAAATTCTGATCCACCAGTGCGCCCGGATGTCCCTGATGCTCCGCCGCGCGCCTTCCCAAGCCTGGTTGACCGAAGAGATGCAGTCGGAAATGAAAAAATTGAAACCTGCATCGAATGCGGCATATGCAAAACGCGCTGCCCCTACGAACTGGACATCCCCACACTGCTGAAAAAAGAATTACGCTGACTACCAGAAAGTCCTCGCTGGAGAAGTGAAAGTCTGATCCTACCATAAATGATCAACAAAAACCCTCCTGACACGATTCCAGTGTCAGGAAGGGTTTCTTTTCCGCCATGCGAAATGCCGTAATTCACAGCCGTGCACCGCACAGGGCATTCCACACCCGAACCTGCCTGTTCAATCCGAGGCGCATTCTTTTTCTGCCAACCAAATCCAGAAAGTGCGCTTCTATTTACAAGCTGCAAAAATTTTGAACAGGGAGCAAAGTATGACGAAACACCAAAACACATAGACTGGTTTTATAGCGGTGTTTTTTACATTCCGTCAGATTATCCTTTGAGGGCATCACTATGCACCTGACCCAACAAGTTATCAATCGATGCATCTCCCATTTTGGCATCTGCATCCCATTCCACAGCAGTTTCATCGTACACACTGTACAGACTTTTGACTGCAGAAAACAGTCCGATTGCTGCGTCATTGTCAACCTGTCCGAAATAGAAAAAAAAACCTTGAAACCATTGGTTTCAAGGCTTTTCCTGGTACGGCTGGAGGGATTCGAACCCGCGACCTTTTGATTCGTAGTCAAACACTCTATCCAACTGAGCTACAGCCGCATATTGCACATCTCACAGACAGCTTTTGTATAATACCACTTCCGCGCAAAAAAAGCAAGCCTTTTTCAAAAATTTTCAATTTTTTCTTCTCAGTACAAATCGAAAATGTTTCTCGCCACAGTTATTGTTTTTCCGTGCTTTTCATGATAATATAAATATAAAAAATATTGTTTTTTCGCCCTTTTTTCACCTGCCCTGAAGCAGAAACAGGGCGAAACGAGGAGTACTATGGAAAACAATACGTTTAAAGGATCCATCTTCGGCGGCTTTAACCGTCAGGATGTCATGAATTATATTGAAAAAGCCTCCCGCGAAAGCGGCGAACTGTTGCAGCAAAACCAGGAACAGATCGCCGCGCTGGAGCAGGAAAAACACCCAATTGCGTGACCAGTGCGAACAGTTGCGCGTTTCCACCACTGGGACACTGTCGCTTCACTCAGCGCCGCGCAGGCTGAACGGGATGCCGCGCAGGCTTCCTGCGCCAGTGCTGGAGAGGCGCTGGAAAATGCACAGCGTTCCAACCGCCAGTACACCGAAGAAATCAATACCCTGCAGGCAACCGTCGCCGCCCCTGCAGCCCGAAGTGGATAAATTCCACACGCTGCAGAAAAATATTGCCGATGTCGAAGTGAAGCCAAACACCGAGCAGACACCTTGGTGGCCGAAGCCAGAGCCAGCGCAGAAGAGATCCTCCGCAAAGCCCGCACGCAGGCCGACGCCGTCCTTTCTGCTGCAAAGGCCGATGCAGAAAAGATCCGCTCGGAGGCCAACGGCAACGCTGCAGCGATCCGCCAGAAAGCCGACCAGCATACGATGCTCAGCCGCCAGCAGCTGCACGCCCTGCTCAACAGCACCCAAGCACAGTATCAGGCGCTGCTGGAAATGTATAAATCCTCTGCCCTGCAGGCTGCCACCGCGCTGCAGAAAGCCCAGGAGCAAATGACGCAGATGCCTGCCGTATTTGATAAAATCAGCGCAGGAATGAAAACCCTGCAATCCAGCCGGGAAAAAAGGATGGATGAGTGTATGACCTACGAAATCTCCACAGATGAAATTCGTTCCTATCTGCCAGAACTGCACGCAGGCGACCGGGTTTTGCTGAGTGGCCGTATCTATACCTCCCGCGACGCCGCACACAAGCGCATTTGCGAAGCGCTGGACAATGGCTCTCCGCTGCCCGACCTGCGCGACGCTATTATTTATTACGCCGGACCGACCCCAGCCCGCCCCGGTATGGCCCGGCTCCTGCGGTCCCACAACCGCCGGGCGTATGGACTGCTATGCGCCCCGTTTGCTGGATCTGGGTCTGGCCGCCATGATCGGCAAAGGCGACCGCAGCAACGCCGTGGTGGATGCCATTCGGCGCAACGGAGCCGTCTATTTTGCTGCTGTCGGCGGCGCAGGCGCGCTGATTGCCAAACACATCACCGCATCCACTGTGGTGGGGTATGAGGATCTGGGCTGCGAAAGCGCCAAGCAGATGCAGGTGGATCGCCTCCCCTGATTGTCGCCATCGACTCCCAGGGCGACAACCTGTACCGCACCGGCCGCCTGGCTTATCAGATTGAAGAAAACGCACGGCTGTTGCCGCGTTTTTGTGTAATTCTTTCTATCGATGCGCACCAGCAACCGCAGCTGGGGTGGTATTGCCGCAGCCGCAGCCACAACCGCAGTTATTGCCCTGGCCACCGCCGCAGCAGCAGCAAATGAGGATAATGGCAATGATGATCCAGCAGCAGTTACCGCCAAAGAAGCCCTGATTATACATAAATGAAACCTCCTAAAAGATTCGTGCTCGGCCCGTGTGGTCGGCCACTTCATTCTATGTATACTGCAGAAAATGGTTCCCTTTCTGCCGCTTTCTTTCCGGCAGCACCGCGCAACCATCCGCTGCACATTTTCTGCGCTATCTCCCTGCTCAGATGCGAGCCACGCCGCTTTGGCGGGCCGCCTCGGCCACTGCCTTGGCAACCGCAGGGGGCCAACCCGCGGATCAAACGCCTTGGGGATGATGTTGTTTTCATTCAACTCTTCGCCGGCCAGAGCAGCCAGAGCCTCCGCCGCGGCGATCTTTCATTTCTTCATTGATTTGAGAGGCGCGCACATCCAGCGCGCCGCGGAAGATGCCGGGGAACGCCAGAACGTTGTTGATCTGGTTGGGATAGTCGCTGCGGCCCGTGGAAATGACCCGTGCGCCGCCGGCGCGAGCGTCGTCCGGAAAATTTCCGGCGTAGGGTTAGCGCAGGCAAAATGATTGCGTCCCGGTTCATGGTTTTCACCATTTCCGTCGTCACGATGCCTGGCGCAGAAAAGCCCAGGAACGCGTCGGCTCCCACCAGAGCATCTGCCAAGGTACCTCTCCGGTGTGCGCGGTTGGTTACTTTGGCCATTTCCACCATATAGGAGTTCATCCCATCGGTGTACCCTTGGCAGATAATGCCGCTCTTATCGCAGCGTAATGTCAGAAAAAGCCCGCCCGCAGCAACAACCGGCACACGGACATACCCCGCCGCGCCGGCGCCGTTGATAACTACTTTTGACTTCTTCGCGCTTTTTGCCCACCACCTTGAGGGCGTTGGTCATGCCCGCCAGGGCGATCACCGCCGTGCCGTGCTGGTCATCGTGAAATACAGGGATGTCGCACAGCTCCTTGAGTCTGGCTTCGATTTCAAAGCAGCGGGGCGCGGAAATATCCTCCAGATTGATAGCGCCGAAACTGCCGGAAATGAGGTAAACTGTACGCACAATTTCGTCTACGTCCTTGGTTTTGATACAAAGCGGAAATGCGTCCACGCCGCCGAACTCTTTAAAGAGCACGCATTTCCCCTCCATCACCGGCATACCAGCCTCCGGCCCGATGTCGCCCAGGCCCAGCACAGCGGTGCCGTCCGTGATCACAGCAGCCATATTCCAGCGGCGGGTCAGCTCATAGGATTGATCCACATCTTTTCTGAATCTCCAGACAAGGCTGAGCAACGCCGGGGGTGTAAGCCACCGACAAGTCATGGGCATCGTTGACTTTTACGGTGGAAATCACTTCGATCTTACCACGCTTTTGCGCGTGGAATGCCAAACTCTTTCGGCGATGGGCGTCATATGCAAAATCTCCTTTTTTCATCCGCATCTGAATGGACTGCGGAACCTAAAATAGCTATAGTAATGTTATTATAGGTTCTGCACTGAAAAAAACAAGATTTTCCGCCCCTTTTCGCTCTGTCCTGCCCAATAACAGCCATCCGCTTCCTCCGAAATGCCTATTGCAGAGTTTGAACCCCTGTAGTAAAATGAGCTTATCAGACAGCTCTACATCCGAATCGGAGGATATGGAATGAAGCTTGCCGAAGCTCTGCAGGAACAGGCTGATCTCAATCGAAAGATCGAGCAGCTGCAGGATCGCCTGAGCAACAATGTATTAGTGCAGGAAGGCGAACAGACCGCTGAAGATCCGGAAAAGTTGAAAGACGAACTGGATTCCGCCATTCTGCGGTTGGCCGCCTTGATTACTCAAATCAATCAGACAAATTGCACAACGATTGTGGAAGGCCAGACCCTGACAGCACTGATTGCAAGAAAAAGATGCGCTGTCCCTAAAAAAATCCGTCTTTATAAAGAAATTGCTTCCACCGCCAGCCAAACAACCTACCGGGCCAGAAATACAGAAATTAAAATAAAGTCCACAATCTCTGTAGCGGATTGGCAGGCAGAAATTGATCAGATGTCCAAAGAATTGCGTCTGTTGGATAATCAGCTGCAGCAAAGCAACTGAATACGGATTTGATAGAATAATAGGAATACACTACGGACAGCAGATGCAGGGTGAATATCACGCAGCAACAGCGCAAGTTGCATTCGTGGTACACTGAAGAGCAGGTGAGGTTCGACTCCTCAAGAACTGTTATACTCCGATCGTGTACAAAAGTATCGTCACCTAAAATTGTAATTACCGGATATTAACTGCATCCGCAAGGGCGGAATGGGGAAATTTTTTATGTTGGCAATCAATATCTTCAAACACAGCAGGCAGCTACTGTATACGGTGGTTGTCTGCTGAAGATTTCTCTGCACAACCACAAGAAACCGCCCCTTCTTCCCTCATAATCAATAAATAGAACCCTTTTGTTCCGATTCTTTTTGGGTATACTATATAATGTCGATCACTGAAAGCGAGGCCTCACCATGCGTATCGAAGATTTTCAAACTCATTTTAACGGCCATGTGCCGGGACTGCTGGGCGCAGGCAGCGCCTATGCCGTACTGGTCCCCCTCGTCCGGCGCCGCGGCGCAGCGCATCTGCTGTTTGAAGTGCGCCGATACCTGAACCGCCAGCCTGGCGAGGTGTGTTTTCCCGGCGGCCGCATGAGGCCGGAGAAACCCCCCACTACCTGTGCTCTGCGAGAAATGGAAGAAGAACTGTCGATTCCCCCCGATGCTGTCCATTTGTTGGCAGAGTTGGATTTTCTCTATCACCAATCCGGAACTCTAATCCACCCCATACTGGCAGAGGTCGACGCAGGCGCCTGCGCCATATGCGGGTAAATACCGCAGAAGTGAAGGACACCTTTTTGGTTCCTTTTCTCTTTTTCCTCAAACATAAGCCTATTCTGTATAGCTATGACCTGAGCCTCACATCCCGGAGGATTTCCCATATCACCTTCTTGGATACGAAACCGGATATCCCTGGCAGGCTGGAAAAAAATGGATGTGCCGATCTATCTGTACGGCGACCACCCGATTTGGGGCCTTTACGGGCCGTATTTGCCGGCATCTGGCGGAAGAATGGCATCCGCGCAAATCCAGCGGCCGGCCTTGCAGAAAAA
>VOFB01002835.1_pt1 | contig 30280 bp, 39 predicted proteins | sample 5384141 | NCBI WGS metagenome assembly VOFB01 (sample SAMN12384721, study PRJNA508395) | human gut metagenome | isolation source: healthy gut A | host: Homo sapiens | reverse complement strand
CAGTTACATATGAGCAAACGTGGCTCCAGAATCGCGCGCCGTGCTATCTTTGCAGTAGCACGTAATGGAGAGGGCATCAATCCATACCTCCGTAAGTATTACGAATTAAAGTCTGGACAAAGCCTAAGATGGTTGCAATCGGTGCTGTAATGCATAAAGTCTGCAACATCGTATTTGCTGTTCTTCGTGATGAAAAGGCATTTGAGCTTCGGTCACCAGAAGAACACTGTAAGCAGTATCAAAGACCTGCTTTAGCAGCTGCATAAAGATGCAGCTATATAAAACCATAGGAGCTTCTTGACGAAAATCCAAGTGATTTACGTTTGTTAAAGTTACTCATTTTAGGTTTCAAAACATAAAAGAAAAATATCTATTTGCCAGCACCTTTAAATAACCATCTTCCTGTTCATATTTTTCATCTAGACAATCTTCACACACCAGTCAAGAACTTGAATCAAAATTTCATCGCCCAATTCCTCCATGAATTCACACAAATGCTTCCGATTGGAAATATGCGTCCACAATGTTTACATCTAGATAAAACATATCATTCTTTACTGTTACAAATTGAACCTTGCCATTTTCATCACATGTTCTTAGTAAATCATAATCGTAGTACCTCCGTTACTGTTTTGGTACTACCATATATCACTCTTTCTTCTGTATTATCATAATATAGAATACAAAATTCATCTAATTTTCATCAACTAATTGTGTTAATTAGCTTTTAGAACTGTGCCTTGGTTTTCTTTCTTTTAGGGCCCATCTTCCGTTTGCTCCACATTACTGCGTTTATTTTTTCATAAATCACAAGTAAACACTTCTGTATAATCGACCCAATCTCAATGTTCCTGTTCATCCAACTGTAAAATACCATTGTTTTATGCTCTTTTCGGGCATATTTCGCAGTCTGATTTTCAATTCTAAAAATCTCGAAATCCCCTTATTTCAAGCCTTTTCACACTTTTACTTATGTGTTTTAGTCAACATAACCATGCTCTCGACATGAAAGGACTGCTGTCTATGAATTACCTTAGTAAAGGGAAACTTATCCACACACCTTTTAACGATAGATCAAAGCTATCGTTAAAAGCAGTAAGTGCTAGATATTTCCTATTTTTAGTTTAGGAAGATTAATACCTTCATTTGCGTCCCTAAAAATAACTGCTCCCAATAAAAGAGCACCAGCAGTTAACTGAGTTCCATACTTAACAAGATTATCTATAAACTGCTTATTTTCAGTATCTTTTGCAGATATACGATCTGCAACCTCAAGCATTTGCTCTGTTATACGATTTCTTTCCTCAGGAGTAAGTTCCTCCTTTTTTTTAATACCCCCCTAAATCATCAAGAATTTTGCGGTATGCCAGGATTGCATCCTTTGACTATCCTTATTATTCTCCAGTGCTGCATCACATACATTTTTAAACTGCTCTAACATTTTTCTGCTAGACTCAGCATAAGTTGAAAACTGATTGATAATGCTTATTGCAACATCTTTATCCATATTAGGGATTAGAGAAGCGAATTCCATGATTTTTTCTTTGATAGATTCCTAAATGAATCAATTTACAAAGCATCTTTTTACTTGCTGCTCAGTTATCATTTTAGCCATTCATATTCTCCTTTACTTTTGAATTGCTTCTATAATATATGTCTTTCCTTGAAAAGGAACCTCATCTCAATCCAGCAGCCTAAAAGGCTTTTTGCCAATGGCGGAATCTTTGTGGAATTCGGAAGATAATTTACCAGTATCGTTTTTGGTTCATCGGTTTCCTTAATACGAACATTGACTTTTTGACCAATAACTATATACTCTTCTTCAACACTATCTTCAGAGCTTTCTTCTGATATGTCATTGCCATCAACGTCCATATCTTCATACTCTTCAGATTCCTCTTCAATCTCTACACCCTGCTCATCACCTTGTAAAATACCATAAATATTATCAATGAGCATATCGGCAATCCCATCCTCATCAAGACAATCTAAAACAACTCCACCGCCTACTGCATTCAAGAATTGCAATGATGGTCTTATATGTTCCTTGAATGAAAGCTGTGTGTTTTCATCTTTGAAGTTTTTGAATGCTTTAACGATGCCACTCAAAATAACCGGATTTGCAGAGAAATTATTACTATAAAAAATATCGGAAATTTTACTACTAATATCGTTGCTACCTATAATATCCAATTTTTCAAATGGATTTGCCACATTACTTGGATCATAGGTATTTCTTCCAACCCACCAACACTTGGCTATGGAATTTCTAAATAATCCGGCTCTTGTACCACCAGAAAAGAAAAATCTCGATTTTATATTTGATACAGCCTCTTTCTGCGTTTTAGGTGATTTTGTATCATAGTCCCATCTTTTTCTAAGGTAATCATAATAAACCGAATGGCACAGACCCGCCCACAGTCTTTCATCACAAGCCTGTGACTCTGTCAAAAATGACAAGTGCTGATAAATAATCTTACAGTTTGCAAACTCAACTTCACCTTTTGACATATCAGAATCAATCGGTGCCAACTGGAAATCTTGTATCTCCTTAAATTCGACAAACGGATCTCCTCCACAGACCTTCCAAAGCCATTTATTATCCTTTTCCGTGAAATACATGTTGTAAAAACCATATCGAGGTTTGATTTAAGGATGTCCAGTGCTTCTTTTTTCATAAAATATAATTTCATTTAGACATCCTCCTCTTCCTCACCAGATTCAAACAAATCTGCAAATTTTCTCAATGCAGCATTCAACGGTAATTCCATTGCTTCCTGTGCTAATTGCACAGAGGTCTTATCAGAATATAACAGCTCATTTTCCAAGTCTACTCCACGTTTCTCATAGGCCTTTGATAAAGAAATATACCAATTTGTACCTGCATAATTTTCAATACCATTCTCCTGCTTTAATTCTTCAAAAACATATACCAAAGCAGGGAAAACCATCATGGAGTTCAATATTGGTTGGAATTTTCTTTGTCACAGAACCGAGAATAAATCTCATACTCCTCTAATCCCAAACCAATACCAATTTGAGCAGTTGACAGTTCCACCTCCATAGGCTTTGGCTCCGTTGTTAATCGCTTATACACCTTAAAAATAGAACTTGCACTGTTAAATTCCTCGTAATTCTTTACAATATCAATTGCAGGTATATTTTTTATATGCAAGAATACTTCCCTTTGAAAGTTCAAATGACAGACCTCGATAGTCCTCGTTCCAATTAGAATTTACAAAATGATTAACATCTTTTTTTGTCACTATTAAAACGATAATTTCTATTCTTCCGTTGATTCTTCCAATCAAAATTTCTTTGCTTACGTGATTTGAAATATCATGAATCGTAGTTCTATATGATGTGTTTGTGCATTCAATATGAACCACATATTCAGCATCACCTTCCAGAATCATTTTCTGAAGTTCTTTGTTATCCATTTCTATACCGAAATCAAACAACAGATTATTAACACCATTCATTTTATACTGCACATCTGCATCAAAGACAGAATCAGTGTAATCATCTCTTTCTTCGCTTAGAACTGGATATGTATATAATCTTTTAGTTATGTTCATATACATTTACCTCCATCGCATAATCCGGTTATCAAGCAAAGCTATTTCAAACTGGACTTTTTTCGTTTCCTTCATACTAGAAAAACTTACGCCTTCCGAACTCTTCTTTATTCCTGTACACCCCATCAACTCTGATGCAGAATGGATGGCCAGTCGATTTGATTTACCATTTTCACCAACTGTAACAATCTCAACATGCCCTGCACGAATATCTCGTGGCAAAATAAAGGAAACTCTATAGGTAGTTCTTGAAGTTTTTTATAACTCTAACATTCTTAAGTTCTTGGTTTATATCTCCACCATATCTTTTATGTACGGTATCATGTCCACCTTGTTCCGCTCTTCCTTTATGAGAATCCTTTTACTCCTATGTCTAGTACCGCCTAAATTCCGAGTTGTTGGATCACCTCCATCAGAACCGATGGTTCCTTCCGTATCCGTGTTTTTCGACTTTCCATTTCCATCACTGCCGTAAAATAAACCCTTGGGCTTTGTTTTTTGATGTTCGGGGCTGAATTGTAATAGAACCAATCGTATCTTGAAGACTTTCTTTATTGCTGTCATCTCCACGCTGATTAGTCTTATCCGATTCCTTCTGAAGAACACCAGCCAAACCTGCAACTTCAATTTCATCGTCACTGGAATGTTCGCCCAACGTTTGAATACAGTCTCTTACCCAATCCTTTAGCTCATTGTTATATTCTTTTTTGCAAGCGGCACATTTGTTGAGTGTCTGCTTGGCAACCACTATCATGTGCCGGCGTTTCCATTTCTCTAAAGAATTCATTAAGCTCTTTACCTTCCATTTCAAGCACACCAGAAAATGAAATAATTCTCGACATATTACCCAATGCAAATAATTTCATTCCGGAAGATCTAGTGATGAGAATTTTTCTATTCAATTTCTCCGAAGAATCGACCAAAACGCTGAGTTTTAGAGTTCCCATCCCGTGAAAGTCCTTTTTTGAACACTTTTGTTTCAGGTCGAACAAGCACTTGGTAGTACCAATATGCATTTTTATTTTTTGAGTTATACGTGCTGAGATAGCTTGCAAGCGTAGAATTATCGATGTTTTTATTGTCAACTGTAACACTTAATAAATTCTTGTGAATAGACATCAAGAAATTTTCTAGAACCTCGTTAATTACATCGCTATTCCATTCATATCCCGCATTAAATCCGTACACAAAAACATCTGTACCAAGCTCAGATCTCTGATATAGTTTTTCCAACTCACTGATAGAATCAACAGGTAAGTTACCTTCTGGATTTCCGTAGTAACCAATTCCAGTTGTCATCGTATTCATACTATTGCTTAAATCTTCTGGAAAAGATATAAAGCGTGACATTCCCTGTGCAGCAGTCTCTTGATCTTCATTTAGAGTTCTATAAAAGACTAATCTATAATCTGAATTTGTAAATGGTGCGTTCTTTCCTATTCCAAATGCTCCGGCTTTATCACCCGTTTTTGTCGCACCACCATCGAGTTTTGTCAATGCATTCCAGCCTTCGTCACTATCCTCATACGGATGGCTAAGTCCAGTTGTGTTGAAATCGCTAATTCGTAAAACAACTGTAGTAGGCTTCTTAATTGCATTTAATGCCTTTGTCAGTACCTTAATGGTCTTTTCACTATTCTTTTTCGACCAATAATCATAAGCCTTCTGAATTTTAGAAGCGTACTGCTCATATCCAGGAATATCAGAAGAAGGAATTCTATACTGTTCAAAATCAACTTTGATGGTCGCATTACTGCCTTCCACCGCTGCATCTAATGAGTTTTGACAAATTTCTCTTGCAAGCGACTGTATCTCTGTTCCTGTAAAGGTTTCAATGCCTGCGTCCGATACTCCACGCACTTGTCCAAATCCATTATGCGGAAATTTCCATTCAATAGTCATCTAAATCACCTCAACGTAAATTTGCTTTCTTTATTGCTATTATCCTGATACTTGCTTTTGCAAGTTTTTAATTCTGATTCTAGTGCAGAGAAAATCTTTTTTACGTCTTCATCAGTGTATTCATATGTTGCGGTATTAGAGCAGTTACTTAAAAGTCGAATCATATCAATAATTTTATTTGTTCTAGCTTCAGCAACTCTTATAAATTTATCATGCTTAGATTCAGCCATAATTTTTCTCCTTATCGTACATTTTTATTTTATTATACATATTTCGACTATGTATGTCAATATATCACAATTATTTTTAAATTATTATTCATATAATTTTATTATTTGCAATTAAAACGTCCAAACTTCCGTCTGACGCTACTAATTTCTTTTATATTTTATCTTAAAACATTGATTTCCATCTTTGCCTTAAAGCAGACCACAAACTTATCGTCATAAATCTTTATCTGATCGATGTACTTCCTAACTAGCTTATCATCATACTCGGTTATCCGCGTATCCTGCGTTTTAACATAGGCAGCAAGTTCATTGATTCGTTGTCTGGTGCCTTCGGTCTGAGCATGCTTTTACCAAAAGCAGCTGTTTGTTCTGCCTAAGTTCTTCCATTTCATTGGCACATTTCGAATAGTCTTTTTTGCCGTGTACCAATTCCAAGAGTTCCTTCTGCTTTTCTGCAATGGTCTTGTTAATTTTCTCAATTTCATCAGAATTATCTTGGCTGATAACTTCCAGAATATTCTCTTCCAATATAGCTATCACATCCTTGGAACTTTCCAATACAGCATTCATGGCATCGATAACTGCCTGTTGAAGTTCTTCCTCCGGCACTGTCGGTGCTGTGCAACCCGATGGTCCATTTTCCACTCTTGTGCAGCATCTCCACACCGTGGATTTTTTTCCCTCGATCGTTCCAAACTACTGTCTATATATATCCCCACATTTCATGCAAGTGCAAATGCTTGAGAGTGCATACCGACTGGAATAAATCCTTCGCTTCTGCCCATCTCTCCCACTTGTCATATTGGCTCGTCTTAGCATTTCCTCTTGAACCTGTGTAAAAACATCCCTCGGTATGATTGCTTCCTGACTGTTTTTTACATAATACTGAGGAACCGTTCCATCATTTTTAATTCTTGTTTTTTTCGATAAAATCTGTTGTGATGGTCTTCTGCAAAAGGGCATCACCGATGTATTTCTCATTCGAAAGAATTCCTCGAACCGTACTCTGATGCCATTTGTAACGTTTCCTCCGGTTTTTATATGGTCCCGTTCCAGTCCCATTGCGATATCTCTAAAGCTTGCCCCTTCCAAATACTCTCGGAAGATACGCTTCACAACCTTCGCTTCTTTCTTATCAACGATTAGGTTTCCTTTGCATCCTTCGTGTAACCAAGGAAATGTTCATGGTTCACCACTAACCTGGGCGTCTTCAGGTGCTGAAATCACATTAACTTCAGGCATCTTTGTTGCGTCAAAATCAAACTGCTCTCTTACTTCCTGCCCGTAATACTGTCTGCATCGGGAATTAAACGACAATTTGAGAGGTCATCCTCGAACAACCAAAGGAAATCATTCTTTGTTAGAATGTCGCAATCCGGAATATCATCTACAGGTACTGTAGTTATATCTCTTCCATCAATTTCGCCTAGATTGAGTCTAAATACCGCTTGGGCATCTTTATCAAAGTCATTTGCCCATACTCTAGAATAGCCTGCATCTTCAAATCCTTTGTCCATTCCACCGCAGCCAGAAAACAATGACACCAGTCTTGGTGAATATGTTTTATGATCAAACCGAGTCACCGTTTCCTCACTTTCCGTTTCCTTTACTGAATCCAGTCCTTTTAATTCCACCACAGCATCCAAATCACACTGAAGGGTTTCACATATTTTAAGTAAGGTTGACATACTTACATTCTTATCCTTTCCCATATTCGCAATGGCATTTGTTGATAGTTTTGCCATTGTTCTAAGATTTTCTTTTAGACATTCCCTTTTCCAAAAGTGTATGCCATAAAGGCTTATAACTAATTTGCATTTATCCACTCCTTAATCTACTCTTCCGGCAATTTAATTCTAGTCAAACTTAGTCATAATATTATATCACGAAATTTGAGTTTTATCAAGATGTCCTATCGTTTTGCAATTCCGTGGATATCTATATCCTGTACGCCAACATAAGGTTGAATACATAATGAACCCCTCTAGGGTTCAAATCTTTGTTATCCATTCCCTAGTGTCAACCCGACCGAGTAGACCAATTCCCACTCGACTATTTTCGAGCACTAAAAAGGACTTTCACAACGACTTCATATACCTTTTAACGATAGTCCTTGAGAAAGTCCTTTGTTTTCTACACTTTATTTACTTATTAGGTTCACCTTTGACATTAAAACTACCGTCTCCACATGCACGGTCTCACAGAACTGATCGACTGCCGTCATCTTCTCCACCCGGTATCCCGCCATCTGCATCATCTCAAGATCCCGTGCAAGACTGGTCATCTTGCAGGAAATATAAACGATCCTGTCCACTCCATACTCAAGAATTTTAGGCAGTGCTTTCGGATGGATACCATCTCTCGGCGGATCCAGGACGATCACATCCGGCTTCTCCTCGATCTCGTCCAGCACCTTAAATACATCGCCTGCTATGAATTTACAATTAGAAAGTCCATTGCGGAGAGCATTTTCTTTTGCAGCTTCTACTGCCTCCTCGATGATCTCCACACCAATCACTTTCTTTGCAACCGGAGCCAGCACCTGACCGATCGTTCCGGTTCCACTGAACAGATCAAAACTGTCTTATTCTCAATATCTCCGATGTATTCCCGGACAGTCTCATACAATACCTCTGCTCCCCTGGAATTTGGCTGGAAGAAAGAAAACGGGGTGATCTTAAACTGCAGTCCGAGAAGCTTTTCATAAAAAGAAATCCTGACCATAAAGGATTCTTGTCTCATCACTTTTACAACATCTGAAAGTGAATCATTCAGGATATGAAGGATTCCTACGATCTTTCCTTCCAAAGGAAGCTCCAGTAACTGTTCTTTTAATTCTGTCAGGTCATGCTCTTCCTGCGTAGTCGTTACAAGGTTCACCAGAATCTCTCCGGTCGTATCCCCCCGTCTCAGAAGTAAATGCCGCAGATATCCGGTATGCTGCATTTTTCTTATAATAGCTTACATTCCACTCCCTGAAATATGCAAGAACACAGGAAAGGATCTGATTCATATCCCGATGGACCAGTTGGCAGTCTGCTGCTGTCAGGACATCATATGTGCTTCCTTTTTATGCAGTCCGAGAGAAAGCGGACCGTCCTTATATTCATCTCCAAAAAGAAAACTCCATTTTATTTCGATAATGAAACTCTTTTGGACTTTCTTTTACACTCAAAAATATAATCGCCCTTTACGACAGGATCCATGATCCGATGGATCTGTCCCTCTTTTATCTTTACCTGTTCTTAATCGGACATAGTCTGATACATGCAGCCTCCGCAGGCCGGGAAAATACTACAGACCGGCTCCCTGGTCTCCAGCGGTGATTTTTCCAGCACTTCCAGAAGTCTTCCTTCTCCATTTCCCCGCTTAAATTTATTGATCATAAAGCGGACTTTCTGACCCGGATACCATTTTTCACCGTGACATATTTTTCTTCCTCCGAATATAAATCATTCCCTTATTCGGGAAATCCACTCTCTCGATTATGCCTTCATAGATCTGTCCTTTTTTCATTATTTCCTCCCAACAAACAAAACAGACAGGGTGTACTCCAACCGTCACATCCTGTCTGTATTCTTCTTACTGTGCTATTACCATCCTGAACTTATACCTGATCATCCTCATCGAAATAATCGTCAAAATCGTCATCAAAATCATCTTCAAAATCTTCCAGATAATCCGGTGTCACAAAACGGAATACCGCATATGCAATGGCTGCGATTCCTGCAATCGCACCAATAATTGCAAGTACCCATACAACCGCATTCTTCTGCTTCTCTGCCTCGTTCTTATGCAGGATTTCTTTTAATTTTGATTCAGCGATCATATCCTCTAATTTTTTATTCATATCTGCACATCCTTTCTAACCTCTCACAGGTTACGACTGATTTTTGTATATTATAACACTTAAGCTCTGTTATTACTACCGCTTTCGGAGATTTTTCCTAAAAACTCTGTCCCGGTTCTCACATCATAATCATCTTTTCTGATCGGCTGACAGTCCACAAACCTATGAAATCTTTACCAGTTTTGCGAACTTTGCAAACATCTTCCTGACTCCTGCACTGTCAAAATCCACCGTTACTTCATAATCTCTGCCACCGGACCGAATCTCAAGAACGGTTCCTCCCCAAACTTCACATGACGCACCCGGTCTCCTTCTGCATAATCAGGACTGCCACCTGATCCTGCTGCAAGCTGGCTGCCTTTTTGAAGAGATGCCAGTCCCTGGCTGCTCTTACCCGAAGAAACTCCGCTGCTTTTTTCCTGCCCTGTTGCTATAAGCCGCACCGAAAGCCCTTTGCCCGAATGCTTCTCTTGCATGTGCATATGTATTCTGCTGTACCGGCACTTCCGTCTCTGGTTCAATCCTGCGGCTTCCTGTATCCAGAAGTTCTGCCGGAATTTCCTTAATAAAACGTGAAACCTTATTATACTGGGTCTCGCCTCTGACCATCCTTCTTCTTGCACAGGTAAGCGTCAGCTCCTGCTCTGCTCTTGTAATCCCCACATAACAAAGCCGTCTTTCTTCTTCAAGATCATCTCTGTCGTCTGATGTGATCGTCATATAACTTGGAAACAAGCCATCTTCCATTCCTGCCAGATATACATGAGGGAACTCCAGCCCTTTTGGCACTGTGCAGTGTCATAAGGACAACATAATCCTGTTCTTCATCCAGACTGTCAATATCCGCAACCAACGCCACTTCTTCCAGAAAAGCACTCAATGTAGCCGGTTCATCTCTATCTTGTCTGCTGCCTCTTCGTATGCGGCTGCCTTGTTGATCAGTTCATCAATATTTTCCTTTTGATGCCTGTGCATCCTCTTTATCCTCGGAATCCAGACTCTCCATATATCCTGTCTTTTCGATCACTTCCCCCAGCAGATCCGTAATGCTCATCTGTCCGGTAAGCCCTTTTAAATATTCGATCAGAGCTGCAAAAATGAATCCAGCTTTGCTGCACTTCTTCCGATTCCAGGGATCAACTCGGGAGCCATCAGCGTCTCATAAAAAACCAAGCCCACGTTCTGCAGCAGACTCCTGGATCCGGTTGATCGTAGTCAGACCAATGCCCCGTTTTGGCACATTAATGATTCTTCGTACCGCAATATCATCCATTCCATTATCAATCGTCTTTAAATACGCAAGCAGATCTTTGATCTCCCGGCGGGCATAAAAGTTGACACCGCCCACAATCTTTATATGGACATTCATCGCAACAAATTTTTTCTTCCAAAAGACGGGACTGTGCATTGTTCTGTAAAGCACTGCATTGGTCATTATATGATGCTCCTGCCCTTACTTCCTTTTTTATATCTTCTGCAATAAAATCCGCCTCATCATATCCAGTATCAAACTGCCTTAAATGAACCAGCTCTCCCCATCTTCGTTGGCAGTCCATAAAGTTTTTCTTTCCTGCCTTTATTATTGGCGATTACCCGGTTCGCTGCATTCAGGATATTGCCCGTGGAGCGGTAATTCTGTTCCAGCTTTATGACACAGGCATCTGAAAATTCATGCTCAAATTCCAGAATATTGCGGATATTCGCTCCACGGAAACTTTAGATCGACTGGTCATCATCTCCCCACCACGCACAGATTCCGATACTTTCCTGCCAGCAGATGGACAGCTGAAACTGGACTGTATTTGTATCCTGATATTCATCTACCATAATATAGCGGAATTTCTCCTGATAATTTCCAGCACATCCGGCTGTGTCTGCAAAGCTGTACTGTCTTTACAAGCAGATCATCAAAATCCAGTGCATTATTCGCTCTTCATCTGCGCCTCATACTCGCGGTAAACCTTATGCAATCTTCATCTTTGCAAAATCTCCTCCGGCATTCAGTTCAAATTCATCCGGAAGGATCAGTTCATTCTTGGCAGATGAAATTGCTGAAAGCAGACTTCTTTCTTTAAACACTTTTCGTATCCACATCTACTTTCCGACAGACTTCCTTAATTAATGTCTTCTGATCGTCTGTATCATATATCGTAAAATGATTCTCATACCCTAATCTGTCAATAAACCTTCTCAAAATACGCACGCACGCAGAGTGAAATGTACTCACCCATACACTTTCCGCTCCAAAACCGACAAGGTTATCCACACGCTGGCGCATCTCTTCTGCCGCTTTGTTCGTAAATGTGATTGCAAGAATATTCCATGGGTTCACGTCCGTTCTCCGATCAGATATGCGATCCTGTGGGTCAGCACTCTTGTTTTTCCGGAACCGGCTCCTGCGAGGATCAGAAGAGGACCGTCCGTGTGGTAAACAGCCTCTTCTGTGGTTCATTTAATTTATCATAAATGCTCATCTTTCCACTCCTTTAAAGTTATAAAGATATCTGTAAATGTATTCCATTATCAAACACACGTTCCTGTTTGTCAACTACATTTTCCGGCCTTCTTTCATCTTTTTAACAAAACTGAGTTTTTTTTGCTATCTAGTTTTAAATACTATATAATAAATGTATTGAGGTGATAACATGAATATAGACACAAGTAATCTGTTAAACAGCATTTTAGAAGAACTTTCTTCTTTAAGTTATGTGCATCCCGGCGATGTTCCGAATATTAATCTTTACATGGATCAAGTAACTACTTTTATGGATGAGCAGCTGGCTTCGACCAAACGTTACCCTGATGATAAGATCCTGACAATTATACAAAGACCATGATCAATAATTATACGAAGAACAATCTTCTTCCACCCCCGGTGAAGAAGAAGTATTCCTTATTTTCTTGCTCATGAAACCAGACCTAATCACCCTCGTTTTAATTACTGTTACATTTTAGCACACTAAATTTGTAGTACTACTTTATTTCGACAGTTTCCATCTATATCTTTGATTTTTCCATTGTCCAAACTGACACAAAATGCTATAATACTTCTGTTATTAATTTTGTCATTGACAGGAGAATTTTATAATTAATATGAAGTGTCCATCATGGTAAAGAAACTTGAGCGTATGAAAGACAAGTCGGCAATAACGGAATCCGGAGATCGATCTTCAACGAATATGCAGTCTGCCGTGACTGTAAGAAGCAGTGGGAATTCGACAGGCAGCGTGCCAGGAAAATAGCTGCAAAAAAAGAGGCTGAACAGGCAGAAGCAAAAGCCAGTCGATAAAGCTGAAAGCAAAGTCGCTGTCAGACCTGCTGAATCATCCGTATCAAGAAGGGTGCAGCAGAAGAAAGCCCGGCTGCCAAAACCTCCAGTCAAAAGATCTGCTGCCGGCTCTGACGCTGAAAAAGTAAAGGAAAACCGAAAAGCCGGAGCAAACTGCGAAAAAGACGCAGACCGACAGACGCAGAAGGAAAACCTGTACGTCCAAGCTTCAAGACCGATCAGTAATGATGAAACTGCTGAAATTTCCGAGAAACCGGAAAAAAGACCAGTCAAAAAAAAGAAAGTCAGACCTGCTTCAGAAGGAACGCTTTCCACAAAGACGCCAGGGGAGAAAAAAGGCGTCCGCAAAGAAACCGGTCAAGAAGTCATCCCAAAGAAGCTTCTGATACTACCAAAGTTTGATGAGCAGAAATATGGGAAATATTCCCTTGCAGAGCAGGTTCGTACAAAGCGTGAAAAAGGCAGTACGCAAAGGATATGAAGAGATGCTTGCGGCAGATCCTGACAGCAAATTTGCCAAAAGAAGAAAAGGACGAAGATCCTGATGAGAAGAAAGTAAAAGATACATATATTGGATAGGGAAAAGGACGATTTTCTCCTAGGGAGCTGGCTTATGTCCAGTAATACCCGTAACTTAAGACTGTCATTCCATCAATGAAAATTTATGTTTTAGGCTGGTTGGGAGCAATTAAGCTATACCCGTATAACGTGCCAGGTAGTGTATTCATTGTTTTTATGGAACCCTATCGGAAGGAGCATATAATGCATAACAAAAACTATATTTCCGTCGGCATTGATGTCGGTTCAGCTTTTAGCTTTATGACAATTCTTGCGCCAGACGAAACAGTGATCTTGAAACCTTTCAAGATTACTCACAATAATAAGGATTCTTTGGAACGAGCTGTTTCTGAAATTAAAAAAGCAGAAGAGCTGTATTCCTTAGAAAGTCGCATCTTTCTAGAATCCACTGGGATTTATCATTTCCCGCTCTTCTGCTATCTTGTTGATTGTGGTTTTAACGCGTCCATAATCAATCCTATTATTACACATTCTACTAAGAATGGAAATATCAGAAAAGTAAAAAATGATAAAATCGATTCTAAAGGTATTGCCAAACTAGGATTATCAAAAGATATTCCTGTTTCCCAGTTCCCAGCAAAGCTGGTTCTTGAACTGCGTAGCCTTACCCGTAAGTATTACGATTTAACTGATGAGCGTTCTGCTCATATCAATAAACTTAAAGGAGACCTGCATACCGTGTTTCCTCAGTATCTTGACGTTTTCTGTGATGTTACCGGCAAGACCTCAACAATGATTCTTCGCCAGTACGGTACTCCAGACAAGATACTTCGTGGTCATAAGAAGACCATGATTGAAAAAAATATCAAAAGCTTCACGAAAAGGTCTTGCCAAAGCTTCTGAAAGATATGAGAAACTCTGTGCTGCAGCTAATGCTGCAAAGACATTTGGATGTCAAATAGACAGTATCTACTTCAATATCTTTTTAACTTTGGACCTTGTTGAAAAGCTTGATTCTGCTTTGGATTCCATACTGAATCGTATTAGGCAGCTGATTACATTCAATAAAAACGAGAAGTTTATTCAGCAGATTAAACTTTTAAATACAATCCCAGGTGTTGGCTTTCTGACTGCTGTAACAATCATGTGCGAAATAGGTGATTTCTCAGCATTCCGTAATCCAAAACAACTTTTTGCTTACTTCGGATTAGATCCTGAAGTAAATGAATCTGGAAAATTCGTTGGCACTCAGTTACATATGAGCAAACGTGGCTCCAGAATCGCGCGCCGTGCTATCTTTGCAGTAGCACTCGCCTCCATTCGTACAAAACGTAATGGAGAGGGCATCAATCCATACCTCCGTAAGTATTACGAATTAAAGTCTGGACAAAAGCCTAAGATGGTTGCAATCGGTGCTGTAATGCATAAAGTCTGCAACATCGTATTTGCTGTTCTTCGTGATGAAAAGGCATTTGAGCTTCGGTCACCAGAAGAACACTGTAAGCAGTATCAAAGACCTGCTTTAGCAGCTGCATAAAGATGCAGCTATATAAAACCATAGGAGCTTCTTGACGAAAATCCAAGTGATTTACGTTTGTTAAAGTTACTCATTTTTAGGTTTCAAACCCTAAAAGAAGAATATCTATTTTTTGTCTTTTAGGTATTGACTATAAGAAAGGGTTTCAAAGGTATGCAGCCTTCAGTGTAACCACTGTGTTGCCTTCCTTAACTTCAGAAGTTTCGGCGGTGATTTCCGCATTGTCAACCAGAACCTTCAGGAAGTTTGCATATTCAGCGTTGGACTTGAACTTCAAACCATCTGCAGAGCCCTTCGTCCATACGCCGTTTGTGCCTTCAATGATGGAAGGCGGTGAGCAGGGATTCTGCCCGCACCAAGCTTCCAAGCCAGTAAGGTCGGTGATTTCCTTGGGTGCAGTCTTCATCCTCATAGAACTTACCACATTCGCATTCGTAGTAATCCTTTACGCTGTCTGCTTCTGGTCGTTGCAGGAGTACCTCCTTTTGAAGTTCTCCCCTTATGAGTAAGTATGTGTAAGCTGTGCTTCTGCTACATAACCGCAACTACTAATGCTTATCTTGTTTCCTCCTGTTGCTGTTTCAACATTCCAAGTATGAGTTTCGCCTGTGTTCCTTTCGCTGCATACCATGCAAACATGATAATGCTTATCTGCATTCGCGTTTTCTTTCTCTTATAATCTGTTGAATAGCTGTGTCCTAACGGTTCAATAGTTACAGGTGTTATAACATTGGAACAGATTTTGCAGGTCAAAAAGTTTTACTGCCGCTTGTTGTGCAGGTAGCAGGGTAATCACTTTTTCTTCATAATCATGGCTGCAAATTCTCGCCTTGCAGATGATTTATATTAGCAGACATTCGGGATTGTAATTGTCACTGTCTTAGCTGTTTCGTCATAGCTGGATGTGGCATTGGAAACAATCGTTCCGTTTTCGTAGCGAACATGATATTCATCGAAAGTAGATATTGGTACCTTCGTTGAAGTAGCCGTCAGCAACACGGTGTATGTTGCGCCCATTAGCTACATTTGTCGCGTTTGCTGGTTTGCAGAAACCATTGATATCATAAAGTTTAACTGTGTAATATACCGGCTTATTCCCAATGTGCTTTCAGCGTAATATCGCCGTGCCTGGCGGAACAGCAGAAATATAGTTTGTTCCATCGCCAAGCGTCCAACCAAGAAAAGCATAATCTGCCTTAACGGAGCTTTCAGTTCAGGAATACCGACAGACGAGTTATAGGAAACAGGATTTGGCTCGTTATTGTTCCACCATCTAACTCATATGTTACGGTATATCCTGCTTCCTCGCCTACAGCATATGGGAAATCTGTGATACCGCTATTAATCGTTGTTGGGTGCCAAAAGGTTGGCGGATGGTGAATGCTCAAAGTTACCACTATTGATAATGATACCGGTAGCAACTATCAGGGAACAGCTTCTCCGCAGTAGAAGTATTGCCTGGGTCATAGACTGCACAGCTATATCACGCCGTTGATAGTCACCGTTCCCGTGGCAGAGGGGGTTACCGCATAGCCATATAGATTGCAAATCCTGCTGTCAGACCATCAACGAACCAAGCACTTCGGCATCTGTAATTGTAATCTTGCCGCTGCCTTCATTTTTGATGGCAGGTGCACCGAAAAACTCTGCATTACTTGTAATGTTATTGATTGTTCCGCTGTTTGTAATGCACCCTCTTGGAAAATAGAAGGGTTATAAGTATAACTTCCGCCGCTGATTTCTTTAATCAAACCTTCATTTCGAATAGATGCTCCTCAGACACGATGGTGCATTCTTAATGATATCTATTGTGCCATCGTTCCTTAGTCCGATTCCATTTTTGGTGATACTGACATTGGACACTTCGGATATGTTATTGCTAAACTGTTGACAATTCCTCCCCGTCTAATGTACAGTTTGAAATTTTTGCTGTCGCACAATCGAGATAGATGCCATTGGATGAGCCGGCAAGGTCATAAATGTCTGTCCGGCTAATATCCAATGAACCAAGCGATTTTTCTCCAAACATACTGACAGCAGCATAGGAACTGTCACAGATATTGTGTGCAATTTCGAGTCAGTGATTTTCACTTCTTGTGCGCCGGTATCCCCGTTTATAAAAACTAAATAGGTTGCAGTTCCGTTTCCGTCTATATCACAGTTGCGAATTTCTACAGCCTCCGAACTATAACCCCAAATCACCTTATTTGCTGAACTTTCTAACTTTTACCTTTCCGTTTTCAAGCAACAGGCTGGCACCATCCCGACAAAAGATACTCGTTTGAAAAAGTAAGCGTGTGACCGTTTAAACACAGTTCAACAGTTGCATTTTCTGCAACATCAAGATACCATGAGCCTGAGTAGTCCAAATCTTCTGACAGATAATATTTACCGGAATTTTAACCTGTCGTAGTGTGTTGTCAGGTATTCGGAAGTTAATTCGATATACCCTCATGACTGCCGTGGGTGCATACGCCCGTGTGCTCTGCTTGGCTATCCATAGCCATTGCTGCCGTTGGAATTAAACCAACCACCATTACAAAAGCGAGAAGCATCGTAAGCAGTCGCTTTTGCCTTTTCCTTTTTTGTTCATAATAAAAGACCTCCTTCAAATTTTATCTAAAACTCGAAGAAGGTCAGTTTTTTATTTTCTTTATTCTCCGAGAATTAGCCTTTGTTGTCCTCGGAGGTGTTTAGGCATACAATAGTCCTTATAAAGTTTACCATACTGAAACGCAGATTTCAATATTTTCTTTGCAAATTCTGTGTTTACGGTATTGACTTTTTTCGACGATTTGTGGTAATAGCATTCTGGCAAACGAACATTCGTTCTGCATAACAATACCGTGACAGTTTAACCGTCACGGACAATTTAATATTGATGTAAGATTGAGATTTGCGGCAAAGCCGCCCAATGCCCGCGGTGGTGCTAAGAGAAAATACCGTCACCGCCACTCTATGCTTTTTTGAACCGTCATCGAGTGAGTGGGTGCAAAACAGTCCTGTCTTTGAATTTCAAAACCGTTACATAGAACATATTTTGAAGCGAGAGCAATGCTCCCGCCGATTCTGATGTCTATGTAGTGGCTTTTTGTTTTGCTTTTTCAAAATGACTTTGCTGAAAGCATAAAAAGTCTCACTAAATAGTGGACAGAAAAAATAAATTGTCCAAGTTCGAAAAAGTCAGCAATTAACAATGGGGAAAAAAATTTTTGAAGAAAAAACGACATTCGGGTAGAACGGCGTGCTGAGCCAAATTGACACAAAAGTGATGTCACGAAAGATTATTGAGCCAAATGACATCGCAGTCTTCCCATGTGCAGAGGGTGGAGTGGCTGCCCGCCATTGCAACTTACTATGGAAGGACATGATTTTGACGCTCCTCCGCTTACAAGCAGTCAAAGGAATCGAAGCAGCGAGTATCCCGGAGGATTCCTGCTGGGCTGGGAGCCGTCTGGTGGTCGGTGCAATTCTGACACCTGGGCTATGTAGGTGCAAACTGAGGCTGAAACTGCGGGTAAGCTTCAAAAGCAAAAGCGATGCCGGCACCAAAGGAACACCGTGTTGTTGTAGAGGACACTCACGAGCCGATTATTGACCGTCTTGTATGGGGAAAAGGTGCAGACACTCAGGCAAAACAAACGCCGCTCAACCAAAATCGGAGCAACCAGTATCTTTTCGGGACTGCTTTGCTGTGCGGACTGCGGCTCTAAAATGAATTTATGTGTATCCAACGGATATCATTTCTTCCACGCGGCGGATACAAACGCAACAGCCGCACCAAGGTGCGATACACTATATCCGTGAATCGGTTTTGGAGCAGTTGGTATTAAAGCAGTTACAACATTTTCTGTCCTATATGTGCCAGTTTGAAAGAGCGTTTGTCAAAGGCTGATTGACAGCAACATAGCCGACAAAGGAATACGAACTGTATCAAAAAGCAAAACAGCTTGAAAATGCGAAAAATGAGTAAAGAAATAGACCGTTACTTCCGTAAAACCCTATGAGGACAATGTATGCGGCAAGATTACCGACGAACAGTATTTCGTTGACCGAAGGCTGCCAAAGAAGCGGAACAGGCTGAAATAGCAAAGGAAACCGAAAGCTGATCGCCGAGATAAACAGAAACCGATACCGCCGTAGGCAATGTGGAAAAGGTATAAATCATGAGCCGCAATAATATTTAATGTCGTTATTATTTCGCTATTTCATTTTTACACGATGCTTATTGTATCACATTTTTTCTGAAATGTAAGCAAAATTTTACTCTGCATCAAAATCTGCTTCAAATACACCTTCCGGTGCTTTCATAGTCAGAATTCCAGATTAAACTCTTCATCTTTCACCGTAATATGGTATTCAAAAACTACATCATCCTCAAATTTTGACAGCAGAAGATACTCTCCATTTTCTTTTCCTTCGATCTGGTCGCAAATATCATTATATACCTTTGCTCCTGAAATCTCTCTTGGATAGCCGGAAGCTTTTATTTTCTGCTCGATGATCTGATATAACTCGTCCATTTTTCATCCTCGTCTTTCTTCTTAAGGTCAGCCTGCTTCTTTCACTGCCTTTGATATATTATTTTTATGATGCCAGGGTCAAAAGGTCTAAGCCCACATGAGCTTGCTCATATCAGGGCAGATTGTGGGAGTGCGTAGCACGGAGCAATCTGTAGGCATCAAAGTCGGGGGCTTTTGACCCCGACATCTTTACTTGCCCGGATCATCTGTACTACTGCCACTACAATCACGATCACCATCGCACCCAGCATGATGTACATAGGCCAGACAGGGAATCTCGTTACCAGGCTGCTGACTCTCCTACATCGATAAATAATCCCGTAGTAAGAATCTTTATTGCTCCCAGCATTACCAGTGCTATTTTATACAGCCTTTCTTTATTCTCCTCTGTGACAGCTACCGGGAAGTTCCATATAGACGGAACTTTTTCAATCAGAGAGAGCAAAAGCAAAATGACTGTTGCCGCAATCACCTCAATCCAAAGAATTTCTTTGCCCCCCATAACTATCTGCTATTCCTGCAGCGTTAAAATGAGTCGGAACTGTTCCGGGGATCCTGCTCCAGATACATACAAGAACAATAACATATGCAAGTAACATACATAAACTGACTAAATTTGAAATTCTGCGGATCATCTTCATAGAACTCCCTCCTTTTAGGGATACTATAGCACCAGTATTTCTTTTTACAATATCCGCAAACAAGATTACCTGTTGACCCCCCCAACCTAACCTGACACTGCACCAAAATAATACACCCGCTACCGGCCACAAATCCAGGTATATCCCACCGCACACTCAGGAAACTCCATCCAAGATAGATTGCTGTAGCAATACACCAATAAGCAGTTGAATAGATTTCAAACTTTTTCTTTACAGCCTTTTCTTAAAAAATACCCCACTGCAACAAGCAAAGGAGAATTGACACATCACCTGTAATCATATACTCCGGTTGTTCCATCGCAATTCCGATCAAAAGAGGAATAACCGCCAGAATGCAGAAAACAAATTCCCAGGATAATCCCTCTTGTGCTAAGTACCTTCATAATCCTGCTTTTTCTTTTTACCAATCCTTTTACTCCATAAGCAGTTTCAATCAGTTCCTTTTTCAGATACTCATATGCTTTTCCGCGAATCCCATAAGAAATAAAAATAGCAACTGCAAGGAAACCATCACCAGTACCACCCTGAAACTCCAATCCCCACCGCAGTATTTTCACTCAGATTTCCACCGTTGCACTGAAAGACCTGTCAGAAAAATGAGCAGTGACGGACTCATGATGCAAAGAGCAACTGCCCCTGCCAGTATGACTGACCTCATTTTGCCATGCGGAGTAATTTCTGCTCCCATTCCATTTAGAAACATGCCGTGATTTTTCTGTTTCTTCCTGTGACCATCCGTTTTCTTTCGCTCTGCGATTTTTTCCGATACATTCCTGTAGACTGTAGGGTCTTCCACATGGCTGTTGCCTGTAAACTATTGATTAGAGTTTTGGAAGTTGACTCTAAAAACTCTAAATCTAATCCAAGGAGCAGGCTTATGGATCTTTCTTCTTTGACCCCAGACAAACAGGTGAAACTTCAATACTGGCTGGATGTGATACGGCAATGCAGGGCTTCTGGACTGACAAATCAGCTCTGGTGTGAACAGCATGATATCCCTTTAAAAAGTTATTATTACTGGCTTTCCAAAATTCGAAAGCTCGCCCTGGAAGAACTGCCCCGCAAGAAAAACGGCATCCACATGTGTACAGACCAACAGTCAGCTGTTTTAACGGAATCCTCGGCTGAGTTTGCGGAGCTTTCACTTCCGGACAGAAGCATTTCCCGTTCCACTCCTGCAGCCATACTTCATATCGGATCCATAACAGTGGAACTTTATGAATGCACATCTGCCCAGATGCTGGAAAACATTTTGAAAGCCGTGCAGTCATGTTAGGAGATCTTTCCCATGTGGAGAAAATTTATATCCGATGCGGCTACACCGATATGCGAAAGCAGCTCAATGGCTTGCTTGATATCATCCAGTACAACTTCAAACTGGATCCTTACAGCAATTCCTTATTCCTGTTCTGTGGAAAGAGGGCTGACCGGATCAAAGCGGTCCATTACGAGGGAGACGGTTTCTGCCTTTTATACAAACGGTACGAAAACGGACGTCTCCAATGGCCGCGGACCGGCGAAGAAGCAAAACAGATCTCTTACCAGCAGCTCCGCTGGCTTCTGGAAGGTTTGAACCCGGAGCAACCCAAGGCGGTTCAAAAATGGCTTCCGCATAAGTCTGGAAACGCTGAAAATCCCTGGAAATACTGGGAAATCTGACGATTCTATGGTATAATAATCCTATCGAAACGAAAGGGTTTTCAGGTTATGTCAGCTACGGAACAGGAGTATAAAAATCATATCAAAGAACTGGAACAGCAGGTCCGGCTCCTGAAAGAGCAGGTTGATTTCCTGACCCGTAAACTTTATGGAACAAAATCTGAGAAGACATCTACTCGAAATCGAGGGGCAGATGTCTCTTTTAATGAAATCGAAACCTGTGCGGATCCTGATGCACACGAACCGGAGCTTGTTGAGATAGAGAAGCACCTACGTAAAAGGAAATACGCCGGCCAGCGGGAAGAACTGGTAAAAATCTCCCTCACAGAAAAGTACTTCATACCCTGGATGAAAGGGAACAGGTCTGCGATAACTGCGGGAGTACGATGGTGAAAGTAGGGGAAGAATTCGTCCGCACGGAAGTACAGTTTATCCCTGCAAAACTTAAGGTGATTGACCATTACCGGGAAACGTATGAATGCAGGTCATGCCGGAAAACGGAACTCCTTATATGGAGAAGGCTCCGGTGCCATATCCTCCCGTCCTGCATTCTCTGGCATCTGCATCTACCATCACCTGGCTCATCCACCAGAAGTTTGAATTAAGCATCCCGCTGTACAGACAGGAAAAAAATGGGAGGCTTTGGGATTACGTTTAAGCAGAGCGACTATGTCAAACTGGCTTCTGATTGTCTATCGGGACTGGCTTGTACACATCGTCCACCGTCTGAAGCTGGAACTTCTGAAACAGAGATATCTTCATATCGATGAAACACATGTACAAGTGCTGAAAGAACCAGGACGGAAAAATACGTCAGATTCTTATATGTGGGTTTACTGCAGCATCAAGGATGCTGTGACCCCCATCCGCTACTTCGAGTACCGGCCTGGACGAGGCGGGAAATATCCGGAAGTGTTTCTGAAGGGATATGAAGGTTATATCCATACAGACGCTTATTCCGGATACAATGCAGTTTCAGGAGTAAAAGATGTCTTTGCTATACGCATCTGCGCCGGGCTTTCGTGGATGCTCTCCCAAAAGACATCCATAATTCGAAGCATCAAAACCTGCGGAAGCAATCCTCCGTCTGAATCAACTCTTTAACCTAGAGTCAGAGTTGGAGGCGCTCCCTCCTGATCAGAAGAAAAAGAACGTCTTATCCGCGAGAAACCGCTTCTCGAGGCTTTTTGGTCATGGGCAGAAAAAAGTGCCATCGGAGAGCTGCCGAAATCCAAACTTTCAAAAGCTTTTCATTACGCCTTAAATAACCGTGAAGGTTTTTGGAATTATCTGGAGGACGGAAACTGTTCCATCAGCAATTCGCTTGCGGAAAACTGTATCCGCCCCTTTGTAATCGGCAGAAAGAACTGGCTGTTTTCTGGCAGCCCGAAAGGGGCGGAAGCCAGTGCAGGAATCTATACACTGGTAGAGACAGCGAAAGCGAATGGGCTTGCCCCGATGAAATATATAAAATATATCCTGTCCGACATGCCGGGGAGTGCTTTTCTTGAACATCCTGAATATACTTCGTTTCATTGCCCTTTTTATGCTTTGTAGCGACGGGAAAGGCATGGTCATAAAAATGAAAAAGAGCAGTATGGCGGATGTTGCAAGACTTGCCGGAGTCTCTATTGCCACCGTAAGTCATGTGATTTCTGGGAAAAGATACGTATCAGATATGAGATGACACAAAGGGTGAAAAAAAGCTATTGAGGAACTGGCATATACTCCAAACTTGGCAGCTAGAAATTTAAAACAGGAAAAAGCAATGCAATTCTTTTTATTGTTCCTAATATTGAAATAATTTTTTTCTACAGCTGTAGAAGAGTTAGAAACTTACTTTTCTGAGGTTGGCTACAGATTACTAATTGCAAGTACTAAAGAAAATGTCACTCGTGAGGCGGAGCAGCTTCATGAAATTAACAGTAGCATGGTAGATGGAGTTATTTTAGCTAGCACTGCAGAAAGTTATGATCAGCTAATGCAATATCTTCCACACACGTTACCAATTGTTCTTTTTGACCGTAGTTTTGATGCGATTAATTTGAGTAGTGTTGTGTGCAGCAGTTGCCCCTCAGTTGTCAAAGCAGTTACTGCACTGTATAAAAAGGGCCATCGTCGCATTGGATTTATTGTCAGCCGCCGACGGATATCAAGTGCACAAGAGCGGTTAGGCGCATATCTTCATGTAATGGAGCAATTTGGTATTTCAGATATCAATACTTTCATCAAAGAAAGCGAAGATGATTATGCAAAAGGTTGAGATAGGCTGTGCACAGTTATTACAGGAGGGGACAACAGCGATTATTGCCTCCGATGGCGCAATATCCTTTTATACAAGACACGCTTGCATTCAAATGGGGAAGATCCTTGGGAAAAAAATATTGAAATTGTTGGGTACGTTGATGCACCAAATACCGACTTGATGATTGACTATTTTGCAACCATAAAACTGCCAATTCGAGAGGCGAAGACACAAAAGGGGGAAGAGATTATTTCTTGTATTCAGAATCCGAATATTATTCATAAAATTGAACTCTCTGCTACACTTATTTTTCGTCAGTCTTAATTTAAAATTCAAATATTTATATGTAAACGGTTTGAAACGCACCCGCACACAAAGGCTATTTATGTGCGGGCACATTTTTTGACATTAATGTTGGAGGTTATGATGAAGAGAGGCAGAATTTTGAAGTCAAGAAATTTTCAATGTTTTTTATTTATAAAAGTGAAAGATAACAATTTATTAGTTTTGAATACTTCGCAGAAATTACCCTTGACAAATACAGTTTCAGAAGAAAATGCTTGAAAAATATGCCAAAGAACAGGGTTTTACGAACCTTGCACACTATACCGATGATGGTTATAGCGGTACAAATTTTGACAGACCGGATTGGAAACGATTGACTGCTGACATTGAAGAAGGGAAAATCGGATGTGTTATCGTCAAGGATATGAGTCGAATCGGCAGAAATTATCTGGAAGTAGGATTTTATACGGAGGTTCTATTTAGTACAATGGGATTCCCGGAAAATTGGAAAAGAGTTACTTCAACATAAATAGTGATTGAAATCCCGCACCACTGATGCGAGATTTCAATAATAAACATATATCAGAAGATATCCAAACTATCCTCTGCATCCACCCATGCTTGCATCTCACCATCGAGAGCAAGCCTTGCATATTCCAGCGGATTATCAATCGCCAGACGTGATATTAACAGTTGTGTTACAACGTGCCGCTCTTTTCCGCCTGATCGACATCGATCGCAAGCTTCTTGACCTGCCCGGAGAGAATAAGCAGGGCGATCAGGTTGGGAATCGCCATCAGACCGTTGAAGGTATCTGCAATATCCCAAAGCAGACCAAGAAGTTGATTGTTGCACCGATGATCGATACAAAGGAATAGGCTACAAGGAAGGGACGGACGAGCTTTTCTCCGCCTAAAAATTCGATACAGCGGGAACCGTATAAGCCCCAGCCGATGATTGTGCTGAATGCGAAGCAGCACATGGCAACTGCGGTGAAGATAGAAACCCAGCCCCCATAGGTTGCAGTAAAGCCGGAAATTGTCAGCTCTGCGCCGGCTGCCTGACCATAGACGATGTTGGGCGCACCGAGCAGAATGACAAGACCGGTAAGTGTACAGATCAGATCGTATCCATGAATACTTCAAAAATACCGAACATGCCCTGATGGACAGCATTGTTCGTATCTGCGCAGGCATGGGCGATGGAACCGGTACCAAGGCCGGCTTCATTGGAAAAAAATACCGCGGGAGACGCCTTTTTTCATGCTTAAAAACATGCTTCCGATGACGATGCCGCCGGTGGCTGCCTGAGGGGTAAATGCACTTTTAAAAATCATGGCAAACACTGCAGGAACGCGGCTGATATGTAAAATAACAACGCCGATTGCAAGGATTACATATAAAGCTGCCATAAACGGAACGAGTTTTTCCGAAACCTGACCGATCCGCTGGATTCCGCCAAGCAACACCATGGCAACGAAAGCGGCAATGAAAATACCGAAGATCAGATTGGCACGTTCATCTACAGTGCCGTCGATGATATGCAGGTTGTGCAGTGCAGAATGAATAGAAGAAACAATGGTATTAACCTGGGTGGCGTTTCCTGTGCCGAACACAGTCAGGACGCCGAACAGGGCATAAGAACCGCTAAAAAATGCCATTTTTTGGACAGACCATTTTAATATAGTACATTGGACCGCCAACATATTCGCCATTTGCGTTCTTTTCCCGGAAATGGATTGCGAGCGTAACCTCGGAAAATTTGGTACACATGCCGAGAAAAGCAGAGCACCACATCCAGAAAATTGCGCCAGGACCGCCGAGGGCAATCGCGCCCGCAACGCCTGCGATGTTGCCGGTACCGACCGTGCCTGCAAGCGCGGTACAGACTGCCTGGAACGGGCTCATGGAGCCGTCCTTTGCCTGTGTTTTGTCAAAAATTTTACCGATCGTGTTTTTCAGGGCAGCGCCGAATTTGCGCACTTGAATGAAACGGGTACGGACAGAAAGCAGAAGTCCTACGCCGATGATGCAGATCATTGCGGGGACGCCCCAGATAAATCCGTTGACCGCCTGATTGATTTTGATGATACTTTCTAACATAAAACCCTCATTTCTTCCCATTGATCCGGAATGGGCAGGAAGCTTCACTTGAATGCGTTACCGGACTGAAACGGGAAAGTCTTTTGCACCATTATGACATAAAATACAGGATTTGTACAAGTTTTTTATGGAATGGATAGGATTGGCGTGTGCAGACTACAGCTCTTAAGTGTGACGGGGATGGGCTGTCATTTTTTATGGGTGATCGACAGGAAAAGCGCTTGTTTTTTGGGAAAAAAACGGCTAAAATTTGAAATGTCCTGACAGGCAGAGGTTCTTTTTGTGCTGCTTGGGGAGCTTGAGATAGAAGGGCAATGGATGAACTTAGCAGGGAATAGGAGGATGCATTTGAACAGGAAAATCAGGCCTTTAAGCATAAGTTCGATAAAGGAAAATACCCGAAGAAATTCGAGGAAAAATATAAGGAGCTGCAGCCGGAAAAATATCAGGATACAGTGCAGCATGTGATCCGTAAGGGAAATACGCCTGCCGGGATGCACATTTCGATTATGGTAAAGGAAATTCTGGATTTTCTGCAGATTCAGCCCGGGGAAACCGGCTTTGACGCGACGCTGGGCTACGGCGGACACACAAAAGCGATGCTGGAATGTTTGCATGGTGAGGGGCACATGTATGCGACGGACGTAGACCCGGAGGAATCCGCCAAGACGAAAAAGCGTCTGGAGGAGCTGGGCTATGAGGGAGGATATTCTTTCCATCCGGCTGCAGAATTTCTGCACGATCGACGAGATCGCGAAGGAGGTCGGCGGATTTGATTTCATCCTGGCGGACCTGGGAGTGTCTTCGATGCAGATCGACAATCCGAAGCGCGGTTTTTCCTTCAAAGTGGATGGTCCTCTGGATCTGCGATTGAATCAGGAAAAGGGCATCAGCGCGGCAGAACGGCTGGATACGATATCGCGAGAAGAGCTTGCCGGTATGCTGTATGAAAATTCGGACGAGCCATATTGCGAGGAGCTTGCGAAGGCAATCACAGAAGAAATCCGCCGCGGCAACCGGATTGACACGACGACAAAGCTGCGCGGGGTGATCGAAAAGGCGCTGGATTTTTTGCCGGAAAAGGAAAAGCAGGAGACGGTCAAAAAGACCTGCCAGCGGACGTTTCAGGCGCTGCGCATTGACGTCAACCACGAGTTTGAAGTGCTTTATGAGTTCATGGAAAAGCTGCCGGGCGCATTGAAGCCGGGCGGGCGCGTTGCAATCCTGACGTTCCATTCCGGCGAGGACAGGCTCGTGAAGCAGGCACTGAAAGAGGGCTATCGGGAGGGCATCTATTCTGATTATGCCAAAGATGTCATCCGCCCTTCTGCGCAGGAATGTGCACAGAACGGACGCGCGTTCGACGAAAATGCGCTGGGCGGTGCGTGCAGAGTGAGGGGATGGAGATGATTATGGAAGAAAAAGACACCGAACTGCGGGACGAGGGGCTGCGGGGAAATGAAAAATAGAGGAAGCCATCGCCGGGCTGCAGCAGGAGCCGACGCAGGAAATGCTGGCACATGCGCTGACGGTGGTGCGCCGCCGAATGAAAGAAAACGGACAGCTTATCGTTGCAGTGGAGCCTCCGGCTGGCGGCGGACAGCTTTACTGCAGACCGTCAAAACGTCGGATGGCAAACTGTGGTGGGCTGCGTTTACCGGATTTGAGGAAGAGGCGCGGCAGCGACCGCGAAATCGACGTTTTTGGCGGATATGGGACAGCTGTTTGCAACCGCGCTGCAGGCAGACGGCGTGGAAGGGATCATTTTGAATCCCTGGAACCGGACGCTGATGCTGGAAAAAGAGCTGATCCGGATTATTTTGGGGCAGCAGGGGTAAAGCACTTGTGCGAAGCGGCAGACATGGGAAGATAATGCTGGACTGGTGGATGCCGCAGCAGGAGTTACAAAGGATAAGTCGCTGGATATGCGGCAGAAAGAGAGGAAACGAAATGATTACAGGTGTTCATCATGTATGTGTGTGAAATGCAGACCGGAGGAGCTGGAAAAGGTTCAGAAGTTCTATGGGGAGCTTCTTGGACTTCCGCTTGTCAGAAGCTGGGGTGAGCCGAAGGTGGAAGGGCTGATGTACGGCGCAGGGACGAGCCTGATTGAAATTTTCCCGAATGCGGAAGAGGATCTGCCGCAGGGCGCAATCCGCCATTTCGCGCTGGCGACAGACGATGTGGACAGCATCGTGGAGGCTGCGCGCAAGGCAGGCTATGCTGTGACGATGGAGCCGGGCGATATTGAAATCATGTCGAAGCCCTCTCTCCCGGCGCGGATCGCATTTATCATCGGACCGGTGGGAGAAGAAATCGAGCTGTTCTGCGAAAAACAATAGAATGCACGCTCTGCGAGCATTCTATTGTCATGAATAAAAGAAATGAGCAAAAAGAAGCGCCGTCCGGGACATCTGCCCGGCGGCGCTTTTTGACTGCAGGGCGGCAGCTGCCATCCGGTAGGTTCTAAAACCCCGCGAGCAGCGCAAAATAGCCCCAGTCCCAGAGCAGGGATTCGAAGCTGTTTTCCAGATATTCATAAATATCTTCTTCGTCATAGCCGGTCATACGGTTGATAATGACCAGCGCTTCCCGCACTTTTTCATAGGAAAATGCCTCCGGGCTGTCCTGCCAGATGAGGAACAGGCTCTGGCGCACCGCGGCATACTGCAGCATCAGCCACTGCAGGCGCACGAGCATATGCCTTGTGGTGTCCTCAAAGGAAAGCAGCTCGGAATAGACCTCGTTTGCAAGGTAGCTGCGCATCAGAGGCTCGTATTGCGCGAAGGCAGTACGGAATGCCTGCCATTGCGCCGGGAGCTCTTCTTCTGTCTGTAAATGTGCCAGAAGGTTGGAAAGTGCGATGCCGGCGCGGCTGGCGATCTCCTCGTATGGTTTGGAGGGATCGGAGGTTTCGTCTTCCGGTTCCGTGAGCAATTCCGACAACGTTTCCGCCTGCTGTGTGAGTGGGGTAAGCCATTCCTGATAGAGCTGCTCTTTCTGATAGTTGACAGAAAGATCTAATAAAAGTTCGTTGCACTCCAAAAACAGAGTCGATGCAGTCCGGCGAGAGGTCGTCCATGGCATCATAAAGCTGACAAAAGCTTTTTTCAGAAAAACAATCTGAAACAAAGTCTTTTGTCGGCTTTTTTTTTCGGTGGATTTCCTGTATCATATAAAAACAGGCGGAAAGAATCTGCTCCGGCAGCCGGTCAGTCTGCTGCAAAATGGCGTCGATGACTGCAGAACGGATGAAAAATGGTATGCTGTCAATATTCGGATGCGGAAAAGTAAGCGGTGCGGCATCCTGCGCTGCCCAGAGGTCAATCACAGCGGGACAGCAGGGCATGAGCGAAGCCTCCTCGTGATCGGCAAAGGAATGGGTTTCGCGGGAAAACCTGACACGTTTCGAAATCGCATCCTCTCCGTGTTCGAGAACAAGACGGCAGAGTTTATTTTTTCAAGAAACGGACAGACATGGCGGCTGTTTAAAGCGATCACGCGCTGACCGTCCTGAACGTAGGTAAAGAGTTTCAATCCAGGTGGATTTAAGGCTGCCCAGCGCTTCAGCGTATCGTCATCGACAGAAATTTTCCATTCCTGGCAGCAGGTGATGGGACATTTGTCCGCTGTACAGCAGAAACTGCGCATAATAATCGGGGTATAATGTTTGCATAGGCGTATCTCAAGTGTTAGTGGTGAAAATATTATACATGCGCCTGTTGAAATTGAAAGTCCCGGGAATATAATGAAGATCAAAGTTAGATAAGGCTAAATATACAGACGGCAGCGATATCTGTGCGCTGCAATGGGCCTATGGGAGATGAAAAGGAAATGAAAATCTATTCTTTTGGTGAGGAAACAAAGCCGGCAATTTTACTGCTGCCGGGGGACATGCT
>VOFB01000409.1_pt1 | contig 30288 bp, 50 predicted proteins | sample 5384141 | NCBI WGS metagenome assembly VOFB01 (sample SAMN12384721, study PRJNA508395) | human gut metagenome | isolation source: healthy gut A | host: Homo sapiens | reverse complement strand
AGCACTATCTCCTCTTTTAGCCTTTTGAGGATGGACGATTATCCTTACGCAACATGCCGGTCTACTCCAGATTTCCATCCAACTTCTCACCCTTCATCTTTCGATCCATCAGGCTACTAATATGATAGCTGTGACTTTCATCTTCCAGGTACATGCCCCGTAAATTTACTACCTACAGATACCCTGCAGTGCAAACTACTTTGCAAATCTGTAACTGATTATTAAATTGTTCATCCCAAGTTTTTCTTGGAATGTCCATATATTACATTAGTTTCTATAATGCCGAAAGTGACAATCACGGGTCTTTTTTATCAAAACAGGTACTATTGTGGTCTTTTTTATCTTCGCCTGACAATTTATTCCAAATATGTTTGGGCAATGGTCTTGTTGGTTCCTTAAATTTCTCCAAATACATCTCAAAAATATCAGTGTTAATCAATGCTGAATTTCCAACCTTATACACTGCCCCTGCTTCAGAAGCCAAAACCATAATCCTTGATTTACTTATGCCATAAATAATGGCACCCTCAGTAGCATTTACATATTTTTTTTCATAATGTCTTTTGTATCTGAATAGAACTTATATGAGTTACTCATTCAATTCACCTTCTTCCTGCCCATATAACGGCTCTTTCAAAGGTCTTGCAGGTTGTCTGAATTGCTCCATATAATTATCAAATATTTCTAAATTGATTAACACAGTCCCTCCTGTCCCCTCATTTATTTTATATGTAGCACCTGCTGCTCTAGCCAGCTCGATAAACCTATGCCTTCCAATACTGTATATAATTGAAGCTTCTCCAATTCTCGCAAACTTTTTGATTATCTGCTTATTTGTTCCCGGCACTTTATATATGTGTTTCATAAACTCATCAAACCTTTCCTTTTTACCAAATGAATACGGGTAAGCTTGTATAAAGAACTTGCAGCCTTAGCTATATATTCAGTTTCCTCAACACTAAATCCATATTCATGAGCCACCTCTTCGACCCTTATGTATCTTTTTATTACCTCCCCACCATGAAGATAAGCCCTAACATCCGGCTGTAATTGTGTTACCATCCTTTTCACCTACTTATAAAATTCATCATCAACTATATGGAATGTCTCAATGTACTCATCAAATATTTTTAAATTCACAAGTACTAACTGTCCTAACTTATAGATTGCTTTGGCATCCTTAGCCATTTGCATAAACTTTGATACGCTCATATGATACATTTCTGCTCCTTCGCTATATCTTACAAACTTTGTATTACCATTCTTCTTAAATTCTGATATGCCTTTGTGTGTTCCATGCTATTCTCCTTTCGGTATTTCAATTGTTCCTATAACGCAAAAAGAGGACATCTTCTAAATTTCTTTAGAAAATGTCCTCTAAGTAATACAATCTTTAATTTTTTTTCAGACTAAGCAATCTGTACTAACCTGTACTAATCTTTTTTTTGACTATGCCAAAATTGGTCAAATCTTGGTCAAAACCCCTTGACCAACTATATATTTTAGTACATCCAAATGCTGAAACCCTTGATTTTTCTCTGATTGCCTCTGCTCCTGTCAGAAGCATGCACATACGGTCAATGCCGTATCCAATACCACCGGTCGGCGGCATACCGATCTCCAGTGCGTTCAGGAAGTCTTCATCTGTGGTATTTGCTTCGTCATCACCCTGGGCCAAGAGTTCTTCCTGGGCTTTAAAACGTTCTCTCTGATCGATTGGGTCATTCAGCTCAGAGTATGCATTTGCCATCTCCCATCCATTCATGAAGAACTCGAAACGCTCTACATATTCCGGATTTTCTGGCTTTTTCTTCGTCAGCGGCGAGATCTCAACCGGATGGTCCATAACAAACGTCGGCTGAAGCAGGTGCTCCTCTACAAACTCCTCAAAGAAGAGATTCAGGATATCACCTTTCTTTATGTCTCTCTTCAAACTCAATATGATGCTCTTTTGCAAGTTCTCTTGCCTGCTCCAGAGTCTCAACTTCATTCCAGTCAACTCCGGCGTACTTTTTCACTGCGTCTACCATGGTGATACGCTCGAAAGGCTTGCCGAGATCCATCGGGATTCCCTTGTAAACAATCTTTGTCGTTCCGAGCACTTCCTGTGCAACATAACGATACAAATTTTCCGTCAGATCCATCATACCGTGATAGTCTGTAAATGCCTGGTAAAGTTCCATCAGTGTGAACTCCGGGTTATGTCTTGTATCTAGACCCTCATTACGGAATACACGTCCGATCTCATATACTTTCTCGAGTCCTCCGACGATCAGTCTCTTCAGGTACAGTTCAAGGGAAATACGAAGCTTCAGATCTTCATTCAGGGCATTGAAATGCGTCTCGAACGGTCTTGCCGCTGCTCCACCTGCGTTCTGTACAAGCATTGGAGTCTCAACTTCCATGAATCCTTCTCCGCTTAAATACTTGCGGATCGCACTGAGAATCTTGGAACGCTTGATAAAGGTATCTTTAGACTCTGCTATTCATGATCAGGTCTACATATCTCTGACGGTAACGGGTATCTACATCTGTCAGTCCGTGGAATTTCTCAGGAGGGATCTGTAAGCTCTTGGAGAGGAGAGTCATCTTCTCTGCATGGATAGAAATCTCACCTGTTCTTGTTCTGAAAGCAAATCCTTCCAGACCGAAGATATCACCGATATCCGATTTTTTGAAATCTGCGTAAGAATCTGCTCCGATCGCATCTCTTGCTACGTATACCTGAATGTTACCCTGTAAATCCTGGATATTGCAGAAAGAAGCCTTGCCCATGACACGCTTAAACATCATACGTCCTGCAATCGCCACATGGATCGGGCTTGCGTCCATGATATTTCTTCTTTCTTCGTAATCCTTCTTAAGCGCTTCTTTCGCCTGCTCCTCATCCATTCCCTCTACGTTCGGCTCCTGGCGGTCTTTTAACATCTCAGTCTCATGTGCCTCGTAGAGACCTTTCACCTCGAGCGAATGGTGTGTCTGGTTGAACTTTGTAATCTGGAACGGGTCTCTTCCGTTCTGCTGCAGCTCTGCAAGTTTATCACGACGAACCTTTCTCAACTGATTCATATCCGGTTCCTGTGCATTTTTCTGATTCTGTCCCACTGTCTGTTCTCCTTCCATATTGTCTGCCCTGCGTCAGTCCGTTTTAGATTAATGACGCAGAAAACGTATCTCTTTTGCCGCTTTCAGGTTACCCTTTAAGCGAACTAAGACCTCTTAATTATTTAAGAGGTCTGTGCTGGCATATCTTATACTGATTATGAACGCTGAATATCAAGTACTTTGTACTGGATCACTCCTGCCTGGGTTTCTACGTCAACTACATCGTTCACCTTTTTGCCCATCAGTGCCTGACCTACCGGAGATTCATTGAAATCTTTCCTTCCAGACTGTTAGCCTCTGTAGAACCAACAATTTTAAATTCCATCTCCTCGTCAAAAGTAATATCAAATACTTTCACAGTACATCCGACATTGATCTTATCCAGATCTACTTCATCCTCAACAACTACCTCTGCATTTTTTCAGAATTGCTTCTAATTCTTCGATACGGGCCTCGATATCTCTCTGCTCGTCTTTCGCTGCATCATACTCAGCGTTCTCGGAAAGGTCTCCCTGCTCTCTTGCCTCTTTGATCTTACCTGCAACTTCTTTTCTCTTTACTACTTTCAGATTCTCAAGTTCATCCTCAATTGCCTTTAATCCGGCATAAGTAAGTAATCTTTTTCTTAGCTTCTGCCATCGGTTACGCTTCCTTTCTGATTCTTTCTTTTCTGTCTATACTTACAGGTTCAACCTTGTCCGTATACTGTTCTGACCTGTTCATCTATACAGACTGTACACAACCTGATTTTCACCTGTATGCTGTCATTTTAAGTCTATTTCGCAATTTCAATATTATACCCAAACCGCCTGCTGATGTCAAGCAGATTCGGCTTTCGCATTCGGCTTTCGTATTCGGCTTTGTATTCGGTTTTCTTGCTTTCGCATCACCGATTCTGTACTATGTTTTATAGCTGTCTGTACAGCAGATCTTCCAGTTCTGCATAAGACTCAACCCGGTTGATCTCTTCCCGCAGTTTTGCTGAACCCGGCAGCCCTTTCGTGTACCATGCCACATGCTTTCTCATTTCCCGGATTCCCAGATATTCTCCTTTATATTGAAGCTGAAGCTTTGCATGTCGGAGCATCATTTTCCGGATTTCTTCGTTCGTCTGTCTCGATGGGATTTTCCCTGTTCTTTCATGCTCGATCATCTCAGAAAAGATCCACGGATTTCCCTGGGCTCCCCCGGGCGATCATCACACCATCACAGCCGGTTTCTTTCACCATGGCATCTGCACGCCCGGGCTGGTCACATCGCCGTTTCCAATCACAGGAATGGAAACCGCCTCTTTACCTGACGAATAATCTCCCAGTCTGCTTTTCCGCTGTAATACTGCTCTCTTGTCCTTCCATGGACTGCAATGGCTGCTGCCCCCTGCATCTTCTGCGATCTTCGCCATCTCCACTGCATTAATGCAGTTGTCATCAAAGCCTTTTCTTATTTTAACTGTCACTGGTTTCTTGATTGCTTTGACCATAGCACTGATAATTTCATGTGCCAGCTTTGGATTTTTCATCAATGCCGATCCTTCACCATTTTTCACGACTTTCGGTACAGGACATCCCATATTAATATCCATAATATCAAACGGTCTTTCCTCGACCCGCTTTGCCATTTCACTCATAATCTGAGGATCTGAACCAAAAAACTGGAGAGATACCGGCTGTTCATCCGGATGGATCTCCAAAAGCGTCTCTGTATTCTTATTATTATAGAAAATCGCTTTTGCGCTGACCATCTCCATACACAAAAGACCTGCTCCCTGTTCTTTTACACAATAAGCGAAACGGCAGATCTGTCACTCCTGCCATCGGCCCCAGAATATAAGTATTCTCTAAGGTTACATTTCCTATTCTTAACTGTCTCATCGTATTATTCCGTTCTTTTCAGATTTTATCGTTTTCATCTTAGACGAAACCATTTTAAAAGTCAACCTTGCCTCTATTGACATTTTTACATTTTTATGCTAGGTTTCTACTATATATTGGCACTCATTAGTTAAGAGTGCTAATAATCTATCAGATGAAAGGAGAATTACTATGGTAATACAGCCAATTTATAATATATTATTTCTTCCCGATGTCACCTATCACTTCAAAAAAGAGTTTTTACTGAAAATGCATCCGAGCAGCTTGAAGTCGGCAGTGAGCTGCTTTTTGCTTTCTTAAGAAATGAAGATGACGCTGAAGAACTGGACGCTGACCATATCTGTCCGGTCGGCATTTCCGCCAGAGTAGAGGCTTTCGGAGACGATGACAGTGTTCAGATCCGCACGCTGGAGCGTGTTGATCTTTCAGATGTCGAGGTGGAAAATGGTCAGATTCTCGCAGACGCATCTATTCGTGCAGAGGTTGATGACTATACGGCAGAAGAAGAGAAGGCTCAATTTCTCCGTTTACGTGCCGCACTTTTGAAATTTGTCCAGGGATACCAGTGGGGAATGTGGGCAAGAAGTTTCATTTTACAGCGGAAAAATATGTATGATCTCGGATCTGCCCTTTCGGAATATCTGAATATCAGCCCCGAAGAAAAAATATGCCATTGTTGAAACGGATTCCCGCCGGGAACGCTGTACGCTGATCGAAGCTGCCATCAACGAATTTATGGAGGTTGCCAAAGTTTCCACCGAAGCAAAGGAAGCTCAGAAAGATGATCAGGAGCAGCTTTATCGCGAGGCAGCCATCAAGAAGCAGATCAGTTATCTTCAGAAAGAACTGGACGAACTTCACCCTGAAAATATTTCCGATACCCGGAAATTTGAGAAGAAAGATTGAAGAATCCGGCATGAATGACGAAGCCCGTAAAGAAGCTGAAAAAGTGCTGAACCGGATGAAGCAGGAGGGCAAGGACAGCCATGAGTACGGTCTTCTGTATGATTACCTTGACTTTATGACCAGCCTGGACTGGAAAGCACCGCAGTTTACCCCGATCGATCTTGACCGGGCGGAGCAGATTCTTGATGAAGATCACTATGGTCTGAAAAAAGTCAAAGAACGCATCATCCAGCAACTCGCCGTTATGGCTCTCAACCGGAAGCAATATGGCTCGATCCTTTTATTTGTTGGTGCTCCTGGAACCGGGAAGACCAGTATCGGGCAAAGTATTGCACGGGCTCTCGGAAGAGAATATGTAAGGATCAGTCTTGGTGGTATCCGTGATGAGGCGGAAATCCGTGGCCACAGACGTACTTATATCGGTGCTATGCCCGGACGAATCATGGAAGGAATCAAGCGAAGCGGTGTCTCCAATCCGGTCATTGTACTGGATGAGGTTGACAAACTTGCAAAGATTACGGCGGAGACCCTGCCAGTGCCCTTCTGGAGGTTCTTGATCCTGAACAGAACAGCACTTTCACTGACCACTATATGAATGTGCCTTACGATCTGTCCAATGTACTTTTTGTCTGCACTGCAAACTCACTGGATACGATTCCTGAACCACTGCTCAACCGTATGGAGGTTATTAATTTCTCCGGTTACACTGCAGTAGAAAAATATCAGATTGCCCGCAGACATCTTCTTCCAAAGGCTCTCGATGCCATGGGAATTAAGAAAAATGCATTGAAAGTAACCGACGGAGCGATTCGCAGGATTATTGATGAATACACAATGGAGGCAGGTGTCCGTGACCTGAAAAAACTGATCGATACTCTTTGCCGGACGGCTGCCGTCCAACTTGTTAAAAATGAGGGAACAACACTGACAGTCACTAAGACAAATCTCGAAAAATATCTTGGGAAAAAGCAGCTCCACCATGAGCGGAAACTTTCTTCCCCTGAACCGGGAGTTGTCACCGGACTTGCATGGACAAGAGCGGGCGGAGAAATTTTATTTATAGAAAGTAAACTGATTCCGGGCAAAGGCAAGATGATTATTACCGGTCAGCTTGGAGATGTAATGAAGGAGTCCATTCAGATTGCACTGAGTCTTGTAAAATCACTTTATCCAAAGGAAAGCAAAGTGCTTGATGACCACGACCTCCATATCCATGTTCCTGCCGGTGCGGTTCCAAAAGACGGTCCATCAGCCGGAATCACGCTGACAACAGCTCTTGCATCACTTCTCACCGGGAAGAAAGTCAGCCCGGAATATGCCATGACCGGAGAAGTTTCCTGCGTGGCGGTGTCATGCCGATCGGCGGACTTCCTGAAAAGCTTATGGCCGCCCAGCGTGCAGGAATCACAAAGGTTCTGATTCCTGCTGACAATGAACAGGATCTCGATGACGTTGCCGATGAGGTTAAAAATAAGCTGGAAATCGTTCCGGTGAAAAAAAGTGACTGAGGTACTGAAACTGGTGTTGAAATAACCCTGGATTTCCAGTCTCTTTCTTGTAAAAGATTACCTTGATAACCGATAATCCGACATAATTCAGAAATCGCCCTATACCAGTTGCTGTGCATCTGATATAAGGCGATTTTTATCTATTATGCAGCAATTTATGTTCCTTCCCTTCAGGATTCCCTCATAAACCTCTGCAATGATCGGATTTTCATCAGATCTCTTGATCTGTGCCATGCTGTCGATCTTATACATTCCATCCAGCCGGGCCTGTTTCGTCCTCGGTCCGATCGGCACCGGCTGTCCACCACCGGCAATACAGCCTCTTTTACATGCCATCACTTCTACGAAATCATACTGGACTTCACCGGCTTTGATCCTCTCCAGCAGTGTTTCTGCACAGCGAAGACCATTCACCACTGCAATTTTCACCGTTCTGTCCTCAAGCTGGATGGAAGCTTCTTTGATTCCTTCAATCCGCGGATTCCCGTAAAAGCTGATGTCCTGCAGATCTTCCATCCTGCTGCTGTGTACCAGACGTCTCAGAACTGCCTCGGTCACACCACCCGTTACTCCAAAGATCGCTGCTGCCCCCGAAGACAGACCAAACGGCATATCCAGTGCCTCCGGTTCGATCTGCGACAGATCCATTCCCGCTTCTTTGATCATACGGGTCACTTCTGTCGTGGTCAGTACATAATCTACATCCTGCTGCCCTTCTGTAAAATGCTCCGGTCTTTTGATCTCTGCTTTTTTGCCGTACATGGCATAATCGAGATCACAACCGTCTTGCGGAGGCTCCGTCCTTCTTTTTCCGCTTCTGCCGCTTTCATCCGGGCTTCTTCCTTCAGCAATGCTCGAACATTGCCTGCGGAGAACGGCAGGTGGAAATATTTTCCCGAAATTCCGGATAACGGTTCTCGCAGAATTTCACCCACGCCGGACAGCATGAGGTAAATAACGGAAGATTCTTACCGGATTTTAAACGCTCCAGCAATTCTGCTGACTCTTCCATTACCGTCAGGTCTGCCCCCGAAATTTGTATCATATACCTCATCGAATCCCATACGTCGCAGAGCTGCCACCAGGCGTCCCAGTGTATTTTCACCTTTCGGGATTCCAAATTTATCTCCGATCGCCACCCGACAGCCGGTGCGATCTGTGCCACAACTCTGATATTCTTATCCGCCAACGCTTTCCATACCGGATCAACATCCTGCCGGATACTGATCGCACCGGTCGGACAGACCGCCCTGCACTGTCCGCAGCCTACGCAGTCAGTCTCTGCCAGCTCTCTGTTAAATGCCGGCATAACCTGCATTTTTGAACCACGATAAGCAAAGTCTAAAATACCAAGTCCCTGGGTTTCATCACAGGTACGCACACAATCCCCACAGAGAATACATTTATTGGGGTCTCTTATTACACAATCCGAAGAGGTATCCAGTGGAAGTGGTTTCTTATGATTTTCAAATCTGATCTCTGAAATACCCAACTGGCTTGCCAGCTTCTGTAACGTACAGACTCCATTTTTGGCACACGTTGTACAGTCACGGCAATGGGATGACAACAGCAGTTCAATGATCATTTTCCTGTGATGCTGCAATCTTGGTGTATTTGTATAGATCACCATACCATCCCGTGGTACTTCTGAACAGGATGCAAATACCTTTCCACGTTCATCTTCCACCACACACATCCTGCACGCCCCATAGGTTGACAGTTCTGAATGATAACAGAACGTAGGAAGATCGATTCCTCGACTTTCGGATCACTGAGAGGACATTTTTTCATCTGTAAAAGCCACTCTCTCCTGTTGTTAATTGTCATATAGCCCATACTCTGTTCCTCCTACCCTTCAATATGAATCGCACCAAATGCACAGGCACTCGCACATGCTCCACATTTGATACATTTTTCCGTATCGATCGTAAATGGTTCCTTGATCTTTCCGCTGATCGCACCGACCGGACAGTTTCTCGCACATTTTGAACAGCCTTTACACCGCTCAGGACTGATGATAAACTTTCGTAATGCAGTGCAGGTATGGGAGGCACATTTCTTTTCAACCACATGCTCCACATACTCATCATGGAATACTTTCAGCGTACTCATAACCGGAAGTGCAGCACTCTTTCCAAGACCGCACAGTGCAGTTTCTGTGATCATGTTCGCCAGTTCCTCCAGCAGATCAAGGTCTTCCAGCTTTCCATTTCCTGCCACGATCCGCTCCAGGATCTCCAGCATACGCTTTGTTCCTTCACGACATGGAACACATTTTCCACAACTTTCACGCTGGGTAAAGTTCATAAAGAATCTCGCCACTTCAACCATGCAGGTATGGTCATCCATAACAACCAGTCCGCCCGAACCGATCATTGCCCCCATTTTTTTTCAATGAATCAAAATCCAGACTGACATCCAGATCTTTCGACACCAGGCATCCTCCTGACGGACCTCCGATCTGCACCGCTTTGAACGCTCCGTCTCCTTTGATGCCACCACCAATATCGTAGATCACTTCCCGCAGGGTCGTTCCCATCGGCACTTCGATCAGACCTGTATGCCGAACACTTCCTGTCAATGCAAATGCTTTTGTTCCCCGGACTTTTTCCGGTCCGATGGAACGGAACCATTCTGCTCCTTTATTAATGATCATCGGAACATTGGCAAAGGTCTCTACATTATTAAGAACCGTCGGCTTTCCAAACAGACCCTGTTCCACCGTCCTTGGCGGTTTGACACGCGGCATACCTCTTTTTCCCTCAATGGACGCAGTCAATGCACTTCCTTCTCCGCAGACAAATGCTCCTGCACCGCGATTAATATGTAGGCGAAATGAAAAATCTGTTCCTAAAATATGATCGCCTAAAAGACCGCTTTCCTCTGCCTGTGAAATTGCCCGTTTCAAACGGCTGATCGCCAGCGGATATTCCGCTCTCACGTAAATATAACCTTCTCTGGCTCCTACCGCATAAGCCCCGATCATCATTCCTTCGATCATCTTATGCGGATCTCCTTCCATAATACTCCGGTCCATAAATGCTCCCGGATCTCCCTCATCACCGTTACAGACTACATAGCGGGTCTTTTCTTCCTGACGGGCTACCTGTGACCATTTATATCCCGTTGGGAATCCACCGCCTCCTCTTCCTCTTAAATTGGATGCTGAAATCTCTTCCACCACTTCCTGCGGTGTCATCTCAAACAGGACTTTCTCTAATGCCTCATATCCTCCGGTGGAAATGTATTCTTCGATATGTTCTGCATCAATATGTCCACAGTTTTTCAGTACATTTCTCGTCTGCTTTTTATAAAACGGGATATCCTCCTGCTTTTTATACTCAAGCCCATCCTGCTTAAATAAAAGATGACGGATAACATCTCCCTTTTCGATCGTTCTGTGGAAAATCTCATCGCAGTCTTCCGGCTTTACTTTTGTATAAAGGATTCCTGCCGGTTCGATCCGCATCAGCGGTCCCATTTCACAGAATCCGTGACATCCGCTTTTCTTCACTTCCAACGGGCCACTACCATGAGCAATCTCCGGTCCAAATTCCACGTCAATATCCGGATTTTCTTCTGCAAGTTCGCTCATCCGCCTGTATATCTCACCTGATCCGCCTGCCAGACACCCGGTTCCTGCACAGATCAAAATCCTGCAACGGCTGTCGCTGATCTTTTTGCCGCCTCTTCACGAATCTGATGAAGTATTTCTCTGCTCGTAATTTTTTCCATACTTATTCCGCTCCTCTCAATTCGTGAATCAGTTCTGCCGCAGCATCCGGGGTCATTCCCGGATAAACCTTATCATTTACTGTCAGAACCGGAGCAAGTCCGCACGCTCCAAGACAGGAAACTGTCTCCAGTGTAAATAACATATCGTCCGTTGTCGCCTTTTTCTTCTGAAAGTCCAAGTTCACTATAAAGCCGTTCCAAAATCGGAATTGACTTTCTGACATGACAGGCAGTTCCATTACAGACTTTAATAATGTACTTTCCCTTTGGTTCAAAAGAAAAATTCTCATAAAATGTTGCCACACTGTATGCCTTTGCTTCATTGATCCCAAGTTTCTTCGCCACATACCTCAGAAGTTCCGGTGGCAGATACCGATATTCACTCTGAATATCCTGTATAATCGGAATCAGTGAAGCCGGTTCAAGTCCATGCTGCGAAATGATCTCATCTGCTTTTTATAGTAGGTTTGATCTAACATATAGCTCCTCCTTCAATATTTTTGTGCAGTTCTTATTATACTTTGATAACTTTCTATCAATTTGTTTTTATTATAGGTTATTTTATATGATTAATCAATAAACATCGCCCTTCAAATGTCTATTTTTAACAATTTTAGTTTTCCTTTCCACTCTTTATTTTCTTAATTTTCCCTTTATTTCCAATAAAAAATGGGCTTTACTTTTTCTGATTTCTTGCTTATTTTTTTATATATATTGTCTTTTAGTTCCGAATCTGACAAAGAATCACTATTTTAGTTCTTAATAAAATCATAAGGAAGTTTAATTTTCTTTTATAAATTAAACATAATTTGGACACATTTTATGATTATACTAAATGTCAGATAGTTGATTAACAACTATCTCCCCTCATAAAGTGATGGCATCCCGGCAGACCCGGGTGTCAGACTTTAACTCTCATTCCTTTAGATAACTATAAAAACCGAAAACCCGTTGGCCGAAAGGTCAGCGGGTTTTCTCCGTTCTTATCACTCTTGTCTCATCCTCACTCTTATCTCATACAGATAAAAAGGTTCTGTCTGGAAGACTATCTTTCCGGTACTTCCATGACAGAACCTTTTCATTTCATCTGATTTTTCAGACTGACTTTCTATTCTTAGACTGATCCCGGAAACAGGGCTGTGGAGATCTTCTCCATATCAGAATCACTGATTCCGTACTGACCATCAGAATCTTTTGTTACAGCAATTTCGATCGTCGTTGTATCACCATATGTATTACCATCGATCGACTTCTGCATACTCTGGATCAGCAGATCCTGGAACATACTTGCATCCGCCTGGCTTACATCCTGTCCCTGATCCATCATCTCCTGTGCAACTGCAGTTGAATTATCTTCCAGAGTCTGATATACATCAGACGGAGTTACCTCGATCGTTACTGTAAAATTGCCATCCTTATCTTCCTTGGCTTCTTTTTACTTCGTATTTTGCAAGATTATCAATCTTTACAAGCATATCCTTGTATTCCTGCTTTTCTTCCTCTGTAAAATCTCCCAGAGCTTCCAGTCCGCTCAGCTCTGTATCGACCTGCTCGTCTAATGTATCCTCAATCTCTGCCTTTGCATCCTTTTCTGAAATACCGCGGGCTTTCGCATACTCGTCATATTTCTGCTTATAATTAGCATCCATTACGCCTCTTACATAAGCTTCTGCATCAAACTTCGTTGCTCCACCGCATGCGGTTGCACTTATTACAAAAATGAAGGTCAGCATAAGTGCAAGAACTTTTTTTCATTTTTCCTCTGTTCATAAACTTTTTCTCCTTTTTTATTTGAACCCTCTGCGGAGGTTCCCACTCTCCACATAGATCCATCAGTTACGTGATAAGTTTATCATTTTTTACTTAGATTATCAAGTTTTTCTAATTTCTTAATGAGATATTTATATTTTTTCTGTTTGTTTTAGAATTTACTCATATTTTTTTTGACACACATTTTGTCTATACTAATATTCAGATAGTTGATGAACAACTATCTCCCCTCATAAAGTATGGCACAGGAAGTGCCAGCACTTTACTCTCATTCCTTTAGATAACTATAAAAACCACGAAAACCCTCACAGCCGATGCTGTGAGGGTTTTCGCTGTCCCCATATCTGCCCTGTCTGCCTTTCGAGCAAATAGAGAGCAGATTTTTTCGGGTTCTGCTTTTGCTTTCGTGTCTGTGTCCGTTCCATTAAAAACTTCCCTGCGGTGTATCGGCTTCGCCCCTGATCCCTGACTTCGCTGCTTCATATCACTTTAAGCATTTTCGCTTCCTATTGATCTTTCCATATACTAATAAACCACCACCTGCTATACCTCCAAAATCAAAATCAGAGTACAGACATTTGCATTCACACAAATATGATTTGTCCAATCAGAAAATGAGTGGACAGTATTGTTAATTGCTTTTTATGTTCCGCGAAATATACATACACATCATTTGTAAATGCCATCCAGATACAACTTATGATTAAAATGGTTCCTGCTTTTATCCATCCATTTACCGGAAGATACCTTGCCACCCAAAACACAAGCCATACTCCCGCCATAAGAATAAATGCAGCTATATAACCAGCTCTCATTCCTCTCTATCTCCCGAATGATTACATACTTCAAAAATCGTAAGAAAAAAAGCCACAGGGTATCCCATGCCAATGTAATTAACGCCTTTTATCAGACAAAATCGGGGGCAATGTTATATTCCTGATTACCAACGGGAAAAATACAACAGTGAGGTTGCTGATATTATCCATAAGGAATTCGCTCAATCTCTGTAAAACCAAAGTATCCGGCAGAGAGTATTTCTGTACCAGATCTCTTGTGACAATCGTTTCGTAGACCTCGTTGATATAGTTTGCTCTGTCTTTTCGGTTCGATAAGCATAAGAACCTGCTAGACCGCCCTTTATTGCATAATCATCAAAGAGCTTATCTTTGTCGCTAATATCATCATAAAATTGGCAATATTCCTGGAAACTGAAAGGAAACACATGAATTTCAATATAGCGTCCGGTAAACAGAGTTGCCAGATCCGCACTCAACAGGAAAGCATTAGAGCCTGTTACATAGATGTCGTATTTTCCCTTAGAGTACAGGCTGTTGATTGCCAGCTCAAACTTGGGGCACATTTGAACCTCGTCTACAAACAGGTAGTTCGTTTTGCCTTCCTGATAATGTTCTTCCACATAGGCGTGTAAGGCATGGTATTCCTTGATTTCTTCACCCGCTTTCAAAAATTGAAGTTTTTTTATTTTTCGAAACTGCTTTGTTGTACTTAGTATACTGTCTACTACTAGTATATGCAAGATGTCGCTTTCAAAAACATAAATTTTTTAATTTTTTGAAAGCGGAAACTCAAGTTTTAGTATAATTGACAAATTAAATGGGATATGCTAACTTAGTATTAAGCATTACTTACATATAAAACGTTGCAATTATGGATGTTGTATGGGGAATATTATTAAGTTTATGTTATAGAAAGATTTTTTATGAAAAAGAAAAATAATTGCAATGCTTACGGTGATTTGTTTATTATCAATGCTATTTTCAATATCTACTTTTGCATCAGATATAGATACAGTTCAATCTGAAAATCATCACTTTACTCAAGATGAAATGAGCAAACTGGTTGAACAGAATATTATATATCAAGAAGAGATTCCAGTTCAACTAACAGACACTAAAGCTAGAACTGTTGTTGAAGCTACAGTACGATTTAGGGTTCATTATGATAATACTAATGGATTAGCTTTTTCTACAGAAGTAATAGCTGTTGTAGGTGGTGGTACTTTTACAAAAACTGCACTTGTTACCATACCCTAAATATTGGAGGCATTTATGAGTGATTATAAAGAAATTTTAACTTCGGACCGTGTGTATAAAAATACAAGTCTATCATCCCTGATACAAATGTATCTATTGATGACATCATACAAAAAATTGTCATATTTTTATAAAATTTCAAAGGATACTTCTGAAAAGGGTAAGAAAATATTAGAATATTATAATGAAGTTGGATCTGTATATTCAATAGAACCTCCAATACCTCAGGATCTGATGAAGGTGATGAATGTTCCTGTGACATTGATGTACGTTAATCCTGCCACGAATCAATTTATACTAAGTGGTCAGTCAGAAAAATTCACTGAAAAAATTACGGCAGAAATCGTATTACTACGAGGATTGACAAAAGCGGAACATAATAGTAAAGAATTAGTATTTCATTATGTGGATACGATTAATCATTATTATAATTGAAGAAATATTCTCTTTACCAACACTCAATAGCCACCTTATATGTAAATGACAAAAAGTAACCGTCGCCCCGGGCAGCATATCTCCCTGCTCTCCTGGGATTACGGTTACTTTTTATGTAAATAAACTTATCACTTTTATCTTCGTTCTTCCATCCACTCCAGCAGATCAGAAAATACCTGCTCTCGATCCGTCTCATTGAGCAGTTCATGCCTGTCTCCTGCATACAGTCTGAGGCTTACATCCTGAATCCCCGCTGCCTGATAAATCTCATAGACTTTTCTGACACCTTTTCCAAAATTTCCTACAGGATCATCTGCTCCTGCCGTAAAAAGGATTGGCAGACTCTTTGGAATCATATAGATGCTTTCCTTCTTCTCCATTGCCAGCATCCCTGTAAACATCCTGTAATACGCATTTACAGTGAACATAAAGGAGCAAAGAGGATCTGACACATACTCTTCCAGACGCTGCGGGTCACTGGTCACCCAGTCTGCTCTCGTCTGAGGATGCTTGTATTTTTATTGAAAGCTCCGACCGCCATTCGGTCTATCAGTCTGCTCCGGTAATGCCAGCCGCGAAATGCAGCCATAAAACGGCACAGCCTTCTTCCTGATACAAGTGTATGATACGGCTTATCCGCAACTACTCCCATAAAGATCGCTCCGGCAAGTCCATTTCCATACATCTGCACATACTGCCGCAACAAACTTGATCCCATGCTATGTCCCAGCATAAAATACGGAACATCTGGATACTTCTTTGTTGTCCGCTGACGCAGAGTATGCATATCACCGATCAGACATGCATTCGCATACTTTTCATTGAAAAATCCATACTCTGACTTGCTCTGCACAGACTTGCCATGACCCAGATGGTCATTCCCGACTACATAATATCCGTGACTGCACAGAAATTCAGCAAACTCATCATATCTTTTAATGTATTCTACCATCCCGTGACACAACTGAACGACCGCCTTCACTTCTCCTACCGGCTTCCATTCTATTGTATGGATCTCAGTATTACCATCCTTCGACGGAAAATAAAATTCATCTCTCATGATCTAATCATTACCTGTCATCTAATTTAATATAATCACGATACGGTGCAAGTGGTTTATACGCCGGTCGTATGATCTTATCCACATTTTTAAGCTCTTCCAACCTGTGCGCGCTCCATCCTACAATACGCGCCGCCGCAAAAAGATCGGTGTGTACAATGCCGGCGGAAGATCGAGCATACTGTAGACAAGTCCGCTGTAAAAATCCACGTTTGCATTGACACCCTTGTACATCTTACGCTTCTCTGCAATGACTTCCGGTGCCATATGCTCTACCTTTTCATACAGTGCATATTCTGCCTCATGACCTTTTTCTCCACTGCAAGCTGCTTTACAAAACGCTTGAATATCTCGGCACGGGGATCGGAAACGGAATAAACCGCATGCCCCATTCCATAGATCAGACCTTTTTTTATCAAATGCCTGCTTATCCAGCAACGCCTCAAGATAGGCACGGATCTGATCATCATCACCAGTCCGTCAGTACAGACTTCATATCCTCGAACATCTGCGTTACTTTGATATTCGCTCCTCCATGCTTCGGACCTTTCAGGGATGCCATTGCCGCAGCGATGGTAGAATAAGTATCCGTACCGGAAGAGGTAACCACGTGCGTCGTAAAAGTGGAGTTATTACCACCGCCATGATCCATATGAAGAACAAGAGCCATATCAAGGATCTTCGCCTCTAACTCTGTATACTTTCTGTCCTCACGGAGCATCATCAGGATATTCTCTGCTGTGGAAAGCTTCGGATCCGGTGCATAGATATAAAGATCCTCTCCCATCCTGTAATTATATGCGTGATAACCGTAAACCATCAGCATCGGGAACTGGCTGATCAGGTTCAGACACTGACGCAGCACGTTCGGAATACTTGTATCATCCGCTTTCTCATCATAAGAATAAAGCTGAAGGATACTCCTCGTGATGCTGTTCATCATGTCACGGCTCGGTGCTTTCATGATAACATCACGCACAAAATTCGGAGGAAGCATACGGCGGTCAGCCATCATCTCCTGAAAGTGAGCCAGCTCTTCTTTATTCGGAAGTTCTCCGAACAGAAGTAAATATGCGGTCTCTTCATATCCCGGGTGCTTTGCATCAAGGAAACCTTTGACCAGATCCTTGATATTATAACCTCTATAATACAGGTTTCCTTCGCATGGAACGGATATACCATCCACGATCTTTGATGCACATACATCCGAAATATTCGTCAATCCGGCAAGTACACCCTTACCATTTAAATCACGAAGTCCTCTTTTTTTACTTCATACTTTGTATAAAGTTCTTTTTCAATCGCATTGTTCTTCTCACATTTGAGTGCAAGTTCTTCAATCTCAGGAGTGATGTTGAAAAATATGCTGTTAATATCTTTTGCCACGTACGTATTCCTCCTTCTCTCTGTCTCTTTTCCATGTATGACCTTTTTTATTATACTAAAATAAGTCTTTTATACAATTAACTGACTATTAAATCTTTATGAAATCATCAGCCTGAAAATTTTAGAAACGACATTCTGACAGCAGATCTGCCAGCTTCGCAAATTCTTCAAGGGTCAGTGCTTCACCCCTGATAGAAGCTCCACGCCCCAACGCTTCGATCGCAGCTTCTATTTCTTCCTTTGTATAGTCCAGTTCCGGTGAATTTTTCAGTCCGTTGGCAAGCGTTTTTCTTCTCTGATTAAAAGAAGCCCGGATCAGACGGAACATCAGCTTTTCATCCTCCACTGTGACCGGAGGATTTTCATAACGCTCCAGCCGGATCACCGCAGAACCGACTTTCGGCCTTGGCATAAAGCAGTTCGAGGTACATTTGCCACAATATATGGCTTTGCGTAATATTGCACAGCAAGCGATAATGCACCATAATCTTTCGTCCCCGGACCCACCTGCATACGGTCTGCAACTTCTTTCTGCACCATAACTGTAATGCTTTTGATCGGCACATGATTCTCAAACAAGCCCATAATGATGGGTGTTGTGATGTAATAAGGAAGATTGGCAACGACCTTGATCGGCTTTCCTCCATTTTCTTCCTCTGCCAGTTTTGCGATATCGACTTTCAGTACATCATGATTGATGACCCGCACATTTTCATAATCTGAAAGCGTATCTTCCAGAATCGGAATCAGTGCCTTATCAATCTCTACCGCGATCACCTTTTTTGCCGCACAGGCAAGGTACTGGGTCATCGTTCCGATTCCGGGACCGATCTCCAGCACAACATCATCTTTTGTGATTTCTGCTGAACCGATGATCTTATCCAGTACATGCGTATCGATAAGAAAATTCTGTCCGAATTTCTTCTGAAATACAAAATTATATTTTTGCAGAACTTCAATTGTATTCTGCGGATTTCCAAGAGTTGGCTCTTTCATTTTCTCTCCTTTATTCAATGACCTGCTCTTTCAGCAGCCTGCTTTCATTGATCTGATAAAGCTGCTTTGCATTTTCCTCTGTCTGCCGGATGACTTCCTCCGCAGAGATCCCTTTCAATTCTGCAATTTTCTCTGCCACATAGGAAATGTAAAGCGAACAGTTTCTTTTGCCACGAAATGGTTCCGGGGCAAGATATGGGCAGTCCGTCTCAAGCACAATGGATTCTAACGGGATCTCTTTGACAGTTTCTTTTAGTTTCTTTTGCATTTTTAAAAGTTACCACACCACCGACTCCGATGAAGTAACCCATTTTCACATACCCCTGTGCCATCTCCGGCGAATAGGAGTAGCAGTGGATCACCCATTCAGATCTTTGCCGTACTTTTTCATGATCTCCATTGTATCTGCTGCCGCCTCCCGGCTGTGGATCATGACCGGTAACTTTTTTCCCCTGCTAGTTCCAGTTGCCGGATAAACCAGTATTTCTGGAGATCATGTCCTTCTTTATCCCAGTAATAATCCAGTCCGATCTCTCCGATGGCAACGATCTTTTTCTGTCGGCAAGTTCAGACATTCTCGCAAAATTCTTTTCATTTAAGTCACCCACTTCGTCCGGGTGAACCCCCACCGATCCATAGAGAAACGGATATTTTTCTGTCAGTTCGAGAATTTTATCCCAGGATGCAACGGTTGCTGCTGCATCTACGATCATCCCAACACCGCCTGCTTTCATTCCCGAAAGAAGCTCTTCCCGGTCTGCATCAAACTGCTCATCATCATAATGTGCATGCGTATCAAATATCATCGCTGTCTTCTCCTAAATAAAATACTTTGTAGAACATTTCCAGTGATTCAAACAATTCTTCTTTTGTCTTCTGCAATTCCTTGATCTTCAGCACACTGCCGATCTCATCAAAAGTAAAATCATCTTCTTTATGATCGACCTTCAGCTCTAAATTTCCATTTTCATCATAGACAACCATCAGGATTCCGCCCACATCTGCCGTATAAAGCACGCACATGATCTGCAGTTCCTGCTTCACTTCTTCCGGAAGAGAATTAAATTCCGGGTTCAGATAAAATTTTCTCTCATATGCACTTGCCGCACATAATACCATTTCTTCATCCATTCCTGCTACTCCTTTTCTTTGAATATCCGTCTGGTTCTTCTCCCCGGTATCCCGCCATTCCTTTTTACTGTGTCCCTTTGCTGTATCCTGCTGTTTTCTTCGGATCATCACATTTTACACGTATCCGTACACGCCTCGCACAGAGACCTCGCCGGCGTAGACTTCTTCGATCGTTCCATCTTCTTCCGCACGATCAGTTCACCGGTCTTGTTAATTCCGAGTGCATGGGCAACATATTGCTCTTTCGCTCCAAGGATCATGACATCCCGGTCTTTATTTACGAGCAGTTCACTATACTTCTCCATCAGTTGTGACAGATCTCCCGTCTCCATGAAAAGAGCATAATTCTCTTCCAGTCGCTTCATAATGGCAGCGATCAGAGGGGCTCTTTTCACCTTATGTCCGCACTCCAACCGCAGGAAGTCGCACGCTCCCGGATCTCCTCAGGTAAATCCGTCAGATTGACATTGATCCCTACCCGACTGTTACATGATTGATATAATCGATCTGCGTACTCATCTCAGTCAGGATTCCGACCAGTTTCTTACCATGAATGATAATATCATTGGGCCACTTGATCTGAATCTGCTGCTCTCCGCACACATCTTTGCAGTCCATAATTCCTCTGCCACGCTGCACGCCATAACCAGCGTCAGCATGGGGGCCTGGTTCGAGTGATCTGCGGTCTTAATAAAATCGACATGGAAATACTTTCTCCTGCCGGTGAATCCCATGACCTTCCCCGCCTGCCTCTTCCGGCTGTCTGCCTGTCAGCAACTGCCAGAGTGCCTTCCACTGCACCCTCATCTCCCAGTTGCTTGATCCGCAGATTCGTAGAATCTATTTCATCATAATAAACAATATTTTTCCCGCCCACTTTGTATCCATCAGGCTTTCCAGTTCTTCCTTCGTCATCACATCCGGGCTGTCTATGATCCGGTATCCCTTTATTCCGTACCGCTTCTACCTCATATCCTTCTTCCTGGAGCTGACGGATCACTTTCCATACTGCCGTCCTGGATACTCCAAATTTTTCACATAACTGCTCTTCCATATCCTTAACGCCGAATTTCTCATACATTGCTGCACCGATCTTCGTCTTCAGATCGTGGAATGCGGGAAGACAGTGCAGGAAGATCGCGCTGTCTTTTGCGTTTGCCATCACTTCTTTTGTCACTTTATATGGAGAGAGCTCTTTAATCCTCTTCTCCCATACTTCGTCCGGCTCTCCCATGGATACCCATACATCTGTGTAGATAACGTCTACATCCTTTGTTCCTTCCTGAACATCCTCTGTCAGAGTGATCCTTGCACCGGATTCTTTCAGCATAACCTCGGCAGGTCGCTACCAGCTCTTCGTTCGGGAAATATTCTTTTGTCGTACATGCAACGAAATCCATTCCCAGCTTGGAGCAGGCTATCATCAGGGAATTACCCATGTTATATCTTGCATCACCCATATAGACCAGCTTGATTCCTTTCAGATATCCGAAATGCTCACGGATGGTAAGCATATCTGCGATCATCTGTGTCGGATGATATTCGTTCGTAAGGCCGTTCCATACCGGAACTCCTGCATGTTTTGCAAGCTCTTCTACGATTTCCTGACCAAATCCACGGTACTCGATACCATCATACATTCTTCCCAGAACTCTTGCAGTATCCTCAATGCTTTCCTTTTTACCGATCTGAGAACCTGATGGATCAAGATAAGTTGTTCCCATTCCCATATCATGCGCTGCCACTTCGAATGCACAACGTGTTCTTGTACTTGTCTTTTCAAAAATCAGCGCTACATTCTTTCCACGGTAATGATCCACCGGAATTCCCTTTTTCTTCTTCTCTTTCAGATCTGCTGCAAGGTCGATCATGTAAGTGATCTCTTCCGGTGTAAAGTCTTTCAGTGTCAAAAATTCCTTCCTTTTAAATTCATCTTACTGTCCCTTTCTATTCGTATCAATGTATGCATGAATCCCGGCAGCTCTGTCTGATCTGCCTGCTCTGCATATCTCTTTGCCACCGGTTCCCTCAGTTCATCCACTGTATAAATATGATACTTCGGAACTTTCATCAGCTTTGCTCCTGCCTCCAGCATGGCAAGATACAACAGCTTATCCGAAACTCCCGGTTTCAGCTTCAGTGCGTCCTCGGGCAGCTTTTACCCTCGGCTCACGCCCCGGTCCATAAATCCGTATCTCAATAATATCCTTACAGCCCCGCTTTACGAGCGAACCAAGCGGCACATTGTTCACCACGCCACCGTCAATGTATCGCTTTCCACCCATTTTCTCATTCTTAAAACCTAAAAGATAAGCACTTGCAAGGAGAAAATCTTCCAGTCTTCCTCAGGAATATCCTCAAGCCCTAAGTCCAGTTCTTTAAAATCGGTCAGTGAAAACGTGAGCAGATAAAACTCTTTCCCTGACTGCCTGATCTTTTCTTCATCGACCAGCTCATGGATCAGCTCTTTCAACGGTGTCACATCGATCCCGCCTGCAGTCACGACCGACCAGATCTGCGAAAGTACATCCTTCACTTTATGCTCTCTCTCAAAAAGCCCTTCCATCCAGCCGTCATCTACATTCATGACCTTTGAAAATGTCATGCTCTTCCAGATGTCCTGTGCCTTTTTCAGATCATCCATACAGATCAAAGCACCATTCAATGCTCCTACGGATGTTCCCGCCACTGCATGGATCCGAATCCCGGCTTCTTTCAGTGCCTTCCACGCACCGATCTGATACGCACCTCTTGCACCGCCACCGTCCAGCACAACTCCATATTCTTTCTTCCGGTCAAGTAAAAGCTTCATTCTTTTCACCTCGGTCCACTGACGCTAGTATACTACAAAAATGCACTCAAATGCAACACTGCCTCCAACCGCCTTACTTTCCTCTCTATACTGCCGCCAGTGCCTTATTTTCTTCTCTGCCTTCCTGCCTCGAACATCATGACCGCTGCCGCCACCGCTGCATTCAGCGACTCTGCTTTCCCGCACATCGGAATCCGGATCAGACAGTCTGCACATTCTGACACTTCATCTCTTAACCCATTTCCTTCATTTCCGATCAGGAATGCACAGCCTTCGGTATAATCTTCCTCATCATAAACATTTTTTCCGTTCAGATGTGCCGCATACGTTCTGATTCCCTGACTGCTCAGACTTTTCACTGCTGCCGGAAGATCTTCCACATAGAGGAACGGCATACGGAATACAGCCCCCATCGTGGAACGAATCACCTTTGGATTGTAGACGTCCACACTGTCACTGCTCAGCAGGATTCCCGTTGCCCCGGCTGCCTCAGCGGTACGAAAGATCGTTCCCAGATTTCCCGGATCCTGCAGGTTGTCCAGCACGATCACGTGCGGAACTCTGATCTGATGGTTCTCCGGATTCTTCTCCTTTTCCCCGGATTTTTCTTCACACTTTAACGCACTTTTTCCGAGTACGTCTTCCATCGTATACTCCAGTCTTTTACGACCGCTAAAATTCCCTGTGGATTTTTCGTATCCGATACATAAGAAAATACTGGATCTGAAAGAACTTCTGCAGGCATTCCCAACTCCCTGATATATGCAGGATTTTTGCGTTCAAAAGCTCTCCGATATATACAGCCGTTCAATCCGCTCTTTCGGGATTTCTTCCACCATCCTCGGGCCTTCCACAAGAAAGATCCGCCTTTCATCTCTTAATCTGCTTTTCTTCTGAAGCTTCGCCAGCTCCTTGATCTGTGCATTTGACGTACTTGTAATCATTGTCCGTTCCTCTACTTTTCTTCTATCTTGATCTTTTCCAGGATTTTATTTGCTCCGATCAGAACCAGGATCACATTTCCCGGCAGTGGTGTCTGCGGATCAAAAGAGAGATCCATTTTTTCACCCTGCATGACTCCGACTACCGTGATCCCGTACTTCTTACGCACATCCAGCTCTGCAAGACTTTTTCCTTCCCATCTGCGTGGTACGGCTATCTCCACGATGCTGTAGTCATTGGAAAGCTCGATCCAGTCCACAAATTCATTTGCTACCATGCTTTTGGCAATCCGGCTGCCCATCTCGATCTCAGGATATACGACAGAATCCGCTCCTACTTTTTCCAGGATCGTTCCCTGAAGTTTATCTTTCGCCTTTGCAACAACCAGTGGAATCCCCATCTCTTTGCAAAGAAGTGTTGCCATAATATTGGCTTCAGGATGCTCTGAAACTGCCACAACAGCCCCGTCCAGATTTCTTGCTCCCAGAGCCTGCAGAGCATCCTTATCCATTACGTCTGCCTTCATTGCATAAGAAACCTTATCTGAAATTTCCTGGATCTTCTCATAAGAATCATCGACTACCATGACATCGCACCCCATTTTTTCCAATGACAATGCCACGCTTCTTCCAAAACTTCCCAAACCAAGTACTGCAAATTGCTTATTCATATCTTTCCCCTTATCCAATCATAATTCTTCCTTCCGGGAGAGAACGGAAATGTGTCGTTCTCTCCGCCCTTCCGGCAAATACAAGTGCCATCGTCACCGGTCCGATCCGTCCGATATACATCAGGATCATCAGCACGACATGACTCGCCCTGCACAGAGACGGTGTCAGGTCGGCTGTCAACCCCACGGTTGCCATCGCTGAAGTCACCTCGTACATCAGATTCAGGAAATCCTGTCCCGGTTCTAAGATCGTAAGCACCGTCACCCTGACATCCAGAAGAAAAAAGGTAACCAGTGAGATCGTAATGCCTGACCGTACCACCGTTTCATCGATCTTACGGTTAAAACATTCCGTATCCTTTCTGCCCCGCAGTACCGAGATCACTGTGAGAACCAGCATGGCTGCCGTAGTCGTCTTGATACCGCCTGCCGTTCCGGTCGGAGATCCGCCAATAAACATTAACAGACATCCAAGGAGCCTTGAACCCGGCCGCAGTGCAGACTGAGAGACCGCTGCAAATCCCGCGGTTCTTGTCGTCACCGACTGGAACAGAGATGCCATCAGCTTCTTCGTAACTGAAAATTCTCCCATGGTTGCCGGGTTGGAATATTCCAGTAAAAAGAATAATACCGTTCCAAATAAGATCAGAGACCCGGTCATGACCAGCACCACTTTGCTCTGCAGTTCCAGCCTTGTAAACAGCCATTTTAACGGTCTTGTTCCCCGTTCCCGGACTGCTTTTTTATATTTCCAAGAATATCATACCACACCGGAAATCCCAGTCCTGATACGACGATCAGAAGAATCGTTGTAAAATTAATCAAAGGTGAACCCGCATACCCGATCAGGCTGTTGCTTCCCAGCAGATCCACTCCCGCATTACAGAATGCAGACACTGAATGGAAGATTCCGTATCCGACGCCTTTTACCACACCATAATCCTGTACAAACCGGATGGAATAAAAGACGGCACCGATCGCCTCCACCGTAAACGTCCCTTTCAGAACCCGGATAATAAACTTCACCATCCCGACATCGTATCCAGTCCGTAAGACTGACTGATCATCTGCCTTCCCTGAAACTGATCTTTTTCCTAAGCAACAGAAAAAATGCCGATGTACAGGCGATCACGCCCAGTCCTCCGATCTGAATAAGCACCAGCATGATCCCTTTGCCGATCAGTGTAAACTGCGTTGCCGGTACAACCGTCACCAGTCCGGTCACACAGACGCACGTAACCGCAGTGAACAGAGCATCCAGAAACGAAATTGGCTGCCGGTTTGAAAATGGCAGCCATAACAAAAAAGCCCGCCCGCAAGGATAATCCCCATAAATCCGAGTGCAACGATCTGCATCGTACTGAGCCGGAGCTTTCGTGCCGCCCACCCTTCTTCATCTATATGAATTTTTCTCATTTCTTTCAGATACACTCCTTATCATAATAAAACTCTCTATCATACTAGCACGTTGGACAGGGACAGGCAAGCAAAGAAGAAAAAGGCGTGTGAAAAAACATCCGTTTCTTCACACGCTCCTGTTCAGGTTTTTATTCATCCGTAGATTCAATCTCACCTGTAAATCCTGCATCCCGGATCATCTTCATCGTGTCGTCAATTCCCTGACCACCTGCTGTCAGATAACCTGATGCAAAAATAGAATCAACAACCTTGAATAATTCCGGCTCAATCCCTTTAAAATAAACTTCTCTTCCCGCAGCACAACGGATATCTGACTTCGGGATCATCAGTCTTGCCAGGCAGAGTACCTTCATGCAATATTCCGGTGTCAGTCCTGAAATATCACGGTCTGCAAGTCTTGTCCCAGGAATCGGAAGAAGGAAATTGATCGGAACGGACTCAGGGGAAATTGCTTTCAGATCCATCAGCATATCTACAACGTCTTCTTTGCTTTCCCCATACCGATGATTCCACCGCTGCAGATCTCAAATCCCAGCCCCTGCAGCATTTTAATATTATTGACCCGCTGGTCATATGTGTGCGTGGAACAGATCTCAGGATAGAAAGAACGGCTGCTGTTCAGATTATGATTGATCCGATCCAATCCTGCTTCTTTTTCAGCATCTTCGCCTGCTTTTCGGTCAGGAATCCGATGGAACAGCAGATCTGCGTATTCTTTTTCTTCATAATACGAATGCGTTCTGCCAGGTCCTCAATCTCTGCATCCGTAAACTTGATTCCGCTCAGACCAATGCAGTGCCTTGCAAGGTTCTTTTCATCCACCAGATCATTATCTCCGTATAATTTCTCATCCGATACCCGGCGGTACTTCTCGATCGGTGCATGCGACTCACAGGACTGGGCACAGTAGGCACAGTTCTGTGAACAGTTTCCACTACGCACATTTGTCAGCAACTGTACGCTGACCTTTTTCCCTTTATATTTTGTTCTCAATGCATACGCACAGGAAATCAGGTCTTCCATCTCTTTTTCGGAAGATCAAGGATCTCTACAGCTTCCTCTCTGCTCAAGGAACGCCTCGTCCCAGTCTGCTAATAATGTATGGATCATGGATGTATCTGGCATTGTTTACTGTACCTTCTTTCATTTAGTATGATGTGAGCGGTGAAAAGTCCCAACTGTAAGATTCACAGATTGCCTCGTACTGCACGCTCTCACTGGTATTCTAGTATAAAAGTACAGTTTTAGATTGTCAACTATTTCTTGTATTTAGTTTACATTTATCTTAAAGATTTTTCACTGCAGTTTCCAGTTGTGTCAGAGCCTTTTCCAGCGTCTTTCTGGGGCATGCCACATTGATCCTCTGGAATCCGCTTCCTGACTCTCCGAACATTTTTCCACCGTCGAGCCATAATCCTGCCCGGTTTTCCACAAAATCTTTCAGGTTTTCCTCTGCAATTCCCAATCCCCGAAAATCCATCCACACCAGGTAAGTACCCTCCGTCCTGGTCACTTTGATCTGCGGAATATGCTCTTCCATCCATTCATGCAGGAATGTGATATTCTCTCCCACATACTTTTTCATTTCCTGATACCATTCTTCTCCCCTGTGCATAGGCTGCGATCACCGCCTCGATCCCCGGTGCGGAAATCTGACTGTAACCGGCTGCTGTGATCTGCTTTGCAAATGCCTCCCGGAGTGCTTCATTCGGGATCAGGATATTGGATGCCTGTAACCCTGCGATATTAAATGTCTTTCCAGGAGATGTGCAGATAACTGTAAAGTCTTTGTATTCCGGCTTCAGATCTGCAAAAACCTGGTGCTTCCCTTCAAATACGAAATCTGCATGGATCTCATCGCTGACCACGATCACTCCATGCTTCTTGCAGATATCTCCCAACTTTTCCAGTTCTTCCCGTGTCCATACACGGCTGACCGGATTGTGCGGACTGCACAGGAAAAACAGTCGAATCCTCTTTTCAACGATCTGCCGTTCAAAATCTTCAAAATCAATCTTATAACTTCCATTCTCATCCTGATACAGTACATTATTTGCAACTTCTCTGTCATTGGACTCGATTACTTCCCGGAACGGATAATAAACCGGTTCCTGGATCAGCACATAGTCTCCGGTTCTGTATATGCCTTCACTGCCATTGCAAGTGCAAAGACAACTCCCGGTGTCTTGAGCAGCCATTCCGGTTCGATCTTCCAGCCGTGACGACGTTCCATCCAGGATCGTACTGCATCAAAATATGTTTCATCTGCCTCTGTATAGCCATATACACCATGCTCTGCCTGACGCAGCAGTGCGTCCTGAATATAGGAACTTGTCTTAAAATCCATATCTGCAACCCATAGCGGAAGGATATCTGCACTTCTTCCTCTCTGCACCGCAAAATCATATTTCAGGCAACGTGTTCCCTTTCGGTCCACGCCCTGTTCAAAATTCAGATTTCTTTCACTCATGTTCTTCTCACTTTCTGCCTCTTACCTTGCTGTTCTTTCGTCAGCTTTCCCTGTTATGCTTTTTGTCACTCTTTCCTGCAATTTGTCGTTCTTTTCTGCTCCTGCAATTCATCACATCACTCTGCCAGTGCCTGTTCCAGATCTGCGATCAAATCTTCTGCATTTTCAATTCCCACTGACATTCTCAGAAAGTCTTCCGTGATCCCCAGCCGTTCTCTTTGTCTCAACCGGCACATCCCCATGCGTCTGAAGCATCGGATACGTGATCAGGGACTCTACTCCGCCCAGGCTTTCCGCATAGGAGATCAGCTTTACACTCTCAAGAAGTTTTCTCGCACGCTTTTCTGAATCTACTTTAAAATGAGATCATACTTCCACAGCCGCTTGCCTGCTTCTGGTTGATCTCGTACCCCGGATGTTCCGGAAGTCCCGTATAATAAACTGCTTTCACTTCCGGGCGGTCTTTCAGCCACAGTGCGATCTTCTTTGCATTTTCCTGCTGACGCTCCAGTCTGACAGACAAAGTCTTGATCCCACGCAGTACCAGGAAACTGTCAAATGGCGGCAGACAACATCCCACCGTCTTGTATGTATACCGAAGCTTTTCAGAAAGTCCTTTCCCTTTGATACATACAAAGCCTGCAAGGACATCATTATGTCCTCCCAGAAATTTTGTACCGCTGTGGACAACCAGATCTGCCCCCAGAGTCAGCGGTTTCTGAAAATATGGTGTCCAGAAATGTATTATCTGCAATGATCAATAACCCATATTCATCTGCAATTTCTCTCATTGCCGCAAAATCTGTCACCTTCATCGTCGGGTTACTCCTCTGTACCAATTGAAAGTCTGATTGTGTTAGGCTTGATTCCCTGATCAAGAAGCTCTTCCTCTTGCACTGGCTATGTGTTGTTGTTGCCGGATGGATTGCTAATGACTTAACGTCAGCAACATTAGCAAGAAGTGAGAATAACTCAAGGTTATCGATGAATTCCTGTGCTTTTGCGCATGCACCACCCTTGATTTCAAATGTAAAGATAGAACCACCGCCGTTAGGGAAGTACTTCTTATAAAGAGCCTGCTGTTCTTCGTTAGTAGAGATTGAAGGATGATTTACCTTCTCAACTATGGCTGATCCTTTAAGTACTGAACAACCTTTAATGCGTTCTCCACATGTCTTTCAACTCTGAAGTGATAATGTTTCAAGTCCCTGAAGGAAGATGAATGAATGAACTGGAGAAATTGTAGCTCCTGTATCACGAAGAAGGATAGCTCTGATATATGTAACGAATGCAGCAGGTGCTGTATCCTTTGCAAAGCTAACACCGTGGTATGATACATTTGGCTCTGTCAGTGACGGAATTTTCCTGAAGCCCCTCCCAGTCAAATTTACCACTATCAACGATTACACCGCCAAGTGTTGTACCATGTCCACCGATGAACTTAGTAGCAGAATGGATAACGATATCTGCACCGTATTCGATAGGTCTTACAAGGTAAGGTGTTGCAAATGTGTTATCAACAACAAGCGGAATCTTATGCTCATGTGCGATATTTGCGATTGCTTCAATATCAACTACATCTGAGTTCGGGTTTCCAAGAGTCTCGATGTAAACAGCTTTTGTGTTATCCTGGATTGCGTTCTCTACTTCTTCAAGATTGAAGATATCAACAAATGTTGTTGTGAATTCCATAGTCCGGAAGTGTATGCTCCAGAAGGTTGAAATGATCCTCCATAAATGTTCTTTGCAGATACGATATGATCTCCTGCTGAGCCAGGTTCTCGATTAGTATATGTGATAAAGCTGCTGCACCAGAACCAACAGCAAGTGCTGCTACACCACCTTCAAGTGCTGCGATTCTCTTTTCGAAAACATCTTCTGTTGGATTAGTAAGACGTCCGTAGATGTTACCTGCATCCTTAAGACCGAATCTGTCAGCAGCATGCTGGCTGTTATGGAATACATATGATGATGTAAGGTAAATAGGTACTGCTCTAGCATCCGTAACCGGGTCAGCC
>VOFB01004414.1_pt1 | contig 30293 bp, 39 predicted proteins | sample 5384141 | NCBI WGS metagenome assembly VOFB01 (sample SAMN12384721, study PRJNA508395) | human gut metagenome | isolation source: healthy gut A | host: Homo sapiens | reverse complement strand
GGCCGTAAAAGCTGTCCCGCTGTCCGTATTTATGGCAGATATTCTTCCGCGACCCGATACCGGGCTGATGCCAGGCGCTGCCCACGATCTCGCTGGGATTTTGGGCAGATATTTCTGCTGAAGCTGGTATCTCCGAAGTAGGCGTCAAAGTTTTGCCACCGGCAGGACCACCCATTCACAATCATCCTGCCGGTTGGCGAGATAATAGGGATCAGAGTACAGACAGCATTAGACGGAATTTCGGCCTTCGGAAGCGCCGCCGCTTTCACTTTCTGTCAGCCGGGCGGCAAGTTCCGGCCCTTCTCTGCAGCGGGCCAAGCTCCAACGCATCGGCAGGACATCGTCAAAGCGCAGCGTCCAGGCGCCCTTGGTTTGGGGCGCAACGATCTGATACTGCATCATCTGTTCGCCGCGGCAGAGAACTTGACCAGACCTCCGCATTCTTGAGCGACGTGCTGCGCACTTTTCCGGATGCGTCAGCGTGAAGTCCGCAGCCAGGACATGACGGAGGAACCAGCCGGTCCCGTCCGCATCTACCAGCTCCGGGAACCCGTGGAGCCCGAAAATCCGTTTGAACTGCCATTCCTTGTTCGGTGCACGCTTCCCGTCCTCCGGCACACTGCACCAGGCGCAGAGCGCACGCGGGCGTAGTCAATGATCAGAGGACACCTAAATGACCGCTGCCCTTGCCATGGAACAGATATCCGCGAGCCAGAATGGTCAAAATCCGAGCCATCCCTCGAACCTGCGATCGTGGCAGGTGAACCGCCCAGCCAGGTCGTATCGCTCTTCTTGCTGGCGGTGGTATAGAAAACCGTTCCGGTGCTACGCGCAGAATTCCACCCATCTCGTTAACTCATCCTGCACCCTCCAGAACATTTTTCTCGATGTGCTCCGGCAGCGGGGCCCACAGCAGGTCACGCCGCTCAAGCGCGAGGGCCACCACACAGCGCACGGCCAGAGCTCGCCTTGCAGCAATCGCGGTCAGCGGCTTCCCCGGCACTGGCCGTCACCGTATCGCGGTAGCTCCGGGAGCGGCCTTTGTCCGCAAAGACTCTCATCATGGCGGTGAGAAGGCTTTTGAGTCGCTTTCACGGAACAGCTGCTTTTTCTCCCTGCCGGTGTTCTCGTCCTCCATATCTGCCAGACAATGTCTCCGAGGATGCGGTAGCCGCCGAGGCGGAAATCGGTCAGCAGGATCGTAATATCCTCGAACTCTGGCAGCCATTCCTGCGGAAAGCGCTCCCGTGCATCGCTCGTCCATGAGGTGCCATGCCTGCTCCTCATGGCTTTGCCGCAGAGCGACACCCTTTCCGGCGGCAGGCTGCCGGAACAGGGCGTACAGCTCGTCAGGATCGTATGCATCCTTCCTGCCTCCTGGCATACAGAATGCGCTCCACATCGCTCTTCCAAGGCTTTTTCTCTCCTTCACCGGAACACGGCAGGCTCGGATGCGTGGAGGGCAGGCGTCGCTAATCACCGCAGCAGCGCATCCACCGCCGCCAGCTTATCGGAGTTCAGCTGCTCCTTCCAGTCCGACTGCCGGGCGAAAGAAATACATTTCGTCCCTGGCGGCCTCGCCTTGATGCGCTGTGTTCTTTTTCAGCTGTTGCGCCAGATACGGAAGGCGCTCTACGTTGGAGTCCACCTTGTTCCAATCCACCTTCTGAAAGCTCTTACCCTGGCCGCATGGGTTGTACCAGGCGCGCCGGGTTCCTTTCTTCTACCAGCGTTTTATATTTGAGGAAGGCACTGGCGCTTGACGGTCTTGGGTCAGGTACTCATCCGGATCGGGGCGGATGCCGCTTGGCCGAGTCATACTCCAGCCCGGTGAGGATGGCTAATGTCTCTGGTCTCCTTGCCCAGCAGCCCTGCCTCGGCGTCGGAGTTTCGCTGTAGGCAATGATGCCGGTCCAGCGGCGTTACAGATCTGGCCTGACGCGGGAGGAGAAAGTGCTGCGGGACGGTTTCAAAGCGGGCCTCCCAGTCGTCGGCAGCGGATCTGTGGCTGGGCCGTGGGGATCATCAGCAGAGGAAGGTTGTGCGACCGAGGGATTTGCCCGTGGCGGTGAGGTGTGATGGATATTGCTCACGCATTCGTTCAGGATCGCCGATCGTCTTGATCATGTCGCCGTCGTAGTCGGCGCCGCCCATGCCCGCGGCGAGTGAATTGTAGCCAATCATAACAACATCCGTCAGATGGCTGAGATATTGATCGTATAGATGTCCCCTGCTCTTCGAGGATAAGCTGCATCTCTTCATTCCGGGCAATGTGCGGATTGCGCAGCAGCGTAGGTAGTCTGGGCTGGTGCCTGCACGGGAGCAAAGAAATTCTCACAGGCCAATTCCTGCATCCAGCGAAAAATCGCGAAGTCGTTCGTCTTTTGCTTGTCCTGTTTTTGCAACAGGCGACAAACAAAAGTCCAGAAGATCCCCGGAAAGGTAATGGCTGTTCCCCGCCAGCCGGCCGACGGCGTACTGCTTGCGATTTTGTCGGCTTCCTTCCAGCCGCTTGGGCATAGACCGGTTCGTTGATGAAGCGCGGATTCTTTTTCAGTACGGCGGCAAGGAATTCTGGTCTTTGCCCTGATGCCGTTCCCCACCAACTGCCCTGTTCAAAGCTTCTCCAGAAAATAATTCTGCTTCGAGCAATTCATCTGGCGCAGAAGCTGTAATACGCCAGCTCTGTCTGCTTGGTGAGCCAATTTCGCTCGTCCGTCTCCGGGCTGTGATCCCAACCATCCGGCAGACTCGGCGGGCGCGAAACTCATCCGCTTTTGAGTGCGACACCGCGTTCCAAACTGATAGTTCGAAGTTCCGTCGTTTTCTCCGGTTTTTCCTTGCTGACATTTGTGATGTGCAGCGCGTGGCCGTACTGCGGAACACCACCCAATAGTCCTCCCAGCTCATGCCGCTCTCTTCAGCCAGCCGCAGACATACTCTTGGTGAGGATGATATCGACCTTCTGAATCGGATGCTGCACACCACAGATCGGTGATGGTGTCTGCGCCGCTGCGGTCAAGATAATCATGAAGTCCACCTCGTGCAGCATACCTTTCACATAGGGCAATGAATTTGAAACGAGGTGTGGACCTTCTTCCGCACAGCTTTTCGTCAACGAGGCGGGCATATTGCTTGAGATCAGCCTTCGCCGTCGAAGCAGGTGATCTCGACGTCGTCCATCTTCCACCCGGTGATATTTGCGGGTGCTGTTCTGCAAAACCTGTCGTCCTCCACCGCTATCACCTTCTGTGGGCGGGGGCGTCGCGGCCGGATTAGAAAATGATGTCCGAGAGGTCAGTCACCAACTGCCCACCGGGTGTTCCTGGTGAAGGCACGCCGTGCAGCACGCACATGATTTGATAGAACAGCGTTATCGTCCTGCTCGTGGGGGCGCGGAAAGTGATTTGTATCTCTGTCTCAGCGGCGCTGAGATGGAAGGCGTATGCACCCTCCTGCTGCCTTCCGTAGCTGATCACGGCTCTGGCGGACAGCTCGTAGATCCTGTATTTCACCAACGGCATCGGCTCACCTCCTCATGCTTCTATTCTATCATAGGTTCCAAATTTGCAATATGGATACTGCTCCCACTTTTTCGGTGGGAGCTTTTTTTGCAGCTCAACAAAAAATTATAAAGGAGGAATCCAATGCAAGAATCCCACATTCACCAACTACGACCAGCTGCCGCTGTTCCTCAATGCGAACACGGTGGCGCAGGTGCTGGGCGTGTCCATCTCCAGCGCCTACGAGCTCATGCACGAAACGGCCTTTCCGCGCTGCGGATCGGAAACCGCATCGTGGTGCCCAAAAGAAAAGTTCCGCCAATGGGTAGACGCGCAGACAGGAGGTGATGCCTGATGTTCCAGCGCTGGCCTTAAGGGATCCGAACAAGCACTACTACCTTGTCCCAAACGAGGTATTCAACCTCGGTCTTAGCTCGCATGAGATTGCCGTCTACAATTACCTTCTGCGCTGCGAGGATCGCCCAGAACCTACCAATGCCATCCAGCTACCGCACCATCAGTCGGTGCAGCTGAGCGCTCATCTACAACATCCGACCCATTCAGGAGGCGTTGGAGCAGAACTACCAGCGGCAATTCCAGCAGGCGGAGGAGAGTGTAGAGCGGGCGCGGGTGCAAAACGCCTGGCTGGCTGGACGAATTGAATCGGCAGAACATAAAAAGGAGGAAAGCGCATGATGCAGCAGATTGCAAACTTTATTGTAGACCATGACCCGATGATGGTTCTCCAGCGCACGCACGACACAGTACGCTACATCCGGTGGGCGTGGAACAAGGATCATGCCGACCTCATTGATGAAGACGGACTTCGCCTGTTTCTCTGCGATGAACATCGCGGCGATCTGACCGAGGAGCAGAAGGTTTTCGCCCGCCGATGCCGCGACGAGATGCGGAGCGTCTATGAGGAAATGTGCGTGCGCTTACTGCAACATGAGATCATGCTGGGCGTGGCATGGTGCCGGATGTCAGTACCTACCGCAGCGTGTTCTGCACGGAAGGGGGTGATGCGCCGTGGATGCTTTGACCGGGCAGGATAACCGAAAATCAGACCGATTTGCCGCCGACGAAAGAAAAGAGGAGAAAGCCCCCGACGCCTATTCGCGCCGGGGCACCCCACAAATGCCCGCAGTGCGGGCATTTTCAAGGGTTTGTGACCGGGGGACAATGCGACGCTCTTTCGGCTCATGGACCCACTCTGACGCTGAAAATCCGAAAAAGTCAGTGTTTGCAAGAGTTTCTACCGACGTCATACCGGCCCCAATCCCCATTTTACCCCGATTTCAGGCCAATTTGCGGTTAAAGTGATAGAAGAATACAGGCTATTTCCGCAAAAAGTGTGGTAGTTGTTTGTGTTGCAAAAAGAAAATGAATCCAAAGGAAGTGAAGCCCATGGCAAAACGAAGGCCGTCAGGTGACGGCATGGTACGCAGGCGTGACGACGGGCGCTGGGAGGGGCGCATCGTCATCGGTCACAAGGAAAACGGCGAACCGCTGTTCCGCCACGTCTACGCCAAGACACAGAAAGCTCTGCTGGACAAGCTCCATCAGAACATCGAGTGCTACCGTGATGTGGAGCTGACCGAGGACAGCCGGATGACGCTGGGCCAGTGGCTGGACCGCTGGCTCACGGAGTACAAGGCGGGTACAGTGCGGCCCGGTACCCTCGAGAGCTACCGCCGCTACATCGAATACTACATCAAGCCGCAACTGGGCGACAAGCAGATATCCCTCCTCTCCCAGCAGGACATCCAGCGGATGTACCGCCGCCTGAAAACGGAGGGGCGCATCCACGAGCATCCCGAGATGGGGCATCAGCTCTCCGACTCCATGGTGCGCCACATTCACTCCACCCTCCACGCCGCACTGAAAGACGCGGTGCAGGCGCATGTCATTCCCAGGAACCCCACCGAAGGGACAACGGCGCCCAAGCCCAACTACAAGCCCAAGCGTATCCTCACCTGTGCAGAGCTGGACGACTTCCTTACAGTGGTGGAGCAGGACGAGGTGTGGCGAGACTTCTTCCAGACGGAGCTGATGACCGGCCTGCGCCGCGGTGAGATCTGTGGTCTGCAGTGGAGCGACTTCGATTGGAATGCCGGGACGCTGAAGGTGTGCCGCACTCTCCACAGCCAGCGGAAGGGTGAGTACACCGTCGGCGAGACGAAGACCAATCAGGGCATGCGCACCATCATCCTGCCGCACAGCGTGACTGAAATCCTACGGCGGCGAAAAGTGGATGCCATCAGCCAATGGATATTCCCTGATCCGGTGAAGCCGGAAGATCCCGTCGATCCCAATGCGGCGTATCGCCGCATGAAGACGCTGCTCCAGCGGGCGGGGCTGCCCAGCATTCGCTTCCACGATCTGCGTCATACCTTCGCAACCCACGCCCTCACCAGCGGTGTGGACGCCAAAACCCTGTCCGGTATCCTGGGCCACACCAACGCCTCCTTCACGCTGGATACCTACACCCATGTCACCTCAGATATGCAAAAGCAAGCTTGCGGCATCGTAGGCGGCTTCATGGAAGATATCTTCGGAAAGGAGTTGAAACCGTGGCAAGAAAGCGAAAAGCCGGCGACGGAACCGTAAGGCAGCGCAAGGACGGTCGGTGGGAGGGGCGCATCGTCATCGGCTACGATGATAACGGCTATCCCAAGACGAAAAATGTCCTTGCCAAAACCAAGAAGGAGTGCGTCGAAAAACTTCAAAAGCTCAAAGAAGCGTGCGGCGGGCTGAAACCGGAGAAGGTGCGGCCCGAGATGCCCTTCGGGGATTGGCTGACATACTGGTATGAGAATCACTCCAAGCCAAAGATCCGCCCCACCACGCAAGAAACCTACGAGAGCCGCATCCGCTTGCACATTATCCCAGAGATTGGGGACATTCCACTGAACAAGCTGACGCAGAATGACCTGCAGCAGTTCTATGGTCGGCTCAAGAAAAGCGGCCGGAAGCGCTTCACCGACAAGTACGGCGAAGGGCTGTCCGACCGAATGGTGCGCATGTGTCACGCCACCTGTCGCTCCGCGCTGGAGAAAGCGGTGCAGGATGGACTGATCCGTGTGAACCCGGCCATCGGCTGCAAGCTGCCGCCGAAGAAGGCACGGAGATGCAGGTGCTGACGCGGGAGGAGCTTCAGCGGTTTCTCATTGAGACAGCGGACTCACGCTGGATGTTTCCGTCCCCAGTGAAGGTGGACTGCCCTATCACGCCCGGCGTGGTGCGCCGCAGATTGCAGCTCATCTTAGAACACGCAGGCTGTAAGCATGTGAGGTTCCACGACCTTCGCCATACTTTCGCAACGCTGGCGCTGGAGAACGGCATGGATGTGAAAACCCTCTCCGCCATGCTGGGTCATGTGTCGGCGGCGACCACGCTGGACATCTACACCCACATCACCGGCGATATGCAGCGTGCAGCCGCCGCCAACATCGACCGCGGCATCGGCAAAGCAGCGCCGCAGGAGGAAGCTTCAGAGCCGGGGCAGGAAACTGCCCTGGCCCAGGCGGAAAAGCCGCGTATGACCGATTTCAAGCCCTACGTGGGTCGCAAGCGCAGATCCGGTACCGGCTGTGTCAGCGAGATCAACGACCATCTGTTTGAAGGCCGCTACTCTCCCAAATGGCCCGACGGTAAAAAGCACGCCCGCAATGTCTACGCCCACACCCGCGAGGAGTGCGAGGAGAAGCTGAAGGCGCTGATCGTGCAGATGAAAGCTGAACTGGCGGAGCTGAAGAAGCGAAAGGCGGAGGGGACGCTGCCGCCGCAGCCCACGGATGGGAAGAAGGGGGGAAAATAAAGAAGGATAAGGGAAGTAGATAAAAAGAATCACTAATAGGGGTACTGCGGAAGCGGTACCCCTGTATGCGAAAGTCTTTGCATATATGAAGTTGTGTGTTCTTTGAAAACGGAATAGACTTTGGGAGCTATAAAGAAATGCCCTTTCTAATGGATTCCTTTTGCTGGTCTGTTAATATAGAGTATTTTAGTCGAGGGATATTATCTCGTAATAATTGTGTTGCCAGTTTCCTGTAATAATCAGCTGGAAGAACAGTCTGTGCGGTTGATAGATTAATTTCACCATGGTCAAATAGACAAGAGAAAAATCTGTTTTTACCATTGCCACTTACTAATAATTGATCAATTAATAAAATTCCCTTGCTACTTGAAATCAGTGGTTCGGCCTTGATACTATCCAAGTAATTGAGAACACTTTCAAAAGTTAAGCACAGAAGGAATCCGTCATAATCCTTGCCACATGATGTGCTAAGCGCATATTCTTTCATGAGGACTCCTCCTTTCTTGGTTATAGTTCCCCAATCAGACTAAAGCATTTTGTGATAATTTCATCCGCTTCAGCTTTTGTTTCTAACATACGGGTAGAGTCGGTGCTTCCCATAATATCGCCAAAGTGAAAAACTGTGTCACGGACTGCTTTGTAATAATTATAGCACTTTTCGATTTGAGATTTCTGTCGCGTATCTGTAAGTGAAGCAGTATAGATATAATCTCCAGTAACAGCATCTTTGTTAAAACCTGAGAACCACCGCCCTACGGTGCCACCAGCCTTTGTAATTAAATACTTCATGTGTCCTTCTAACGCACGAAGCGCAGGGAAGGCATACTGTGAGTATTCTTCACTTTCCACATAATAATTCAGATTAATAAGCGCCTGACGGATAAGACGTTTGATATTATCTGGATAATCTGCAGGAAAGCTTGGATAAATAGTTTCAAAAGCTGTATCAATCTTTTTAGAATCGATGGTGGTTCTGTATGCACTACTTAAAATCGGCTCAATTTTAGCATTGCCATCCAGTTCGGTTACAATTGATACGACAATTTGGAAAAGGAGAGAATTTTCACCTTGAATCAAGACTTTTTGATTCTTGGATTTAAAAAGTGAAACAACAACTTTTTTGTGTTCATATTCTAATCTATAGACAAATTTTGTTCCGTATTCTTTTTTGTCAATGGACACTCCAGGAATTGCCTCGCTCACCAACTCTGTTAAAGCCTTGAAGTCGCTCTCCTTAAAATAAGGAAGGACAAACCAATGGTCCCCCTGGATAGCCATTCGTGTTCTGTCAACCAATGCAGATTTAGCCAGAGCATCAGATTTGTCATTGTAAGGATTATTACTATGGCCTTTTACTTTTTCAAAGACTACATCTATTACACCCTCAAATTTGGTGTGGTAAAGTGAAGTATACATTTTAGAAGCATCAGTTCCAGCATTCCATTCCCCGGACAACCATTTGCTCAATCCTTCGTAGTCATGGTAAATCTTTATCTTTTCATAGCCGTTCGATACAGCCCAATCCAGAGCGTTGATTACACCAAATATTTCACCAATAATATTATTGCTCACGATATATTTGGGATTTGATCCATAGCCACAGAGCGGAGTTTCTGTATGGTCGCCGCCTATAATTATTACGCCATAAGAGTATCGATTAAGCTCTTTATCAAAACTACCGTCGCAAAACGCTACTAAATAGCCCTGTTCAATATCTGCTGCAATCTGTTCGCCCCAAATATCTCTATCACTTAAAAAGCCTCTGCCTCTTCTTTTTAGAGTTAAACGACTTATAAACAGCGCCAGAAAAGCCTTTTATAGACTCTTGACATTCGGCCCAGTTATCAAAAAGGCCAGGATTGTTTCCGACTTTTACAGCATAGTATTTCATTCCTAACCTCCAAAAATCTTAAAATTAAAATATTATACATGAGAATCACGTACAAATCAATGCTATTGCAGAGTGTTTTTCCGCTTTCTCAAATTTTGCGCCGCAATAGACAAAGAATAAGAAAATCCCTCTGAAATCAACGATTTCAGAGGGATTTTGGTCCGAGTGGGGCGACTCGAACGCCCGGTCTCTTGAACCCAAATCAAGCGCGATACCAACTTCGCTACACCCGGATATTCACTTTCCTGCCATGATACCACGGCGAGGGGTAAAAATAAAGTTTTTTCTGTCTGTGGTCATTTATGTGGTCAAAGCTGTTTTTGTGCCGCTTTCTGCAATCGGGGAAAATCCCGCAAATGCAGGCGTTGCAAGGCTTTGCGGCGTTTCACAATGCCCCGTCCCGGATACCGCCACGGCGCTCCCAAACCAGGCGCGATACCAACTTCGCTATACCCGGATACTTTTTTCAGTATACCACAGCTGCGGGTGGAAGGGAAGAGAAAATTTTGGTTTACATAAATAAGGTCGTCATCGGCGGGCGCTTGCCTGCCGATGACGACCTTATTCAGATCTGTATAAAACGCTTAGCTTGCTGCGCTCTCCGACAGCGGGAAGGTGATATCCGCGCGGAAAAAGGTCGGCGTCGATGGCCAGGTCGAAGCGGCCGCCCTGCAGCTGCACCAGGCTCCGTGCGATGGACAGCCCCAGTCCGCTGCCCTCTGTGTGCCGCGAGGCATCGCCGCGCACAAAACGCTCCATCAGCTCGTCGGCGGGAGATATTCAGCTCGTCCCGCGAGACGTTCTTGAAGCTGATGGTAACGGCCTCCCGGGACAGCGTGGAAACCACATAGACCCGTGTGCTGGGCAGGGCGTACTTGCAGATATTGGACACCAGATTGTCCATGACGCGGCTCAGCAAACGACTGTCGGCGCGGATGACGGTACCCGGTGCGGGAGGCTGCGTTACCAGCGTCAACTGGCAGGCGGCCAACCGTTCCTGATACTCGCCCTCGATCTGTGAAAACAGCACGTTCACGTCCGTGGGCTGTAGGTCCACATTCAGCACGCCGGAGGAGGCTTTGGACGCCTCCACCAGGTCCTCTGTCAGCTTTTTCAGCCGATGGCTCTGCCGGTCCAGCACGGCGATGTACTCCCGGGCCTCCGGGGAGGGGATGTCCTCCTTTTTCAGCAGGTCCACATAGTTGACGATGGAGGTCAGGGGCGTCTTGATGTCGTGGGACACGTTGGTGATGAGCTCTGTCTTCAGGTGCTCGGCCTTCATCTGCTCCTGCACCGCCTGCTCCAGGCCGGACTGTACATCGTTGAGCTCCTGCCCGTAGCGCTTGAAGTCGCCGATGAGGTACTTCGTGTCGATGGGGGAGGAGAAGTCGCCCCGGGCCAGCTTTTCGCCGCCCTTTTGCAGCATCCGCAGATTCAGGGCGATGTACAGGATGGCCAGCAGCTCCACCAGCTTCAGCAGCAGGAAGATGACGGTGCTTTCGCTGGCACTGCGGGATTGCTCAAACAGGAAGAACTCCACAAACGCCAGTACCAGTCCCGCCAAAGCTGTCTTCCAGATCAGCGGCAGGCTTTTGGCGATGCGCCACAGCCCCAGAAACAGCGAACGGACAATGCGCCAGAGGAACCGGGCTATCCGCGCGATCAGCGCGCTCCGCAGGACGGTGCCCGCCTTGCACTGGGCGGCAAAGGCGCACAGGAACAGCAGCACCAGCGGCACCAGCGCCGCGCAGAAGAAAACGCGTCCCCACCCGTAATAGAACGCTTCCCAGCCAATGAAAAACGTACACAGCAGTACGATCAGCCACACGTCCGCCGGGATCTTATCCAGCCACGTCAGATGGATGCCCTCATGCCCCGCCCAATGGCCGGCAGAGGCCATGAGGAAGCAGAAGAAGAACAGTGCCAGCGCCGCGAACAGCACCGTCAGGAACACCGTCAGCGTGGTGTGCTCCACCAGCCACATGTCCAGCAGATAGGAATAAGAGGGCGCCTCCTCGGTGCGCAGCAGATCGGCGGCAATGGTGACCATGGCCGTATTGCCGGTGTTCAGCGCGTAGGTGAACGTCTCCTGCGTGGCGTACAGCGGCTTGTCACCGTCTGTCAGCTCAAAATTTTCAAAGGTACCGACGACCTCCCCATTTCCTCTGACGGTGACGGTCAGGTGACAGTCGGCGGCATCGCGGGAGAACTCCTCCGCAAAAACGCGGGGCAGGTCGCTGATCACCTGAGCCCGCTCCTCCTCGGTGACATCTCCATTTTCAACGGTACTGTAGTCATAGGTGCCGTCACTGACCAGCACGCCCGCATTGGCCAGCGTGCCGCGCAGGAAGCTGTCGGCGGTGTCGATGGATCTGACGCAGTTTCCCTCGTACATCGTCTGGCGCAGGAAGTCGCCGCCGTCCAGAAACACGTCGTAGCTGATAAGGATACCCACACCCACGCCGCCCAGAACGGTCAGCACGCCGAATACCAGCGTCAGCACGAAGGCGGCGGCCTTCGCCCACGTCTTGTCTAAAAATCCCTTCATGAGATGCCGCCCTCCATCTTATAGCCCTTGCCCCAGACTACCTTGATATATCGCGGCTCTGAGGGGTTGATCTCCAGCTTTTCCCGCAGGTGGCGGATGTGCACGGCGATGGCCCCGGCGGCGTTCAGCGGCACGTCCTCCCACACCCGGCGGTAGATCTCATTGGGGGAGAACACCGTCCCCGCGTTCCGCATGAGGAACCGCAGGATGTCGTACTCCTTGGGTGTCAGCGCCACCGGGTCGCCGTCCACGGTGACGGTCTTGGCGTTGTCATCCAGGCAGATGCCGCCGATGATGAGCGTGCTGGCCTGCACCTGCCCGCCGCCGAGCTGCAAATACCGCCGCAGCTGTGAGCGTACCCGGGCCAGCAGCTCCACCGGGTTGAAGGGCTTGGTGATATAGTCGTCCGCGCCGACGTTCAGCCCCAGTACCTTGTCGGTGTCCTCGCCCTTGGCGGTCAGCAGGATCACGGGTACGTTGCTGGTCTGCCGCAGCTGGGCCATGGCGGACAGTCCGTCCATCACGGGCATCATGATATCCATCAGAATGAGGTGCACGTCCTCCCGCGCCGCCGCGGCCAGGGCCTCTTTCCCGTTGCAGGCGGACAGCACCCGGTAGCCCTCGGCCTTGAGATAGATCTCCAGCGCGGAGACAATATCCTTTTCATCATCAACGACCAAAATCGTGTACATAGAGGGACCTCCTGTGGGAGTAATACATCTATCATACCCCTATTCCCGCCTTTGCACAAGGTCAATTCTTCACAGCGGGGGAGGGGAGCGACGTCAGGTTCACGCTGTGGTGGATGGGCTTCCACTCCACCTTCATAAACAGGGCTGCCATGGAGATGGGGAGGTACGTCAGCATGAACAGCGGGAACGTCAGAGTGAAAGCGATCTTTTTCCACGCCGGCGCGTGGATACGCCGCCACTCGCTGGCCACGGTGATGCCACCCAGCACCAGCAGCGTGGCCAGGATACTGCCCATGCACTCCAGCAGGGACCGCATGGCGAACCATACGCCGTCCCCCTGCATAAGTCCCAGCGCCGTCAGCGTCAGGTTGGCCAGCAGACACAGGGCCGTCAGGATAAATGCCGGCAGGATGGACATGGACATATCGAAGCAGCTCCAGCTGCCCTTGGCCGTGCCCTTCAGCAGCTCCGCGCCGTAGCGGCGGAACACCTGTATGTAGCCCTTGGCCCAGCGCAGCCGCTGCCGGCAGGACTGCCGGAAATCGGTGGGCTGCTCGTCATAGAGCACCGCGTCCTCGCAGATGGCGATCCTCTCGCCCCGCAGAATGTGGTGGATGGAAAACTCGATATCCTCCGTCAGCAGATAGAACCGCCAGCCATGGCTCTCGTCCAGTATCCGCTGCGAGAACAGAAAGCCTGTCCCGCCCACGGCGGCGCTGCTGCCCAGCCGGTTCCGCGCGCCGTTCAGATAGCGGCTCTCCCGCAGGAACCACAAGGCGTACCCGGCGCTGATCCAGTTGTCGCCGAAGTTTTTGCTGTTGCGGTAGCTGGTCACGATCTCGTTTCCGGCGGAGAAGCTCTCGTTCATGCGCTCGAGGTAGTCCGGCGAGAGGATGTTGTCCGCGTCGAACACGAAGTAGCCGTCAAAGCCCTCCGGATAGTCTGCGCCGATGTGCTGTAGCAGAAAATCCAGGGCGTAGCCCTTGCCCACGTTCACGTGATTGAAGCGCTCATACACCACCGCCCCATGTTCCCGCGCGATGGCGGCGGTGCTGTCGGTGCAGTTGTCCGCTGCCACGAACACCGTCACCAGGGACATATCGTAGGTCTGCGCGGCCAGTGAGTCCAGCAGCCCGGCAATGACGTTTTCCTCGTTCCGCGCAGCGATGAGCACCGCGTACCGATGGGACGCGGCAGGGTGGGGAAGGGGCCGGCGCTTTTTCAGCAGCACCAGCGGGATATAGAGAAATTGATAGGTATAGCAGATAAAAAACAGCGCCGAGATCACGGCATTGATGGTCCGCAGCGTGGGTTCCATAGGGGCACTTCCTTTCTTTCCTTTCTGGCTCCATGGTACCGAAATGCCTCTTAAGAAACAAGCAGGGGGAGGATTAAGACTTTATTAAGACGAAAAAGTAAACCTGTAGGCTGCCGCGGGCAGTTTACAGGTTTACCATAATCAAAATTATTGTCAACTTATTACAGCAGCAGCCCGGCCAGATGCCCGGATGACCAGGCCCATTGCAGGTTGAAGCCGCCACAGTCGCCGTCCACGTCCAGCACCTCGCCGCAGGCGTACAGCCCCGGAACGACACGGCTTTCCAGTGTTTCCGGATGGAATTCCTCCGTCCGCAGGCCGCCCGCCGTGACCTGTGCCTGGTCAAAGCCGCAGGTGCCGGTGATAGGGAGCGCAAAGCGCTTCGTCTGCCGGGCGATGCGCTCCAGGTCCCCGTCGGTGAGGTCGGCGGCGCGCTGGCTGGTGAACCCGGCGGCTTTGCAGAGCATCTGCCCCAGCCGGGTGTGGCAGGAGCCTACCAGCAGGGTGGAGGCCTCGTGGGTGCCCATGGCCTCCCGCCGCAGGCGCAGCCAGTCCAGCACCTCCCGCGTCTCCCAGTCAGGGAAGAAGTCCAGCGCGCAGACCAGCCCCTCGCCGCCGGTGGACACCGTCCGGGAGATGTCGAAGATCGCCGGACCGCTGACACCGTATTCGGTGAACAGCACCTCGCCGCGGTTCTCCGCCACACGCTCGCCGCCCCGGAGGATGGCGATGCCGCACTCGGCCTTGACGCCCTTCAGCGCCCGGGGATAGGTGGGATCGGTCCTCAGCTGCACCAGGGAGGGGTACAGCGCGGTGCGGTGGTGCCCCAGCATTTTGGCAAGGCGATAGCCGTCCATGACGCCGCCTACTTTGCTGCCGGCGGCTCCGCCGGCGGCCAGTATGACCTTCCGCGCGGCGAAGACCTCCGTCTCGGTCCTGACGGTGAAGCCCTCCGCTATTCGCTTTACGGCGGTGACCGCCTGTCCGGTGCAGACCCGGATGCCGGGGCGCTCCAGCGCGTAGCGCAGCACGTCCAGCACACTGCCGGCCATGTTGCTCATGGGGTACACCCGGCCGCTGTCCTCACTGACCGTCAGCAGTCCCAGTGAGGCAAAATACTGCAGCGTTGTGCCTGTGTCAAAGGCGCGCAGCGCGTGAGCGCAGAAACTGCTGTCCTCCCCATGGTAATGATCGGGAGATACATGGTAGTTGGTCAGATTGCACCGGCCGTTGCCGGTGGCCAGCAGCTTGCGCCCCACCCGGCTCTGCCGTTCCAGCAGGACGACGCTGCGACCGTTTTCCGCGGCGGTCAGCGCCGCCATCATGCCGCTGGCGCCGCCGCCGATAACGATAACGTCCGTCATTTCGCGCCCTCCAGCCGCCGGCGGGTCAGATAGCCCTCCAGCATCAGCGCGGCGGCCACCGCGTCCACGGTCTTCTTCCGCTTTTTGGCGTTCTGCCCGTTCTGAAACAGGATGTTGTGGGCGTCGATGGTGGTGCGGCGCTCATCCCAGAGGATGACCTCCAGCCCGGTCGCCTGCCGCAGCAGCGCGCCGAAGGCGGCGCATTTCTCGGCCCGGGGTCCCTCGGTGCCATCCATGTTCCGGGGGTAGCCCAGCACCAGCAGCTGTACGCCGTGCTCGGCGATGAGCCGCTGTATGCCGGAGAGCACCTCCTCCTGCCGGCGGGAGTGGATGGTGTCGGAGTAGCCCGCCAGCGTCTCGGTATAGTCGGAAATGGCGATGCCGGTGTGGGCGTCGCCGTAGTCGATGGCCATGATCTTCATGGGGATGTACCTCACTTTTCGCGGCGTGCGCCGCCGCGTTTTTTTCATATCGGCTCTATCATACACAAAATGACGGCGGGAAGCAACAGAAAATGGGACGAAACCGCGAAAAATACGGGATTTTTCTGCAAAAAGCGGTTGACCGGCGGGGAAAGTGTGGTATAGTGGGCATTACCTGTGAGTGGGTGCTTTCTTTTTGCGCGCTTTTTCGCTTCGGGGGCGCAGGTGGAGATCATCCGGCAGGGAGGCAAAAGGGCGTTCCGGAACGGAAGCCTAATCTAATAAGGAGGTGCCGTTAATGCGCGTGAAGATCACTTTGAGATGCAACGAGTGCAAGCAGAGAAACTACAACACGATGAAGAACAAGAAGAATACCCCTGACAAGCCTTGAGCTGAACAAGTATTGCCCCTTCTGCAGAAAGCACACCGTCCATACCGAGACGAAGTAACCGGAAGGAGATATTGACATGGCTGAAGAGAAGAAGGTCAGTAAGGATCGCGGCAAGTGGTTCCGCGAAATGAGAAGCGAACTGAAGAAGGTCGTTTGGCCTGATGGCAAGACTACCGCCAAGAACACCGGCACCGTCCTGCTGTGCTCCCTGATCGTGGGCGCGGCGATCTGGATCTTTGATGCCGTGGCCGTGCTGGCGGTGGATACTCTCATCGGTCTGTTCTAAGGTACAGGACATGGCTGATAACGCAAAGTGGTATGTGGCACATACCTATTCCGGCTATGAAAACGCGGTAAAGGCCGCCATCGAAAAGTCCGTGGTGAACCGCGGGATGGAGGACATGGTCCTCAAGACCGAGATCCCGATGGAGACGGTCACCGAGGTCACCGAGACCGGCGTGATGAAGGAAGTGCAGCGGAAGGTATTTCCCGGCTACGTCCTCATCAAGATGGTCATGACGGACGATACCTGGCACCTGATCCGCAACATCCGCGGCGTCACAGGTTTCGTGGGCGAGGCCAACAAGGCCATCCCCCTGACCGAGGACGAGGTGGCGGCGCTGGGCATGGAGAAGCGCGAGATCGTCGTGCTCTACCATGTGGGCGACACGGTGCGTATCACCGAAGGCCCGCTGTCCAGCTTCACCGGTACCGTGGAGGAGATCGAGCCGGAGAAGAACCGGGTGCGCGTGGTCGTATCCATGTTCGGACGCGAGACCCCCGTTGATCTTGAACTGGACCAGGTCGAGGTCAGCAGCAACTGAGCGCAGAGCGTCTGCGCGGAAGTCCGGCGCAGGTGTGCCGGCAAAGTGGGAGAGACGCTGCGCGTCTCGCCAAAAGCGGCAAGTATCCCCGCCGCTACCACATTTTATTGAAGGAGGTGCCTACAAATGGCACAGAAAGTAGTTGGATACGTCAAACTGCAGATCCCCGCGGGCAAAGCAACTCCCGCCCCCCCTGTGGGCCCCGCCCTCGGCCAGCACGGCGTCAACATCGCCGCTTTTACCAAAGAATTCAACGAGCGCACCAAGAAGGACATGGGCCTGATCATCCCCGTGGTCATCACCGTGTATGCCGACCGTTCCTTTAGCTTTATCACCAAGACCCCTCCCGCGGCTGTCCTCATCAAAGAAGGAGTGCAACATTGAGTCCGGTTCCGGCGTTCCCAACAAGGAGAAGGTCGCCACCATTTCCAAGGCCTCCATTCAGAAGATCGCCGAGCTGAAGATGCGCGACCTGAACGCCGCGTCTCTGGAAGCCGCCATGAGCATGATCGCCGGTACCGCCCGTTCCATGGGCGTCGTGGTCGGCGAGTAAGGAGGGTGTGAGAAATGTTTAGAGGTAAGAAATATCAAGAGAGCGCCAAGCAGATCGACAAGGCTACGCTGTACGACCCCAAGGAGGGTCTGGAGCTGATCTGCAAGACCGCTTCCGCCAAGTTCGACGAGACCGTGGAGCTGCACGTCAAGCTGGGCGTGGACTCCCGTCACGCTGACCAGCAGGTCCGCGGCGCCATCGTGCTGCCCAACGGCACCGGCAAGTCCGTCCGCGTGCTGGTGTTCGCCAAGGGCGACAAGGCCGAGGCTGCCAAGGCCGCCGGCGCCGATTACGTGGGCGAGATGGATCTGGTGGAGAAGATCCAGAAGGAGAACTGGTTTGACTTCGACGTGGTCGTCGCTACCCCCGACATGATGGGTGTTGTGGGCCGTCTGGGTAAGGTCCTGGGCCCCAAGGGTCTGATGCCCTCTCCCAAGTCCGGCACCGTGACTCCCGACGCCGCCAAGGCTGTTCAGGAGGCGAAGGCCGGTAAGGTCGAGTATCGTCTGGACAAGACCAACATCATCCACTGCCCCATCGGCAAGGTGTCCTTCGGCGCTGACAAGCTGTTTGAGAACTATTCCGCCCTCATCGGCGCTATCATCAAGGCCAAGCCCGCCGCTGCCAAGGGTCAGTATATCAAGTCCTGCGTGGCCGCTTCCACCATGGGCCCCGGCGTGAAGATGAACGCCAACAAACAACTGTAATTTTGTGAGGGCACCGCGATACCGACTCCACCGCACAGCTCACCGGCAGATTTCCCGCCGGCCTGCGTTGAAGCCTCTTGAAATACACAAAGTATTCCTGCGAGGTTTCGCCTTGCCCAGCGAAAAATCTGCGCGGAGATCTGAACGGCGGCTCGGTATCTTGGTACCCGGGGCGCTTTCAGGAAGTGTCCTGAAAATGCCGGAAAATTGTTATCTTTGGCTTGACAAGCTGTGAAGCCTTGGATATAATATTGGTTGCGTTCCAAAGACAGCAGGTGGCGAAAGCCGTAAGTCCTGCCGAGGATGGCAAGTCATTTTGATTGCTTTTACCGTCCTCATGTCCTTTGGCATGAGGACGGTTTCCTTTTTTGAACGCACCGACAATTCTAACGGAGGTGAAATCAAAGAATGCCCAACGCAAAGGTTCTGTCTGAAAAGCAGGCGATCGTGGCGGCGCTGACCGAAAAGCTGCAGAATTCTGCAGCCGGTGTCATCGTTGATTACAAGGGCATCACCGTGGCAGAGGATACCGAGCTGCGCGCGGAGTGCCGTAAGAACAACATTGAGTACGCTGTCATCAAGAACACCCTGCTGCGTTTCGCTTTCAACAACTGCGGTCTGAACGAACTGGACGATCAGCTCAACGGTACCACTTCTCTGGCTATCTGTGTTGACGATCCCGTCGCCCCGGCCCGTGTGATGGCGGACTACGCAAAGAAGCTGAAGGACAAGTTCGAGATCAAGGGCGGTTTCATGGAGGGCAAGGTCGTCTCCATGGAGACCGTGAACGCGCTGGCGTCCATCCCCGCACTGCCCGTGCTGCAGGCTCAGGTCCTGGGTACCATGCTGGCCCCCATTTCCGGCCTGGCTTGCGTGCTGAAGCAGATCGCCGAGAAGAACGGCGCTGCCGCCGAGTAATTCGGCCCCCTTTCCATCGCAGGCACAGGGCCTGCACAACATCAATTTAAATCTTACAAATAGGAGGCTATCACAATGTCTGAGAAGATTACTGCTATGATCGAAGAGATCAAGGGTCTGACCGTTCTGGAGCTGTCCGAGCTGGTGCACGCTCTGGAGGAGGAGTTCGGCGTTTCCGCCGCCGCTATGGCTGCTCCCGCTGCCGGCGCTGCTGCTCCCGCCGCTGAGGAGAAGACCGAGTTCGACGTGGTCCTGGCTGGCTTCGACGCCGCTCAGAAGATCAAGGTCATCAAGGTCGTCCGCGAGATCACCGGTCTGGGCCTGGCCGAGGCCAAGGCTGCCGTTGAGGGCGTGCCCCACACCCTGAAGGAAGGCCTGTCCAAGGACGATGCCGAGGCTATGAAGAAGCAGGTCGAAGAGGCCGGCGGCAAGGTCGAGCTGAAGTAAGTTCTTTTGCAAGCAAAAAACAGCCACCCGACAGGGTGGCTGTTTTTGTGCGGCCGGAACAGCCAGCTTTTCCCGCGTTACAAAGCCCCGCGGCGAATTGCCGGGTGGTCGTAAAACAGTAAAATCAAAAAATGATGAAAACCTTGTGTTTTCAAGGGGCGGCGTGACTTCGGTCACGCCGTTTCCTTTCTCATCAGCTCATTCAGAGGGATAAAGCCCAGCCCGTCGTACCTGATATGGATGTGCTGTATCCGCTTGCCGCTGGACTTGTCCGGTGCGTCCACATAGATGGCAGACACCAGCTCACGCAGAGCGTAGCCGTCCAGTTCCTCAATGCCGACATACTTGTGCGCTTTCTGAATGGACTTTTCAATGTTTTCGTTCTGTCGTTCCTGTACTTCGATCTCCTGCTGCAAGGTGATCGCTTCCGCTTCCAACTGCTTCTGCTCCGCTTCATAGGTCTGGCTCAGCATATCATAGCGTTCATCTGTTAACCGCCCGCTGGCGTTGTCCTCATAAATCTTGATGAACAGTCTTTTCAGCTCGGCAATACGGCGTTCGTTGCTTTCCAGCCGCTTTCTGCGGATGCGGATTTGCTCACGGCTTTCCACGCGGAGCTGTTCCTCCATGATCGTGCGGAAATAATCCTCGTGCCGCAGGATATACCCCATAACCGCCTGAATGTGCTTGAGAACCAGCCGCTCCAAGACCTTGACGCGAATGAAATGCCCATTACACTTTTCTTTGCTTTTGCGGTGCAGAGAGCAGTCAAAAAAGTCCTGATCGAGATCGCCGTTGTTGGATGAACCGTACAGCATTTTGGAACCGCAGTCCGCACAGTAAACAAGTCCGGAGAAAATGCTGCTTCTTCCCGTGCGGATCATTCGGTGACGCTGCTGGCGGATTTCCTGCACCTTTTCAAACACATCATCGTCGATAATGCGCTCGTGGGTATTGGGGAAAATCGCCTGCTTTTCAATGTGATTATCCCTTTGCTTCTTATCCCAGATAGAATTGGTGTAAGTCTTGAAGTTCACCGTGCAGCCTGTGTACTCCCGGCGTTCCAGAATCGCCACAACGGTACTGCGGCAGTCTATCCGGACGCGGGGCGCATTTGCAACACCGCTTCAGAAGCGGTCATATTCCGCAGGCTGATGCCCAGGGTGGACCCGTTGTGCAGCAGTGCCGAGGTGGCGGGTGGCAGTACACCCGCCACGCCCAGCGCGATCAGCGTCAGGTTGAAGCCCACGATGAAGCGGTAGCTGCCGTGGATGCGCTCCATCAGTGCCTGACTGAGCTTACGCAGTGTTACCAGCGCGAAGAGATCCTCCGAGGAGACGGTGATGTCGGCGATCTCCCGGGCGATGGCCGCACCGGTGGAGATGGCGATGCCCGCGTCCGCCTCCGACAGAGCAGGGGAGTCGTTGACGCCGTCGCCCACCATGATAACGGTGTGGCCCTTCGCCTTTTCCTGCCGGATAAACGCGGCCTTGTCCTCCGGCAGCACCTCGGCATACACGGCGTCCACGCCCACCTCGGCGGCCACAGCCTCCGCCGTGCGGCGGTTGTCGCCGGTCATCATCACCACATTGGTAAAGCCGCTCTCGTGCAGCGCCCTTACCGCCTCACGCGCCTCCCGGCGCAGGGGATCGTGGATGCAGATTACCGCCGCCAGTTCCCCGTCTATGCAGAGGTACAGGTGGGAGTACGCGGCGGGCAGCGCGTCAAATTTCGGCTGCTCTCCCGCCGGGATGCGGCAGCCCTCGTCCTCAAAGACGAAGTGGGCGCTGCCGATGATGACCTTCTTGCCCTCCACCATGCTGGAGATGCCGTGGGCCACCACATACTGCACCTGCGAATGATACTCCTCGTGGGTGAGCCCGTGCCGCTTTGCCTCCGCCACCACGGCGTTTGCCATGGAATGGGGGTAATGCTCCTCCAGACAGGCGGCAAGCCGGAGCATTTCCGCCTCATCGTGGCCGCCGAAGGGGATGACCGCCGCCACGGTGGGTGTCGCATAGGTCAGTGTGCCGGTCTTGTCGAACACAATGGTGTCCGCCTTGGCCACCGCCTCCAAAAAGCGTCCGCCCTTGACGGAGATGTGATAGCCGCTGCTCTCCCGCATGGCGGACAGCACCGCGATGGGGATGGCCAGCTTCAGGGCACAGGAGAAGTCCACCATCAGCACCGCCAGCATTTTCGTCACATTCCGGGTCAGAAGATAGGTCAGCGCCGTGCCGCCCAGCGTATAGGGCACCAGCCTGTCCGCCATCCGGGAGGCTTTGTCCTCGGCGGTGGATTTCAGCTTCTCCGACTCCTCAATCATGCGAACCACCCGGTCATACCGCCCACTGCCGGAGGATTTCTCCACGGAGATGACGCACTCGCCCTCCTCCGCCACTGTCCCGGCATAGACGGGACTGCCGGGGTGCTTGGCCACGGGCATGGACTCGCCGGTGAGGGAGGACTGGTTCACCATGGCCTCTCCCTCCACCACCCGGCCGTCCAGCGGGATCATGCCGCCGGTGCGGATCACGATACGGTCGCCCCGGCTTCACGTCGGTGATCTTCGTCAGCACCTCGGCGCCGTTTACCTGCTGCCAGACGCTGTCCACCCGCAGGCTCATGGCGGAGGCGAGGTCGGCCACGGACTTTTTGTGGGTCCACTCCTCCAGAATTTCGCCCAAATGCAGCATGAACATGACAGAGCCTGCGGTGGCAAAATCGCCCCGTGCCATGGACACCGTAACAGCGGTGGCATCCAGCACGGCGACGGAAAGCTGTCCGTGCAGCAGTGCCGAAAGCCCCTCCCGGATGTACTTTACGGAGCGGAACACCGCCAGCGCTGTGGTGATGGGCGCAGGCAGAAACAGCTTGGAGATACACCGCCGCATGACGGCGATAGCCAGCTTATCCTCAAACTCCCGGTTCAGTGCACGGGAGGTATGCTCCGGCACCAGCTCCATGGCCTCCGCCTTGGCGAAGGAGAATACTGCCAGCGCACGGAGTATGCTTCCACGCTCCGCGTCATAGAGCACCACCGCGTCCTGCGTCCGGTCGTAGACCCTGACCTCCTGTACGCCGTCCTGGGCGCGCAGATAGTATTCCAGCACATCCGCTTGGGATAACGTCATCCGTCCGCAGCACAGGTGTACCCGCAGCCGTCCCGGTAACTCGTGTAGGATCTTGCATTTCATGGATCACTCCGCCTTAGCGTCCTCTGCGGAAGCGTCCTCCACCACAGCGGCAGCCTCCTCCTCTGCGCGGCGCTCGTTGATGGCCTTGGCTTCTGCGTAGATGTCATCCGCGCCCTCCCGCACGGCGGTGACTGTTTTCATCACATCCTCCTTGGCACGCAGCGCGGCGGCGGTGGTGTGGGCGTAGACCTTCTTGGCATCCTTGCTGCCCAGCAGCTTGATGCCTGCCGTGCCGAACAGCACGCCTGCTGCAAATAAACCGAGTTTTTTCATAATGATTGTCCTCCTATATAAAATATATATGTCAAACCGATGAAATGATCTCCCTGTATTTCGGCTTTGCTTTTTTCGTGATGGCTTTGCCGTATTCGTACGCCGAACACCGCTGTCAGCTGGTTTCGTCGAAGGACGGCGCAAATTTGGCGTCCACATGCCGAAAGGCATTCCGGCGTATTTCATCGAGAGGATCTCCCGGCCTCCGCCTCCAGCGCCTGCCACACGGGATAAGCCGCGCCGTTCTCATCAAAGAACCGCTTGATATCCCGATTCAGGGCGCTCATTTCGTCTATGGCGTTCATGGCGTGGTCGGAGGCACATAGTTTGCCCAGTGAGGTGGCGCACATGAGTTTAAAGAAGTGCAGACAGGTCTTGCGGTACTTTTCGCTCTCAAAGTCTGCATCTGCCTTTGGCAAAATGTCGTGTCCCGGATTGCGTATGGCACGGTAGCCTTCAATATTGGCATCGATCACCCGTCCAAGGTACACCGTAGCTTTTTCAGGTCGCCGTCCGTCTTATAGCAGGCGAAGGCCGCAGGCATTACAAACGCGGCATGGCAGAGCAGATAATCCTCCATATTCGGCTCATAGACGACCTTGTATTTGGTACCGCCGAAAATCTCTCCGATCAGTTCCGCATTGGAGACCGCCCCACGCAACTGCCCAATGGTGATTTTTTTCAGGTCGATAGAAACGACCCGGTCAGGTTCCCGATGCCCGGCAGAGAGCGCAAAGGCAAACAAGATATTTTTCTCCGGCAGTGCCGCCGCCAGCGCTCTTGCCTGCACATTGTTACCCACAAAAACGATGTTCTTCGTCCGGTTCGTTCGTAGCGTGTCCAGAACGGAATCCAACTGTGTATAGCGCAGAACCACAAAAATCACATCGTATGCTGCATCCGGTGCAAGCGCAGTCACCACCGGAATGCAGCTGACCGAGGTGCGGGGCGAAAATTTGTCCTTGATCCGCAGTCCGTTCTTCCTGATTTCCTCTGCCCAATTTCCCTGGGCAAGCAGGGTCACATCCTTTCCGGCGTGAAACAGATTCCTTGCCAGATTGCACCCTAAAACACCTGCACCATATACCAGAATTTTCATTGCTTGCCTCCAAATCCGATCTTTACGATCTGCATTTTCATCACTCCGTCGCCGACTCTGGCGAGAAAACGGAAAAATCCGCTGACGGATGGGTCTTTCAAATCGTTGTAGCCCAGCATATAGCCTCGACTGGTGACCTGCAAGCGGCTATCCCACGCACTGATCTCTTGGGGAGCGTCCGAAACTGCGAAATACGCGCCGACATCTTGAATCTTCGCGCTTTTAAGCCATGTCTTGGCGATCATCTTCACCGCCGCCCGATTCGCAGCGTCAAACACCAGCACACCGCCGGAGAATGCGTCTGCCATACCCTGCACAAGAGCTTTGACCTGCTCGGTCAGGAAGTAATAGAACACGCCGGAGGCAAAGAACACCGCGCCGCCCGATGCATCGATTTGGGAGAACCATTCGGTATCGTTTAAATTGCAGGGGATGTTTTCCTCCCGCTCTCCGGCGGGCAGCAGCTCATTGCGCACAGCTATGACATCGGGAAAGTCCAGATTATAAATTTTGCAGCTGCCGTTGTCGCAGCTTCTCCCTGTGCTGTCCAGCCCGCAGCCCAGATTGACCACCGCCGCGTTGGGGTGGGTCTTCAGGTAGTCCCGCACCTCCCACGCCAGATCGTTCTGCCGCATGGCGACCTCCAGCGAGCCGAAGCGCTGCATCAGACTGCGGGCGTTCTTATCAGCATCCGAAAAGTCATAGTCGATTTCGTTAATCAGCCGCACCGCCGTTTCATCTTGGTAGAGATTCGGATACAGCTCTGAACAGACCTTCCGCGCATACAGCGGAATGATCAGCGTCTCCTGTACGGTGTTTTTCTCGATTTTGTATTTCATAAATATCTCTCCTTAGTGAATCAATACCGTCATAATTGCTGCCAGCACCACCGTGCCGAACAGCCACTTTTTCTGTTTGTCTTTTGCGGTGATGTACGGTTTCAGGTCTTCCGTTCCCGGAATTTCCCATGCGTTCGTATGTCCTACCCAATAGCCGTCAACCCAAAATCGGTCTATGAGATTCATAACGGACAGTATGACCAGCAGCTGCCAAAAGCCCTGAACGAAGCCCTTTGCGCCGTTGAGCGCATAGACGCAGACCAGCACATAGGCGATGTATCCGGGGACGCAGACAGCTTTGAAAATCAAAGCATTTCGCTTGATTTTCGCGTGTGTTGTAAGTCCCAGCGTTATACACCTGTTCTGAACTTCCGGGCTGTAAAGATGCACCATGCCCACCGCGCCCTTGCGGATACCGATGGCGCAAACCAAAATGAGCAGAACGCCCAGCCCGATGCCTTCCAAAATCACCTGTAAAAGCATTACCGATTCCTCCTGAAGCCCGCATCGTCTCGGTATTCGGGATGTCCCTTCAAGTACGGGTCTTTATCTCCGCAGATGGTGTAATCACATCGGCAGCCGTCCACGCAGGTAGTCGTCCGCACCAGTCTTGCGTGGAGCAGCTCCATGGACGCATAGTCCACATTGCACAGGGCGGGCATGATATCCGTAAGACCGTGCCGGATGGCGAACTCCGCCGCCGGACACGACGTAAATTCATAATAGATGGGCTTGCCGGTTTCATAAGGCGCAACCGACATCTCGTAATCGTGCCATTTGTCGCAGCCGCCTTTCGCACGCACAAACGCCCTGTACATCAGCTTCCTCCAGAACGGCTTGTTGCAGTCCACGAATTTCAGCTTGCGGAAAGTCGGAAGAATCAGATTTTCCTCCATCTCTTCGATTTCACGGAACGAAGTAACTGCTTTGCAGACCACATAATAGCTCATGATGGCGATGCAGTCGTAGGTGCCGCCTACGCCGTTGTGGAAGTTCTTTTTGCCGCCCAAATCGGTGTGCCAGTCGGAGAGAAAGTCCGCATACTGCCGCTGTACCTGTTCCCATATCGCCTCCCGCTCCGTTTCCGGGTAGTGGAGGGCGATCTTCGCCCGTATCTCCTTCTTGCAGGGCTTGGAATACAGCACATGGCTTTTGCGGTCAAATAGGAGCTTCTTGTCCTTCATCTGATTGCCTCCCTCCTTGTTCTTTCTTGCGTGCATGAGACCATCTCAGATTTAACCCGCTTTTCGGCAGGCAAACCACGCCATGCTTTTCAGGTTTCCCATGTCCACATCCGTATACATTCCATCCAGCCGTGCTTTCAGACTGGAAACCGTCTCATAGGGCTGTGTGAAAAATCCTGCCTTTTCATAAACGTGCCGGACAAACCAATCCGTCCGCTTGTGCTCGCCCTTCACATAAAAGCAGCCGCAGAATGTCCCGCCGGGTCTCAAAACCCGGAAAACCTCCCGATAGGCGGCTTCCTTGTCCGGAAAAGCATGAAAGCCGTTCAGCGACAAAACGATGTCGAAGTATCGCCTTCATAGGGAAGCGCCCCCACATCGCCCTGCCGGAAGGTTACATTTTTCAGGTGCAGACGCTCAGCCTTTTCCCGTGCCTGCCTCATCATATCGGGCGAATAATCGAGGCAAGTGATGTCTGCCTCCGGCATAGTCTGATAAACCGGCATGGTCAAAATACCGGTTCCGACAGGCACCTCAAGCAGCTTACCCGTGAAATACGAGTTGGGATGCCGGACAATGCTTTTTCCAGATAAGCGTCGTTTTCCGCCTTGTTCATCGCCCACACCAGACGGCACACCGCTTTTCCGCTCAGAGTGGAGCAGGTAATCATGCCGTCATAAAAGTTGTTTCCTCCCGTCATGCGGTATGCACTGCGAATGGCTTCTTTTCGTTCCATGTTTTCCCTCTGTGTTTCAATCATCACACGACTGTTTCCGGTCTCATTTCTTCAAAATGTCCACGATTTTTGCAAAGTCCTCCTTTGCCTCCTTGAAGATCGGCAGCATACAGTAGCAATGCACCATCTTCGGGCGGGCAGACACCGTATAGGGGACATTTGCCCGTTTGCAGGCTTCCTCAAAGTCCGGCAATGCGCCGTAGAGCACCTCGTCAGCAGAATAGAAGAAGTGAATATCGCCTACGCCGGTAAAATCTCCCCGGGAGCCGGAGAGCATATAGTCCGGCACATTCTCGCAGCCATGCCGCATGATTTTCTCCACCGTCACCATGAAGGCATAGTCGATGGAAACATCCCGTTTATTGAGTGCCTGCATCCGCGCCCTTTCCGCATCGTTCCATGGCACCTCGCCGGGGGATACGGCGACGATGTGCCTTGGCTGCGGCAGCGGCTCAGGCTGCGCGTTGTTGTGCGCCGCAATGCCCAGCGCCAGCGCACTGCCGGAGGAAAAGCCGCAAGTACTGACATTTCCGCCGCCGTACAGTGTAATCATTTTTCGATAACATTCGTACACCATCGCGTATGTTTCAGTAATGCAGTGTTCCATGCAGAGCGGGTAAAACGGAAACCACACATCACAGCCGGTCTCGCGGCAGAGCTTGCGCATCACAGGCAGGTCGCCTTTGTCCGGGCCGATGACCATACCGCCGCCGAAGAAATAGAGAATCGCGCGCTCGGACGGCTTCGGATGCTCTCGCACGATCAGGCAGGGAAAGCCGTTTGCCGCGATCGTTTCATAATATGCCTTGCTGTCGGTGGGCGTAAAAACGCCACGATGCCGGTTCTGCTTTTCAATTTCCTTTCGCAGTGCATCCTCCGGCAAGGCGAACGCCTTTTTCGCGCCGGAGAGCTTGTATACGCTGCGTAAGATAGATGCAAAGATACTCATGATTTAGCCCCCTCATTTCCGCGCCGTAATGCAGAGCCAGCTTTTCTTTTTGTGTATCTGCACATCGTGAAAGCCTGCCTGCTCCAGATACGCCTTCAGCTCGGCGTCCTTGTAGATGGTCATGCCGCCGATGATCTCCGTCCACTTCTCGTCCTTGTCCGTGTCGCCATTGCTCTCGTTGCAGATGAGTAATGTCCCGCCGGGCTTCAGCACCCGGTAAACCTCCCGGAAGCACTGCGGCAGATCGGGCCAGAAATAGACGGTTTCAAAGGCCGTTACCGCATCGAACCAGTCGCCTGCAAAGATCATATTCGCCACGCTGCCTTGCAGAACGGTACAGCGGCCCTCCGCTATGGCGGCCTCGTTGACCTTTTTGGATTTCTCCACGCTGACGAGGGAATAGTCAATGCCCTTCACAATACCCTCCGGGCATTTTTTCAGAAGTCTCTTGATGTTCACACCACCGCCGCAGCCGCAGTCCAGCACCCTGGCGTCCGGAGCAAGCTCAAAAAGCGAAGTCCCCACCGTGCCACAGGACTGTGACCCAGGTTCATCATGACCACCATGAGCTTTCCGCCAAAGCCCCACAGGCTTTCTGGTGTTCTCAAAAATGACATCTTATCACACCTCCATTTTTTACATTCCGCATAGGTCAACGGGAACGAGGCTTTCAGCACAGTGCTTTTCCGCACCGCCCAGCCGTTTTGCCGTAGGAAGCGCAGGTATTCCGCGCTCGTCCACTTGCTGTGGAGGGGAAAGCCCACCAGCCTCATGAAAAAGGCTTTGACCTTGCCGCGAAAACGAATTTCCCGCGTGGGTGAAGGTCGGCGCAATCAGCACGCCGTCGTCCTTCAGCACCCGCTTGATCTCAAAGGGCTTTCTCCGGCCGCGGCACGATGTGCAGGGCGTTGGACACGATCACCACATCGAAGGACTCGTCCGCATAGGGCAGACGGAACATATCCTGCGCGGAAAAGTGAAGCTTCGCCGAACGGTTATCCCGCTTCGCCTCGGTGATCATCTCTGGGGAGGCATCCGTCGCCTCGATGTGCGCCGCCGCGTTTACGATGCGCTTTGCGATCAATCCCGTGCCGGTCGCCAGTTCCAACACCGTCTTAGCTTTTACCACCGGCCGGATCAGCACATACATCTCGTCATACTCATATGCCGCCCGATCCTTTTGCATAAAGCGGTCGTACCGACCGGCATTTTTGTCCCAGAAATTCTTGTGTTTCTGCATCTCTTTCATTCCTTTCGGCGTTAGATTCATCTAATCGGTGTGTGCGGCTGCACGGTTAGAGGATGCTAACCGGCATGTCTTGGAAAAGCCGCATCTCTGCGGCCTTCGGCTTATTCAAATAGCTCCCTGCAAGCGCCGTACACCAGGGCTTCCAGCACCTGCGGATACAACTCCCCAATCTGCTCCTTATGGGAAACTGTGAGGATCAGTCCCCGCACCGTCGCGGCAGCCAAAGAAGCGCCGCGCCTTGGCATCAAATCATATTTTTCCAAAAGCTGACGGATGTGCGTCTCGTCGTCGTGGTAATGCACATTTTTGACATCATCCGGCAGTCTCTGCAAAAGCAGCTTCGCATCGTTTTCAATGAAAACCATGTCGCCGGTATCGGACAGCCGCCGGCAGACGGCAAGAACCGCCTTTGCCGCACGCTCCGACGGCGGCAAGCCGTTTGTCGCTCAGTGCATGGTCGGCTACCTCGTAAAGCTCGGAGTGAATGTCCTCCAAGACTGTGAAAAATAGCATTTCCTTGGATTCGTAGAATTTATAGAACGAGCCTTCGCAATGCCGACCGCCTTTGTCAGCTGTTCCACAGAGGTTTTCTTCATCCCCAGCGTGACAGCGCAACGCCTCGTTTCCTTCAGCAATGCCATGCGGAGCTGCTCGGTTTCGTAATCGGTAAACATGATAATGCCCTCCACCGAATGCTGGTGACCCTTGATGTGCGTAAGCACGCCCGATCTCGTGGATGATGGCCATCATCTCCCAGCTGCTTTCTGCGGCGGATATAGCGCGGGCCTGCCGCGTGATGTCTCCAGCACTGAGGTGTCGTCCACGTAAGCAGGCAGGAATGCATAGGCAGCCAAAGCATCGGATGTCTGGGCCGCCTCGGCGGTGCGGAATTCCGTCACCACAATGCACCGCGTCTCGGACTTGCCGCCCGGCCGCCGCAGGATACCTGTGCCATTGGCGGGCGCCGTGTGGCACCAGCACGGCGAGTGCTGTGCACTACCCACCATCCGCCAGCGCCTCACGGCGTCGGCGGTGTCGCCGATCGAGCAGATATCCCCCTGCTTCTTCAAAAATCGCATGGCTCCGTCCGATACGCCTGGTCCGCATCCGCAACATACTGGTGATCTTGTTCTCCATAATTCTCCCCTTTAACATAATTTTTACAACATTTTAATTCATATACACACCACCGCTTTGACGCTATCAAAAAATACCACAAACAGACAGCAAATGCAAGGGCAATTTGTCGAAAATAACATTTTCGTTCGACTGTGACCGCATTCATTAAAAGTGGTGCTCACGAGATGAAATGTTTCCGTTTTACCACGATATTCCGCCATGATAATTGTATATACCAGCGATTATGATC
>VOFB01003890.1_pt1 | contig 30308 bp, 56 predicted proteins | sample 5384141 | NCBI WGS metagenome assembly VOFB01 (sample SAMN12384721, study PRJNA508395) | human gut metagenome | isolation source: healthy gut A | host: Homo sapiens | reverse complement strand
ATAATTATGTTAGAAATTAAAAATCTTTATAGTGGATATGATGAAAAAGATATATTAAAAGATATAAATTTTAAAGTTAAAAATGGAGAAAAATTTATGTATAGTTGGTCCAAATGGATGTGGAAAAAGTACACTTCTAAAATCTATTGCTAATCTCTTAGAATATAGAGGAAGTGTAATGATTGATGGCGAGGAAGTATCATCTATGGATAGAAAAGAATTTGCAAAGAAAGTTGGACTTATGAGCCAAGTTACTCAAATTTATTTTCCATACACAATTTACGATACTGTAGCATTAGGTAGATATGCTTATAGCAAAGGAGCATTTAGTAAGTTATCTAAACAAGATGAAAAATCATATTAGATAGTATAAAAAAAGTCGGACTTTTTAGATATAAAAGATAAGACTTATTACTGAACTTTCTGGTGGGCAAATACAAAGAGTTTTCTTGGCTAGAGTATTCGCTCAAGACCCGGATATTATACTACTTGATGAGCCTACAAACCACTTGGACTTAAAAAACCAAATAGATTTATTAGAAAATCTAAAAGAATGGATTAAGGTAAATAATAAAATCGTAGTAGGAGTACTACACGATTTAAATTTAGTTCAATATTTCTCAGATAATGTACTTATGTTGAAAGATGGACAAATAGTAGCTTATGGAGAGCCACAAGAAGTATTAAATAATCCTATCTTAAACGAATTATATGGAATCAATATAAAAGAGTTTATGTTAGATATTTTAAAGAAATGGGATAGACCATCTATTACAAAAAGCATATAATTAAATAAATATTTACTAAAAGACTAGCTCAATAAATTAAGCTAGTCTTTTTTAGTTGTATATGTTATTAATTTAAAAGATTAGTTTTAAATATTAAAGTAGAAAATCTATAAAAAGCAGGCACTTGTTTTTCCCAACTAGCTTCATTATGTTCTCCACCAGGAACTAATCTAGGATAACATATAGCTCCTTTAGATTGAAGTGTATGGCATAACTCTAACATATAAGAAGTAAAGTCAACTAATTTATTATTTTGTTCTAATTCATTACTTCCTATACTCATAAAAGAACTTGCTACCCCTTTGAGAGTCGTTTTTGTACTGCTTCTGCTATTAATTTATCATAGCAAAATTCAAATGAAGGAGATAAACACGCGCATTTTGAGAATATATGAGAGTATTTAATTCCAGCATATGTTGCCATTAATCCACCTAAAAGAGCTTCCACCGATAATCGTATTTTTTTATCGGGTTTTGTTCTGTACTCAGAATCAATCATAGGTTTTATTACATTTACCATCCAATTTAAATAAGCATCTCCCTTGCCTTCAATAAACTCACCATTATAATTATCTAAATTATAAGGAGATTCTGAGACCCTCTCATTGCCTTCAAAACTGCATTGAATACCTACGACAATTAATTGTACATTATTAGAATCTAAATATTCTTTCATACCCCATGATTTACCGAAAGCAGCTTCTTCATCAAAGAATAAATTATGCCCATCGAACATATAAAAGCACAGGATATTTCTTTCTTCTTTCATTGTAATCATCTGGAAGATAGATGTTTATAACTCTACTACCAGAAAACACACCTTCCATCTCAATATACTTTTTTCTATCATCAGTAACCACCTCATGTATATTTTAATTTATTATTTAATATACCATAATTTGGAAAATAAATGTATACAAAATATACAGAAAGATAAGTTTATACATATAAAATAGAATATATGACAAAAATACGAAAATATAACATATAAAAATAGGTATTTTAAGAAATTATGTATTATAAAGTCATCAAAATTGAGATCGAAAGGCTTACATATTGATAAATAAAAAATTGTAAAATAAAAGCTATAGGAAATAAACGTTTATTTTCTATAGCTTATTTTTCTTCTGAAATATAGAAGTCTTTATTATTTATTTTCTTCAATGTAATTAACTATATCTGCTATAGTTTTGAAGTTTTCAGCATCTTCTTCAGCAATTTCTATATCATATTTATCTTCTAATGCCATGATTACTTCAACTGCATCTAAAGAATCAGCATTTAAATCATCTTTCAGAGAAGTATCTAAAAGTTAACTCATCTAAATCGTCTATGCTTAATTGCTCTGCTATTATGTCTCTTATTTCTTCAAACATTTCATACCTCAACTGTATTGAATAATTAAATTTTTAATAGTAGTTTAATATAATAGTAATTAATTTTCAATATATATTTAGAAAATAGTAGAATTATTTTAAATTCTATAAATAGTAATTTTTTTTAATATAATATCCCAAGTTGAATATACTATATAAAAATAAATATATTTTCAATATATATTATGAAAATATAAAAATTTAATAAAAAGTAACTTATCAATACAGAAAATCATATATTAAACATAAAAAACCTTTTATTTAGGGAGAAGCTATGGCAAAATTAGAAGATACTCTTTCAAGATTTTTTGGAGATTGTGGATTTGATTTTAATGGTGGAATTTTAATTATAATTGTTTTAGTATTTTTTGTTGTTATGTACAGACTTTTGGATGATATATTTGACGATGATAATATCTGGATTTGGGTTATATTAATAATTTTACTATTATTTAATTTTGATGATGGATGTTGCTGCTAATAAAATATTTAATAAAAAGTTAGTTTTTGGTAAAAACATCATAAACTAACTTTTTACTATCATATTGTTAAAAACAGTGACATATTTGTTACATTATTAGTATTTAATAAAGAAAACATAAAATGTTATAATATGTATTGAAATGTAGGATGTTTATAATATTAAGAGGGGGAGTGATTTAAATAAGACTCAAAAAGTCAAAGAGAACTCTAATTGTACTTGGACTTGCAGTTACTGGATTAATTATTACAATTTCTGCAAAGGCTTTAAATGCTCCAGATGCCACAGAGATCAACAAGTGGCCCAAGGTGTAGAAGCTATAAAACAATTAGAAACTCAAGATGTAGTACAGGTTGAAGAGCAAATAGAAAATATCAAAAGCTCAGCATGGAATAAGTGAACAAGTATCAAGTGTAAATACAAATGATACTTCAGCATCAGTAACTATAAGAAAAGTTTTCGACATCAGTTATAGCTGGCGACTCAAGAGCTGAAGGAATATCTGCCTACGGAGTATTAACTCAAGCCTCTGTAGTTGCACAAAAAGGTAGAAGTCTTTCAACCGCTGTACAAAATGGTGATATAGACACAGCTATAGGAATGTATCCAAAGAATATGTTTTTAACATATGGAATAAACGATGTAGTAGGCGTTCAAAGTAGTGATGCATTTATTAAATTATATGGAGAGGTTATAGAAAGTTAAATCTAAATTACCTAACTCAAACATATACGTCTGTTCAATACTACCAGTTACAACAGCCGCAGCGAATAAACAACCAAATCTTAAAAATATAGCTCAATGGAATCAAGATTTAAAACAATTATGTGAAGAAAAAGGCGTAAAATTTATCGATGCTAGTAGCATTATGTCAGAAGGTAACTATGAACCTGATGGTATACATTTCGGAGTTACTTGTATAAAAAAAAATGGTTAGATTTATTTATACAACAAGCCAACTTATAGGAATCTAGAGAGGGTTAATAATAAAGATGAAATTAAAAAAACAATAACAACTATCGTATCTGTAGTATGTGCATGTACAATTTTAACTGGATGTACAAAAGTTAACGATAACTTAACAGCAAAAGATATACAAAAAATCGATAGAAGAAACAGGGCTTGTCGAAAATATGGAAGAGACAGGTACTAAGGGATTAAAAAGATATTACGGCTTAAATGCAAGCGATTTTGACAGTGTAGTATTATATACTCCTGAATCATCTATGGAAGTAGATGAAATGTTAATTGTAAAAAGTAAAAAGATAAATCACAAATAGACTCTTTAAAAGACACAATTGACAATAGAGTAAACTCACAACTTCAAAGTTTTGGAAGTTATGGACCACAACAATGCGCGTTATTAAATGACTATGAATTAAAGTCAGAAGGAAAATATGTATTTTTGCAGTATCAGAGAATGCAGAACAACTAAAAAGAAGCTTTTAAAGAGGCAGTAAAACAATAGAGGGAGGCGATTAAAATAGTATTCAGTAGTATTATATTTTTGTTTATTTTTTGCCAATAACATTATTACTATATTATGTTAGCCCTAGAGTATTAAAAATTCGATTTTATTACTAGCTAGTTTAATTTTCTATGCATGGGGAGAGCCTATATACGTATTTTTTAATGATAGGTACAATCTTAATAGATTATTTACTTGCAATTTTAATAGATAGAAATAGAGATGATTACAGTAAGTGTAAATGGATATTTATACTTACTATTATTTTGAACAATAAGTATATTAGGATTTTTTAAATATTTTGGATTTTCGTTAATAACATAAATAGTATATTTAATTTAAATATTCCTTTTGATGGATTAGCACTTCCAATAGGGATATCGTTCTATACATTCAAGTATTATCTTATATAGTAGATGTTTACTTAGGAAAAGTTGAAGTACAATATAACTTAATTAATTTTGCAACATACGTTACAATGTTCCCACAATTAGTTGGGGACCTATAGTTCAATACCAAACTATAGAAGAACAATTAAATACTCGTCAAGAAAGCGTATTTAAATTTGGAGAAGGTGTTGAAAGATTTATACAAGGTTTAGGAAAGAAAATTTTACTAGCTAATAATATAGGGATGTTATGGACAACTATTTCGTCACTAGAATTATCTTCTATATCTGTCCTTACTGCATGGCTAGGTATAATAGCTTATACTTTCCAAATATACTTCGACTTCAGCGCTTACTCAGACATGGCGATTGGATTAGGAAAAATGTTTGGATTTGAATTTATGGAGAACTTTAACTATCCATATATATCAAAGAGTGTTACTGAGTTTTGGAGAAGATGGCATATATCTCTAGGAACTTGGTTTAGAGAGTATATATACATACCTCTAGGTGGAAATAGAGTTAGTGTACCAAAACAAATTAGAAATATATTTGTAGTTTGGGCGCTTACAGGTTTATGGCATGGAGCGAATTGGAATTTCGTAGTATGGGGATTATACTACGGTATTTTATTGTTAATAGAGAAGTTTGTTTAAAATCTTTCTTAGAAAAAGTGCCAGACAGCATAAAACATATTTATACAATGTTATTTGTAATAGTAGGATGGTTATTCTTTGCAAGTGAGGATCTTGGATTTGCACTTGATTACTTAAAAATAATGTTCTTTGCATCAGGAAATACAATAGTAGATACAGCAGGAATTTATTATTTATACACTAATATAGTGATGTTTGCGATACTTATAGTATTCTCAACACCTATTATAAAACGTACATTAGAAAGTCTTGCTCAAAAAAATATAGAGATAAATTAATAAATCCATCATTAGTTATATATGGTTTAGTTTTATTTTTAGTTACAGCTTATTTAGTTAATGAAACTTATAATCCATTCTTATATTTTAGATTTTAAAGGTGGTGGGAAATATGACTGAAGCATATAAAACAAAAAATAGAAATATAAAAAATAGACCTAAAAGAACAAGCCAAAACATAAACATAAGCTTGGCAAAAATATTGTATATCACTGTCAGCATTATTTATATGTTATATGGCATTCTTTGTCGTAGTAAATACTTTTGGAGAAAAAAAAGTTTCTCAGAAACTGAAAATAGAGTACTTCAAACAAAACCTAGTTTTCAATAGAAAAATTGTTAGAAGGAAGATTTATAAGTAAATATGAAGATTATAAAGTAGACCAATTTTATAATAGAGACTTTTGGAATGATGTAAAAGTAAAAGCAGATAAATTACTACTAAAAAAGAATCTAATGGAGTTTATTTAGGTAAGGATGGCTATTTATTAGATCAATTTGATAAACCTAATGAAGAAAATGTGGCTAAAAACTTAGAAGCTATAAATACATTTGCTGAAAAAATACAAAAATGTAAACAGTATATGTTGATATCACCGACAGCTGTTAACATACTTGGCTCTAATCTGCCTATGGCAGCACCAGCACAAGATCAGCAAGAGTATATAGATAATTATGCCCAAAATTAGATTCAAATATAAAATTTGTCGATACTTATACAACATTACTTGAGCATAAAAAAGAAGATATATTCTATAGAAGTGACCATCACTGGACAAGTTTAGGAGCATTTTATTCATATCAAAAACTAGCAGATGTTATGGATTTAAGCAAAAAGATAGTGATGATTATGATATAGAGTTAGTATCTAATTCTTTTGTAGGTGCATTATCGTCTGAAAGTGGATACAAAACAAAAAAGACAAGGTAAAAGTATATATACCTAAAGATGAAAACGACAAAGTAGTAGTTAATTATGAAGAAGAACAAAAGAAAACAGCTACTTTATATGAAAGTGAGAAATTAGAAGAAAAAAGATAAGTATCAAGTATTTTTAGGTGGAAATCATCCACTTGTAAAATCAATACTGCATCAACAAGTGGCAAAACACTGCTTATTTTTAAAGATTCATATGCAAATAGTTTTGTTCCATTTTTAACATCTCATTTCAGTAAAATTATATTAGTTGACCCAAGATACTATTATGAAGATATAGATGAGCTTATGAAGTCAGAAAATGTAGATGAAGTATTATATCTATATAATGCAAATACATTCTTTAGTGACTCAACTTTAGCGCCAGTATTAAACAACGAATAACAAAAAACAACTAAAAATGATAAATTTTGTAACCATTCGACCTTTCTCAGCATAATATTTAGTAAATAAATAATATATTTATTAATATAAAAAAAGGGAGAGAATAAAAATGACAGAACAAAGTTTATCAAGATTTTTTGGTGGAGGTTTATTTAATTTCTTTGATGAAGATTTCTTCGGAGGTTTCTTCTTAATAATAATTATATTATTATTAATGGTTGGAGACGACTTAATAGAATGGATAGCATGTAATCCAGAAATGTTAATTTGGATAATAATCTTAGTATTATTATTTAGTTGCTTTTAATTTTTAATTAGCTAATTTTAAACTATCTATATATTAAAAAATAGATTTTTAAGAAATAGGTAACAAATAGATATTTCTATCATAATATATAATAGAGCATAAAGACCTTTATCATAAGAATATGATGGAGGTCTTTTTTTGATATATCAATCAAGGAGGGATTTTTATGAATCGTAAATTATCCAGAATGTTTGAATGTATCGGAGGTAGTGGATGGTGGATTATAATTTTATTTTTCCTATTTTTAGTCTTCCAAGAATGTTTTGTAGATATCTGCTTAAGCGACTGGATACCATTTTTAATTCTACTTCTAATCGTTTGTTCATGCGATTGTGATGATAATGACTGCTACGATAATTACCAAAATGGATACACTTGTGGATGCTAAAAAAACTTAGAGATAAATATTTTAAACATTATCACAAATTAACACTTTTGCATATTATAAGTTAAGAGCAAAAGCTCAAACATCAACAGGAGGTAAAAAATGTTAGACAGATTATTTGGAGAAGGCGGATTCTTTGGAGCAGGAGCCTGGTGGATAATAGTATTATTCTTCTTATTCCTAGCATTTGGAGAAAAGCTGGGTGGACATAGACATAATGGCATGGATACCATTCTTAATAATATTATTAATATTATGTAGTTGTGGTGGAGTATTATAATTTAAAAATAGGGGAATAGACAAATGTTAGATAGATTATTTGGAGAAGACGGATTCTTTGGAGCAGGAGCATGGTGGATAATAGTATTATTCTTTTTATTCCTAGCATTTGGAGAAACTTGGGTTGATATAGATATTTGTGCATGGATACCATTCTTAATATTATTATTAATAGCTTGTTCATGTGGCGGATTCTTCGGTGATGGTATTGGAGGATGTGGCTGCTAGTTTCAAATTGAGATTTTATAGAACATAGTCACTGTATAAAATTTATTTTAGGAGAAGGTTGATTTTGAATTGGCCTTCTTTTTTTTAATTCTAAGGAAAATTTATTTATATATAAAATATTAAAATAGAGTAATTTATATATAGACCTGTATTTACTAAAATTTCATAATATATACATATTTTTTTGTACATTTACTATTTACTCAATTTTAAAAATAGTATAAATTAATAATATAAGTACATATTTTAAATTATATTAATAAAATAAGTAAAGAAAATAGGATATATATTGTATTCAAATAAATAAACTTTTAAATATCATAAGCATAGATATTGCAAAAAAGTATAAATAATATATTTATAAAATCAAAAAGTATGTTACAATTAATTTTTTAATATTATGAAACGAGAATAAAATAAGGAGGAAAAATAATGAAAAATAACGTTACAATAAAAGACGTTGCAAAATTAGCTGGAGTTTCAATATCTACAGTTTCAAGAGTAATAAATGACTCAAAGCCAGTTACGGATGAAGTTAAACAAAAGAGTCTTAGATGTAATAAAAGAAACAGGATATGTTCCAAATCCTCTTGCAAGAAGTTTAGTTACTAAGAAAAGTAAGTTATTAGGTGTTATAGTACCAGAAGTATCAGATTCATTCGTAAATGAAATTGTAAATGGTATAGAATGCGTTACAAAAATGTTACGGATATGATATATTATTAGCAAATACATATTCTGAGAAAAAGCAAGAGTTAAAGAGTATAGATTTATTAAGAGCAAAACAAGTTGAAGGGATAGTTATGATTTCATGGACGTTAGATGAAGACCATATACAATCAATCAACAATAGTGGTATACCTGCAACTTATATAAGTAAAACAGCTCAAACTTTCGATGTATATACAGTAAGTACTAACAATGAAGATGCTACTTATGATATGACAAAATATCTAATAGATAAAGGACATAAAGATATAGCTCTTATAATGACTAGTGAAGCTGATACTATACTTGAAACAGAAAGAAGAAGAGGATACGAAAGAGCATTAACTGATAATAATATAAATGTAAATCCAGATATAATAAAATATGGAAATACTGATCATGATAGCGGATATAGAGTAATGTCAGACTTATTAGAAGAAGGTATAAAACCTGATGCAGTATTTGTGACAGGTGATGAGGCTGCTATAGGAGCTATAAATGCTATCTTTGATAAAGGTTATAATGTTCCAGAAGATATTTCTGTAGCAGGATTCAACAATACTAAGCTTTCTAAAATGTATCGTCCAAAATTAACTACAGTAGGTCAACCACTTTATGATATGGGAGCTGTAGCTATGAGAATGGTAATAAAAATGATAAATGATGAACCACTTGAAGAAAAAAATTCGTTTTACCATATGAGATAATTGAAAGAAAAGTGTAATCGAAAAAATAAAAAAAAAAATCAACAGGCTTAAACTGGTGAATTTTAATTTTTAAAATAACGGCATAATTTACAGCAATGTAACTTATGCCGTTTTTTAATTCTAAGGAAATTATACATTATCTGGTTTGTGAATAATGTATAATTTTCATTAAGCAACGGACGAAGTCGTTGGCGTCATGAACGAAGTGAATAATATTAAAAATAAATAAGAAATTATATTTATTTTAATATTATATGAGGTGAGAATCGCTCTCACTATGTGATATAATAAATTATAGTTATATTGCAATTTGTTTCAAATAGAAATAGATGGGGTGAGAAATGATGAAAAGAATACATTTTGATATCGAAACAGATGGTTTTTATGGTGCGTATTGGAGATGTAAAGATGAGAATGATGAGGCTATTATTCTTATGATTGGAGATGACCCTGAAGATCATATGGCAAAAAGCGGGGTCAAATGGTTAATTGAGCGTGGAGTCAATGTATTGACTATGTCTCCAGCTAAAAAAGATTATGGACACCACAATTATCCACTTGAAAGAATAGAAGCGGCAATTACTTGGTTAAAAAATCAAAATATCAATAAGATTGGCATAGTTGGAGCATCGACAACAGGAACACTTGCATTGACAGCAGCTTCTTTTTTTAACGAGATTACACTGACTATTGCTATGACACCGAGTGATTTTATTTGGCAAGGGTTTATGCAAGGTAAAAAGACGGATGCAAAGAATGGCCTATAGAAGGTGAGTCATTGTTTTCTTATAGGGGTGAAGCATTGCCTTATATGACTTTTTGCTTACAAACATCCTGATTATTGGAAACTTATAAAATCAGAAAGTAAACGAACTGGAGATATGATTAATTCATGGAAATTATTTGATGATTCGGAAAAAGCTCATCCATTAAGGAAGAAGAAATGATTAAGGTTGAAAATATAAAGGGAGATCTTCTACTTATAGGAGCATCTGATGATGTTTTGTGGGATACTGTTAGGTATATCAGACGTATGGAAGAAAGGCTAAAAAATACAAATCATGAGTGTAATGTTATAGTTGCAACTTACGAGCATGGTACACATTTTATATTTCCAGAAAGTATGCTTAAAAAATGATTCCGGTCTTTTCTGGCATATTTGTCAAATTAGCATTTAAAGAAGCGAGAAAGTATCCTGATGAGTGTAAAAAACACGCATAGATATCGACAAAAAGTCAGAAAAGCAATCGAAAAATGGAAAGAAAGATAAATACATAAAATAAAAAATTAATAGGCAATAGCTCTTTTTAAATAGAATATGATTTTTTAAAAAGAAGAAATACTTTTTTAATTTTTCCTTTTTATATTTAGTTGGCGACAAATCCATAACTCTTTTAAATATTTCTGTGTAATAACTGGCGTTTGAAAAGCCGACATTTTCTGAGATTTCGGTGATATTTAAATTATCGCTTAAAAGAAGAGGTATACTTTTTTAATACGATAATTTAAAAGGTATTCAAAAGGAGTTTGTTTGGTCGCCTTTTTAAAATCTGCAGCACTCGCTTTTTACTTATATTGCATGATTCTGAAATATCATAAAGTGTTATTTTGTTTTGATAATTGCTATGTATAAAGTTGAGTATTTTAGAAAGTCTTATAATATCGTTTGAATTAAAGATTTGTTCATCTTGTAAAATAGAGCTGACCTCATTAAAAATAATGACCACATTTCACATATTTTTTGCTTTTGACTAATAATTCATAACAAGGTTTCTTTTCATAAAATATATTACTTGCTTGAAGTATTATAGATATAATATTTTGGTGAATTTTATTTTTAGAATCTAAGAAAAATGCCGGACATTGAGTAGAATTTTCAATTATATCAATATACTTAGTTTTTATTATACTTTCTTCATGGCCAAAAAAAAATTTGGTCTAAACATAAGTGCCAAAAATGCACAGTCTTTATTATTATAGCCTTTAGCAGTATGCAATGTATGAGAATTTATAAATAATCCATCTCCCTTTTCATATTGTATATCTTGTCATTAACTCTATACTCCATAGAGCCTTCTAAAATTATAGAAAAAGTCATTTCATAATGCCAGTGATAATCTAAAAATCCATATTCATAAGCAAATAAGGTATTATAATCGAAATCAACAGGAAAAGTATAATCACCATACTGTTTCTTTTCTAATAGATTGTTTGCAACAATTATTTTTCTCTTCATAACAATCCCTCCTAAAATATAATGAACTTTTTAGCGCAATATAGTTATAGAAATTGATAAAATCCTTATAGATATAATTTATATTATTAATTATACTTATAACATAACACCCTAGCAAGTCACGTAAAGAATAATTCAAATGTCAGAAATTTTCAGCCTAAAATTAATATTTGTTTAGTAAATCTATAAAAAATCTATAAAATTTTCATTATATAAAATAAAAATTAAGGAGGTCTTAAATATGAGCGTAATTAAATTGGACGGATATAATTTATCTTTAGAAGATTTAATTAAAGTCAGTAGATTTAATCACAAAGTTGAGCTTACAGAAAATGCAGTTGAAAGAATAAAAAATCGAGAGCCATAGTTGATGACTTAGTAGAAAACGAAAAAGTATCTTATGGTATAACAACTGGATTTGGAAAATTTTCAGATGTAGTCATATCTAAAAAGATACTCATAAACTTCAAATTAATTTAATAAGAAGTCATGCATGTGGTGTTGGAAATCCTCTTTCAGAAGAAATCGTAAGAGCTATGATGTTGCTTAGAATAAATGCATTATCAAAGGATATTCAGGTATAAGACTTGAGACACTACAAATTTTAATAGATATGTTAAATAAAGGTGTTCACCCAATAGTACCAGAAAAAAGGCTCTCTTGGTTCTTCTGGAGATTTGGCTCCACTTTCTCATATGGTTCTAACTATGATAGGAGAAGGAGAGGCTATATATAAAGGTGAAAAAATGTCTTCTAAAGATGCACTTGAAAAGGCAGGTATAAAACCTTTAGAGTATTTATCTTCAAAAAAGAAGGACTTAGTTTAAATAATGGAACTCAATGCATGACAGCAATTGGGGCAATAACTGCCTATGATGCTATAAAATTAATGAAAACTGCAGATATAGCACTTGGCCTTACTATGGAAGGTTTAAACGGGATAACTTGTGCCATGGATGAAAGAGTAAACTTAGTTAGACCTCATAAAGGACAATTTAATACAGCAAAAAATGTATTAGAAATATTAGATGGTAGTGAAATGACTACAGAACAAGGTGAACTTCGTGTACAAGATTCTTATACTTTAAGATGCTCACCACAAGTTCATGGTGGATGCAAAAGATGCGCTTGAATATGTAGTTAAAAAAATAGAAATAGAAATGAACTCTGTAACAGACAATCCTATAATATTTCCTGGTGAAAATCAAAAATTATATCTGGAGGTAACTTCCACGGAGAACCTATGGCACTTGCCTTTGACTTTTTGGGAATAGCTTTATCAGAAATTGCTAATATATCAGAAAGACGACTTGAAAAGATGGTAAATCCAGCACTTAGTCACGGTCTTCCTGCGTTTTTAGTTAACGAAGGCGGAGTTAACTCAGGATTTATGATAGTTCAATATAGTGCAGCATCATTAGTATCTGAAAATAAGGTACTTTCTCATCCAGCAAGTGTAGATTCAATTCCATCTTCAGCAAATCAAGAAGATCATGTTTCTATGGGGACTATAGCATCGAGACACGCTAGAGATATATTAGATAATGCTAGAAAAGTATTAGCTATGGAAATACTAGCATCAGCACAAGCTATAGATTTAAGAGGAAAGAAAAAAACTAGGAAAAGGCACAGAAGAAGCATATAAAATTATAAGGGAGAGAACGCCTTTTGTAGATAAAGATAGAATAATGTATAAAGATATAAATATTTGTGAAGATATTATAAAAGAAAATTTATTAGTAAAAGCAGTAGAAAAAGCTATAGGAAAAAAAATTATTAGTAGGTGAAGAAATAGTTAGCGATTTAAAACTTTAATTTACACAGGAAAATTTAAGGGGAATTTGAATTGAGTAATTTAAATCTAAGAAATAAAGAAATAAATAAAGCTTTGACTATTAAACTTGATGTAATTCCGATAAAATACCAGAATTTCAAGAACATATAAGAAGAAGAAAGCTCCAAAACGTGAATCAAAATTGACAAATGCAGATATAAAATTAGCATTAAAAAATGCTTTAAGATATATACCAGAAGAATATCATGAAAAATTAGCACCAGAGTTTTTAGATGAATTATTAACTTATGGTAGAATTTATGGATATAGATTTAGACCAGAAGGAAAAATATATGGAAAACCAATAGATGAATATAAAGGAAAATGTATAGAAGGTAAGGCATTTCAAGTTATGATAGATAACAACCTTGACTTTGATGTAGCGCTTTATCCTTATGAATTAGTTACATATGGGGAAACAGGACAAGTATTCCAAAACTGGATGCAATATCAACTTACAAAAAATATTTAGAAGTACTTACTCAAGATCAAACTTTAGTGCTACATTCTGGTCATCAGTAGGGCTTTTTAAATCTAAACCAGATGCACAAAGAAGTAATTCTCACAAACTCTCTAATGATAGGGATGTTTGACAATCAAGAAGAGTGGAAAAAGGGCAGTTGCAATTGGTGTTGCAAATTACGGTCAAATGACGGCTGGCGGTTGGATGTATATAGGTCCACAGGGGAATAGTTCATGGTACATATTCAACTATATTAAATGCAGGCAGATTAAAACTTGGTATACCTAAAGATAAAAACTTAAAAGGAAAATTATTTGTAACTTCAGGTCTTGGCGGGATGAGTGGAGCCCAAGGTAAGGCAGTAGAAATTGCTGGTGGAGTTGGAGTAATAGCAGAAGTAGATTCATCGAGAATAGAAACTAGATATACCCAAGGTTGGATTAGCAAGGTTACACAAAGTCCAAAAAGAAGCATTCGACTTAGCAAAAGTAGAAATTGAAAAAGGGGAAGCCTGCGCTATAGCATTTCATGGGAATATAGTAGATTTACTTCAATACGCAGTAGATAATGATATACATATTGATTTACTGTCAGACCAAACATCTTGCCATGCACCTTATGATGGAGGATATTGTCCACAAGGAATTACTTTTGAAGAGAGAACAGAACTTTTAGCACATGATAAAGACAAGTTTGTAGAGTTAGTAGATAAAACTTTATTAAAACATTTTGAATTAATAAAGATATTACACGACAAGGGAGTTTACTTCTTTGACTATGGTAATAGTTTTATGAAGGCTGTATATGATGCAGGCGGAAAAAAATCTCTAAAAATAAAATAGATGAAAAAGATGGATTTATATTCCCATCTTATGTTGAAGATATACTAGGTCCTCAATTATTTGATTTTGGATATGGACCATTTAGATGGGTTTGTCTGAGTGGAAAGCATGAAGATTTAATAAAAACTGACCATGCTGCAATGGAATGTATAGACCCAGATAGAAGATATCAAGATAGAGACAACTGGATATGGATTAGAGATGCAGAAAAGAATAACTTGGTAGTAGGAACACAGGCGAGAATACTATACCAAGATGCAACTGGAAGAACTAAAATAGCACTTAAATTCAACGATATGGTAAGACGTGGCGAAATTGGACCAGTTATGACGGGAAGAGATCACCATGATGTATCTGGAACAGATTCACCATTTAGAGAAACTTCTAATATAAAAGATGGAAGTAACATAATGGCTGATATGGCAACTCATTGTTTTGCAGGAAACTGTGCTAGGGGAATGAGTTTAGTTGCTCTTCACAATGGTGGAGGAGTAGGAATTGGTAAAGCTATTAATGGTGGCTTTGGAATGGTACTAGATGGCTCACAGAGAGTTGATAATATACTTAAAACTGCTATGCCATGGGATGTTATGAGTGGTGTTGCAAGACGAGCTTGGGCTAGAAATGACAACTCAATCGACACTGTAATAGAATATAACAAAATGTGTGAAGGAAAAGACCATCTAACACTACCGTTTTTAGTTGATGATGATTTAATTGAAAAAACAGTTGGAGATAAAAAGTTTTTTTTAAATAAGACTTAAGTAAGTTAAATATATTATGTATAAAAATATTATCCTAGCTCAATAATACGATTTTGTTGGGCTAGAATTTATATAAAGGAGGATAAGATTGTGGCTATAGTTCAATGTGTACCAAATTTTAGTGAAGGCAGGGATTTAGATAAGATAGATCAAATAATTAATCCTTTAAGAGGAAAAAGAAGGCGTAAAACTATTAAATTATGAAGCTGATAAAAATTATAATAGATTAGTAGTTACAATAATAGGAGAGCCACAAAAGGTAAAAGATGCAGTATTTGAAGCTATAGGTGTGGCAAAGATATTATAGATATGAATAAACATAAGGGACAGCACCCTAGATTTGGTGCTACTGATGTTTGCCCATTTATTCCTATAAAAAGATATGGATATGGATGATGCTATTAAACTAGCTAATGAGCTTGGTGAAAAAGTTGCAAAAGAATATAAAATACCTGTATTTTTATACGAATGTGCAGCTACTAGAGGTGAAAGAGAAAACTTAGCAACAGTTAGAAAAGGAGAATTTGAAGGACTAGATAAAAAAATTAGAAGATACTAATTGGACTCCAGATTATGGTGTTAATAAAAAAACATAAAACAGCAGGAGCAATTGCTATAGGAGCTAGAAGACCATTAATTGCTTATAACATAAATCTAGATACTACAAATATTGATATAGCATCAAAAATAGCAAAAAACAATTAGACATTCAAATGGTGGATATAGATATATAAAAAGCGGGCCCTGTAGAAGTACCAGAGAAAATATGACCCAAGTTACAATGAATTTAACAGACTATACAAAAACGAGTATGTACAGAGCGTTCGAGGCGGTAAAAATGGAAGCTAAAAGATATGGAGTAAATATTATAGGCAGCGAAATAGTCGGTCTTTGTCCTATGGAGGCACTTATCGATGTGGCATCATATTATTTAGGGCTTGAAAATTTTACACTAGATAAAGTTTTAGAAATTAGTTTAATGGAATAAATTTTTAAATACTTGTATATAAAGCGGGGGAAGTACAATGAAAGCCGATTTGATTTTAGAAAATATTGGGAAATTAGTTACAATGCAGGGTTCATCAAATTTTAAAGTAAAAGAAGAGATGAACAACACTCAGATAATAGAAGATGCGTATATAGCAGTTAAAAACGGTAAAATACTAGCTATAGGAGTAGGAGATGTATTTGGAAATATTATTGGTCCAAATACACAAATACACGATGCACAGGGCTTTTAGTAACGCCTGGACTTATAGACTCACACACACATTTAGTGCATGGAGGTTCAAGAGAAAATGAATTTTCGATGAAATTAAATGGTATACCTTATATAGAAATTTTGAAAAATGGTGGAGGAATATTAAGTACTGTAAAATCTACAAGAGAATCATCAAAAGAAGAATTATACCAAAAAGCTAAAAAAAAGCTTGGATAGAATGTTAGAGTTTGGAGTAACTACAATAGAAGCAAAAAAGTGGATACGGATTAGAATTAAATACAGAAATTAAACAACTAGAAATAGCTAAACTATTAGATAAAACTCATCCAATAGACTTAGTACATACTTTTTTTTAGGAGCACATGCTATTTTACAAGAGTACAAAGAAAATCATAAAGGATATATAGATATATTAGTAGATGAAATGTTGCCGAAAATAAAAAATATGGGACTGGCAGAATTTTGTGATGTATTTTGCGAAGAAGGAGTATTCAGTATAGAAGAAAGCGAGTACATACTAAGTAGCGCAAAAAATGGGATATAAATTAAAAATACACGCTGATGAAATTGAGTCTTTAGGAGGAGCAGAGTTAGCAGCAAAATTAGGATGTATATCTGCAGATCATCTTATGGCAGCTAGTGATAAAGGCATAAAGATGATGGTAGAAAATAAAGTTGTGGCAAATATACTTCCTGCTACATCATTTAACTTAAATAAAAATTATGCTGATTGTAGAAAAAATGATAGATATGGGAGCTATAGTGAGTTTATCAAGTGACTATAATCCAGGAAGTTGTCCTAGCGAAAATCTACAATTTGTAATGCAGTTGGGATGTCTACATCTAAATATGACTCAAATGAAGTTCTTACATCAGTTACGATAAATGCAGCATATGCTATAGATAGAGCGGATGAAATAGGTTCACTAGAAGTTGGTAAAAATGCAGATTTTGTGGTATTTGATGCTCCTAATGTTGAATACTTAATGTATCATTTTGGCATAAATCATACCCAAAGAGTCTATAAAAATGGGAAATTAGTAGTTGATGATAAGGTTGCAGTTTATAATAAAAACAATAAATATAAATAAGGTGTATAGGGGGGGAAAGATATGAAATTAATTGATATGAGCGTGGCTGATTTTACAAACGAAGTAGATTCAAATTCGCCAGCACCAGGAGGAGGTTCTGTATCAGCTTTAGCAAGTGATATAGGGGTTTCACTTGCAAGAATGATGGCTCATCTTAGTTTTGAAAAAAAAGAAGTTTGAACAATTGAACGAAAAAAAAAAAGAAGAGTTCAAAGCTAGATTTGATAAACTAGGAGAGATAAGAAAAGAGCTATCTACTTTAGTAGACAAGGATACAGAATCATTTAATGAATTTATGAAGGCAGTAAAAATGCCTAAAGAAACAGAAGAGCAAAATAAATTGAGAGCTAAAGCAATACAAGAAGCTACAATATTTTCTATTGAGGTACCATATAAAACAGCAAGTCTTTCATTAGAAGCCTTAAGATTACTAGATTTTTTGATTAAAATGGGAATCAAAACGCGATAACAGATATAGGCGTTGGGACTTTAATGCTATCAGCAGGTATGGAAGGCGCAATATTAAATGTAAAAGTAAATTTAGGACAAATTAAAGACAAACAAATTTATGATAAATATAGAGATGGATGCAAAGAAATACTATCAGAAGGCAATGAAATAAAAGATAATATAATTTCAAATATACATAAACAACTAGATTGATTATAAATTAAAAATATAGTTCTCTTTTTAAATTTATAATTTTACATATCACGAAAAAAGGTATTGAAAAGTTAAATTTCAATACCTTTTTTATTATCCTATTATCCCTTTTTTACTCTTTTGACTTTTTTTTACAGTTTTTTGCCAGATGAGCTATGATGTGAAGCTGATTTTTAGTTTTAGCTTTTTTAGAATTTATCTTATCTTGTATTTCTGCTTCAGATATTTTGTTCATAATAGAGTCTAGTTTTTGCTGTTGTTCTGGATTTAAAAAATTCTTAAATTTAGATACGACTTCTTCTTTCCCCTTTAAATTCTTACCGATGTTGATAAGTTCATCTAAAAGTTCATCTTCAGATTTGCCTTGATAGCTATTAGCTATATCTTCTATTTTATTTTGTCGATATTTTTATCTTTTGCAAATTTCTCTAAAGTATCTTTGTCTATTTTATCTATTTTTTCTTTGAATTTTTCATAGAAAACTCCTTTCTCAGCTTAAAAATAATGATTATATATAATTTATATGAGACTTCTAATAAAAGTTAACACTATAATTGAAAAAATATACATTAGTAAAAGATTTAATATATTGATATTATATGAAATGTTTATTAAAAAAAGTGAGAAGAAAATATACTTCTTAATTAAATATAATATATGGAAGATTTTAATCATAATATTATATATAGATATATTAATTAATAGGAACATTAGCAATTAAAGAATCATATTTTAAAATATATGTTAAGATATTGTATGGATTATACCTATTATAAAAAGGGGGACTTGTATTGAACAATTTATTGTTGATACTTGGACTTTTAGCTCTGAGCAATGGAAATACGTCTTTGTTCGGTAATAAAGATAAGAATGTATCGAACGATAGTTTAAAGATAGATAAAAAGATAATAAAAAATTAGTTCCAAAAGTAAAACAAAACAGTAAAAGCCATCAAAGCCAGAAATCTACTTCATCGTCAAATCCAAGGGGAAAAAAAGATTAAAAAATAAAAAAAATTAAAAAGAGTAGTAGGCATAAAAGTAATTCCATTGATAATGCTATAAAATATAATGTGGATGATATAAAGGCCGGTATAAAACTTATGGATTTAAATGAAGAAGATTTAGACAGAGGATGGAGATTATAACAAGAACTAAGAAATATATGTCCTCAGAAGAACGAAAAATGTTAATAAAAATGGAAAGTATATTAGATTTAGTTAAAGGAATTAAAAAATAAATGATGTAGATATATTGGAAAAAGAAGATGAAAGTGAATTTTTTAGAAATATGGATGAAGAAGACAAAAAGAATATGATGATAAAAAGAAATTTTAGAGGTATTTCCAGAAAAGAGAAAAGAATCAGTAGAAAAAGCAATAGACATGAAAAAGAAAATTGATTTATTTGCCGAGTTATTTTACCAGAAGATGGAGAAGGCGGATTTTCACTAAGTTCCTTAGCAGATATAAGTAATTTAGGAAGTTCAAATAATATTAAATTATTAGGAAGTCTTTTGAGAGGGGATAATTTAGAAGAACAACAAAAAAGTGATGATATAGAAGATATGGAAGAATATGATGAAGACTATAATGAAGATGATTATCAATACGGAGAATATTATGAAGAATACGAAAATGGGTATAATAAAAATAGATACGACTAAAACTTTGAAATTTCAATCGTAAAGAAGATTTAGAATATAAATTATATTTACATAGGAATTTTCAAAAAAGGTTTTTAAAAAATTTTCTAAAATTACCATAGAAAAAAGACTTTAAATTTTTTTTAGATTTTGTTATATAATAAACATATAAAATCCTGAGGCATACGAATGGTGACCTTTAAATTCAACCGACAATTATTATACGGGAGATCGAAGTTAGGTAGTGGAGTGATTGCATCTTGTATTTATATGAGAAATTGGAAACTATCTACAGATCACCCACCTGGGAGAACTCTCGGGACTGAATTTATGGGCCCAACGGTGTTTTGGGATTTTGTATTTTAGTGATTAAAGTGAAGTTAAAAAAAGCTAAACCAAATTGGTTTAGCTTTTTGTATTTATATATTAATAAATTTAATTTTTTTATATTATTTAGATAAAAAAGAAATAAATTATGTTGAGAAATACAGTATTTTAGAGGATTATAGCTATATAAATAAAAAAAGTAGAAATTTGTAACAACTTTGCGGAAATTACATATATATTTATTAAGAGTTTAAATAAAGCTCTAAATAAAATATATAAAATAAGGAGAGGGTATAAATGCCATACCAATATTATGAAAATCAATATTTAGAAGGTCAAATCATGCAAAATAGATCTCAAATCGCAGAAAATCAATTTTGCACAAGGTTACGTTCAACAACCAACTCAAGTAAGACAAGGACAAGTAAATAATTATGTTAACAATACAGCTAGCGTTGGAACTGCACAAGCTGTAGAAAATGTAAATTATTATGACACTTATCATCATAGAATCAACAACTATCATACTATGAATACTAATCGTTATAGAGATCACTATGTAGATCATAATGTATATTACAATAGTTCAAGAAATGTATATGATGGAGCAGACTATCATACAACATCTAATTATGTAGTAGACCCAGTATATGCATCTACAGGTTTAAGTACAGGTGGAGTAGTATCAGGATCAACTGGAACAATAGGATCAACTGGAACAATAGGATCAACTGGAACAATAGGATCAACTGGAACAACAGGATCAACAGGCTGTGGATGCAATAGACCACAACCACCATGCTGGAGCCCTTGCCAAGGTGGATCAACTGGAACAACAGGATCAACTGGAACAATAGGATCAACTGGAACAATAGGATCAACAGGCTGTGGATGCAATAGACCACAACCACCATGCTGGAGCCCTTGCCAAGGTGGATCAACAGGTAATACAGCTAGTTATAGAAGATTCCCAGGACAAAGCTATTAATTACTTGATATTTTAGTTAGTATAAAACCTTAATTATTTAGCACATAGGAATATAAGCGTAGATTATAACCTATAAAATTGGATATATTATAGTTAAAACACAGTAATAACTATGATTTCCTATGTGCTTCAATTTTTAACCAAGTTTTTTTATTTAATACCTGTATGAAATATACAGGTATTTTTTTTAATTCTAAGGAAATTATATTCCTTTATTATTTCAAATTACATATCAAATAAGAACAATTAGCTCAGAATTTGCATAATATTTAGTATATTATATGAATCTCATATCGTATAATAGATAACTTATTTAGGGGGACAAAGAAATGCAAAATCTTAGAAAGAATAAAAATAAGGTTGTTACAACACAAATGATGGGGTTAAGTAATGAAGAAGCACTTGATAGAGATATGAATGAAGATATGGGTAGAGGATGCAAAACTAAACATTCTATGATGCAAAACAATAATTGCTGTCAAGAACCATGTAAAGAAGCAGAACCTTGTAATAATAATTGTGTAGATCCTTGCAAAAACCTCAACATCATCATAAACAAGACCATTGTTGTGAAACATGTGAAGATACTATAAGTCAAAATTGTATAAAAATACTTGTGATAAAACATTATGTAGTTCACCACTTAATATACCAAGAGTATCAACAGCTAATACAATACCATATGCTATAGATGCTAATAGAATATTTGATACTATAGAATTCCAAACATTCCAAGATGCTAATGGAACAGGATTAGACTATACTTATGAAGTTATAGACGTAAATGGTATGGTTCCAAAAACTGGTCAAGGAAGAGTTACTGTAGAAACAAATATGCTTTAATTATGACGAAATGATAATATATCCAGGAAATACATCTTTAGAAGGATTTACAGTAGAAGAAGTGACTAATGATGCACCTTGTGAATCAAACTTTGATTATACTGTATGTGGAGAAAGAAATACAACTTGTTGTTCAAAGGATTAGGAACAACAACAAGATATAGACAAAGAGGATTAACTATACAAATAAATGGATTAGAAATAATTTTAAAATGTAAATGTGGATGCACAAAGATAAATGTATTAGTAGTTCCTACTACTAATTGTACAGTATTTAATTTTAATACATTATCAGCACAATTATCTGTTCCAGCAGATGGAAATTCATTTACTTTAAGACAAAACTATCAAACTCAATTATCAGTAGGTTGCGTTGGTACAGGATTAATAAGTAAAGAATGTATTAATGGATGCACAACTTATAACTTCCAATTACCAGGTGGATTAGACTTAGTTCTTTGCTTACAAGAAGTAGTAAGTATATTAAAACAAGAACAAATAGTAGTACTTGGTTCTTCAAGTCAAGTTCAACCAAGAGTAGTTGATACTTTCTCTAAAGTATGCGACTTTAAACAATGTGGAGGTAACTCAAATACAAATAACGCTTCAGCAAATAATTCAGGAAATAACTGCAACTGTCAAAGATAGTATTTCTTAATTTAATTTAATATATTTTAGGCAATAGAAATCTATTGCCTATTTTTTTAAGTTTTTGTAAAAATATTAAAATCCTAAAATACTTAAAGTATTCATAGTTGTAAATAAATATAAATCTTTATAAATTAAATCATCATCTACATTGGAGTGTATATTAGTTCTTAGAAAATACTCGCTAACACTTGTTTCATCACACACAGGTTTGCTCCATGTTTTCCCAAAATCTTTAGAAAAAGAAGTGAACAACTTATCAAATGAGACCCACATACAATATAAAATAGAATTCTCCATTATCAAAGATGGAAAAGTATATAATGATGGCTCAGTTATAAAACAAGAAATATTTTGGACTAAGATATTATCCTTTAACATTAAAATTTAAGTATTTTACAGAATATTGATCATTTGTATTTTCACAAAATACTAAATGATACATATCATATCTGGAATTTTAATATATTTAAATATAATTTATTGCTTAGCAGTATTTGTAAGTTGGATAGGATTGCTCCAACTCAAATTATTATAATCAAATGTAGAATAAAATACTTGTTCATAATTATCTACTAAATTTAAGTAAAATATAGTCGGAATATTATCGTTAAATACGATATAGAATTGGTTTAAAATATTGAAATTGACAAAATCTATTTGGTTTTCAATCCATTGGCCTTCGTTATTTTTATATTGGTGAAAAATAACTGCCGAATTAGTAAACTTAGGACTATATACATAATAAAACATATGGATATTGTCATCTATATATTTTATAAATGGAAAACAAACAGCAAATTTTTCATAATCAAAGCTAAATGTCTCCTTCAGTAAAAATATATTACTGTCTTTTTCACATTCCACTATTTTGATTGCATTATCTGATACAATTCCATAGATTTTATCTAAATTGTCTATAGTAAAAAAAAAATTGTGTATAATCAATTGTATTATTACTTATTAAAATATTATCTTTTATTAGGGTATTATCTTTATCATAGTAATTATAGTAAAGACCATTATTATTAAAAAATATAGAATATATCTTTGGAAGACCTTCTAATTAAATTAGAAGTATTATTAATAAAAGTCATGTGATTCACCTCTATAAATATATATTTTGCTTTAAAGAAATCTATTCTTTATAAAATTGGTATTCCTTTATAAAATTATATTCTATAGAAGCGTAAATATTATAGTTAACAATCACTAATTAGTATAATTTTCTACAAAAAAAAATTTTTTTTTACTTTTTACAAAAAATAAGAACAATATTTGCATTTCTAACATAGTATTTAGTAGGTTAAAAAATTGGTTTTAGCCAAAAGTTTATATTAATGGGAGGTAATCAATAATGCAATGCAATAAAAATACAATGAATACTAGAGTGATAAGAGGGAATCAATATACACAAGATATGATGGATCCTAGAGGATTTATAATGGACCAAGGAGAATGTAATTATGATAATTTTGCAGTAAGTCAACCATTACCACCACAACCACCACAACCACCAATTGTACAATGTAATTGCCAATGTAATAATAACAATGATCAAACTCCAAAATGTCCTATACCTTATGAACCAGCAGGAACAGATTCAACATATTCTTCTTGTTCAACATTAGCACCATGTGCAGGAAATGCACAATGCTGTATAGGTTTACAAGCACAACCAATAACATCAGCAAATTGTATGCCTTATATAATTAGAACATATAAAGTATCAGATGCTATAAAATTTGATAGAGTAGCAACAGGTACAACAGCTGTATTGGCAACTGGAGGAACTCAAGCATTTACAACAGGAATAACTGTAACAGGAGACCCTATACCAGTTGGAACATTTAAGTTAAATATAACAGAAGTTTGCTTTGGAGATTCTACTGTAACTTTAACTCCAGGAGCAACAACAGTGGCAGGAAAAGCACTTACACCAACATCAGTATTTACTTCAAGCCACAATTTATTAAATAGATCATCAGTTAGTACTGCAGGTTTATCAAGTTGTTGTCAACAATGCATGGGAACTACTTTAGATTATTCACAAGCTGCAACAACTGCTACAGTAACTGCACCAGCAGGAGCAGACCCAGCAAATAGTATAAATGTAGTATTAAAGGGAACAGCAGGATGTTCAAATGTACAAATAGCAACTACAATAAATGCAACAGCAGGTGGCATAGCTTTAACATATGAAGCTTTAAATGGAAGTTTATGTAGAGCATATAATATGGACTCAAGTGTTGTAGAACAATACTATCAATCTAAATTATCATTAAGTTGTGTAGAAGCAACTATACAAAAATACAAATGCAGCACAAAATCCATACACTGTTACTATATTAAAACCAGTTTATCCACAATTATTATTAAGAACTACTGTATCTTTATTAGGATATGCATTAATCTCTGTAGTAGGAGCAGCACAAGCAGTTCAAGCAAGAGATGTTCCAGTAGTAGCTGCATCAGACTTTAACTTTGATGGATGTTTCTAAGTATAAATATAGTATAAATATAATTTAGGATAATATAAAAATGAAAATATTTAATATTTGATTCTTAATATAGATTAAAACAACCAATAAGAGCGTTTTAAAAAATAAAACTACTTATTGGTTGCTTTTTTTATGTATGCATGTAATTAAATTGATTTAGCTGGATTTTTTAAAGCATGGAGTAATGCTATTGAATGTAAAAGCGTAGTAAAAATAGCGATTCCAGTTACTACATATATGTAGGCGAATATATTTAAGCTAGGAATAGGTAACAAGAAGTATAAAAAGATTAATTGAATTGCCATTCCTAAAATAGTATTAAAGCTCGAAATAAATTCTCTTCTTATACCATGGAGTATTGCTGATAAAGTTTGATTTAGAGATAAAAAATCGGAGCTAAAAACATGGATTTTAAGTAAACTCCAGCGACTTCGTTTTTAAAAAATAAAATACAAAGCGGTTTTGCAAAGAAATAAAATAATAAAGAGCATAAAATACTTACAATTAACGTTAGAGCTATAGAATATTTAATTTTCTTTATAAGAAAACTATTATTTTTAGTGCAACTTCACTAGATATACTTGGAATTAAGTTTACAACGAGGGCTGAGCCGACTGAAAAGGAAGATATACAAATGGCATAACCATACCACTTATAATACCATACGCTCCTAAGGCCTGTGTATAAGACATGTTAGCAAGTATTAATCTAGATGGTATTATTATAGAGCTTATTGATTGAAGTACTATACTGACATTCTATTACAAGTTATAGGTATAGACATCTTTAGCGTTTCAAAAGAGGCATGTTTAAAATCATCTATATTTATAATTAATTTTCTATATAGATTAGAATCATAATAAAGATTTACTGTAATAAATATTATATTTATCATTTCGCCAATAGATATAGCTATAAGTGCGCTATAACAAAGTAAGTGGTCATTTTTTATGTAATAGTAAACAAGAATTAAAAATAAAATTCTAGATATTTGTTCTAGTATTTGACCAACAGCAGGAACAATGACTTTCTTTTTATTCCATAGAAGTAACTTCTCAAGACATTTGACAGAGTTATTAAAACTATAGCTGGACAAATAGCTAGTATAAAAGGTTTAATTTTGGATTATGTAAAATATATCTGAGAAAAATTCGCTATGTATAGATACAAATATGGAAATAATAAAAGCAATGAAAAATGATATATATAGTGTCGATATAAAGAATATATTAGTTTGTTTTTATCTTTTAAAGTATTATTAGTTGAAATTAAACAACTCAGAGCCGTCGGAATGCCGGTTGTAGTTAATGCTATACAAATCATAAGAAAGTTAAATACTATATGGTATATTCCCAGACCTTGTTCTCCTATTATATTTGATAAAAAAAAATTTTATATATAAATCCTAAACCTCTTACAATTATATTAGATATTGCTAGAATTATTGTAGATAATAAAAGATTTGGAATCTTTTTCAAAAATCACCTCCTATTGATAATATTTATTCTAAGAAGGTTTTAATCATTCATATTATAAAAGTATCTTAAGATAGATTTAATAATCTAGCACATAGAATTTTCTTTTTAAAAAATTGGTATATAATATATTATACATATTAAATACTTTAAAAATATAAATTAGCATTTACAAAAAATGTTGATATATAGACTATAGGGGTAGAAAATGGAAAAATATAAAATAGAATTAAATAAAGGTAGTAGTAAGTATTTGCAGATTTACAACTACATAAAAAAATTAATAATAGACAATGATATAAAAGAACATGAAAAACTGCCACCAATACGAAAATTAGCAGATTATATTGGTGTGAATAATGCAACAATAGTAAAAGTCTATGAACTTCTAGAAAATGAAGGATACATATATAAAATCGTGGGCAGTGGAACATTTGCTTCAAACATAAAACTTAAAAAAGAAAACAATAGAAAAAAAAAAGAGGGATTAATACACTTTGATAGTGGAAATCCATCAGCAGATATGTTTCCTATTGATGATTATAAAAAAAGCTATAAATATGGCGCTTGAAAATGATGGGCCTTCTATTTTTTAATTATGACGAAGGTAAGGGCTCTATAGAATTAAGAGATAAGATATGTGAGTATTTAAAAGACAGAAAAAATAAATACAAATATAGAAAATATACAAATTATATCTGGAGCTCAACAAGGTATAGATATAGTATGTAAGGGGCTTATAAATTATTCAGATGTTGTATTTGTAGAAGAACCAACATATAATGGTGCATTGGAGGTTTTTAAAAGTAGAGGTGCGAAAGTAATATCAATACCGATGTTGGATGATGGAATTGATATTGGAATATTAAAACTTAAACTTGAAAAAATCAAACCAAAATTAATATATGTTATGCCTAATTTTCAAAATCCAACAGGAATATCTTATTCAACTTATAAAAAGAAAAATTAATAGAGTTGTCAGAGGAGTATGATTTTTATATACTAGAAGATGACTTCATAAGTGATTTTCCTTTTGACTCAGAAGATAATCTTCCACTTAAGAGTTATGACAAAAAAAATAACAGGGTAATCTACATAAAGAGTTTTTCAAAAATTTTAATGCCTGGACTTAGAATCGGTATGGTTGAAATACCTATGGAATTACAGTCTCAGATTTTATGGGCTAAATATTCTTCTGATATATCAACCCCAGGTTTAATACAAAAATCAATGTTTTATTATATGAACTGCTTTTAATTGGAAACAATATTTAAATAATATAAATAATATCTATTATAAAAATATAGTTTAGCTAAAAAATTAATAGATAAAAAAATAAGAAACAAATTAAAAGTCAGAAAATCAGCTGGAGGTATTAACTTTTTCTTTGAACTTCAAGAGGATATTTGTCGAGTGATTTTTACAATTTTCTTTTAGAAAGAGGAGTTGTAATCACTCCAGAACATATTTTTTTGATAATTCAATGGATGACAGATATTTTAGAATAAATATAGCGAATTCATCTCTAGAAGATATTAAAGAGGAATAAATAGAATAAGTGATAGTTTAGATGTTTTTTTAGCTAATTATAAAGAAAAACAAAACTTAAAAAGTAACAAAATTTTTTATTAAATAAGTAAAGGAGAAGCTAAAGAATAAAGGTCTTTGGCTATAGTAAAGATGGTAGATCAAAAGAAAATAGACAGAATAAATGAACTTGCAAGAAAAAATAAGGCAGAAGGTTTAACACCAGAAGAAATAAAAAAGAAAGAGATGCATTAAGAAAAGAATATTTAGCAAACTTCAGAAAAAAGTTTCAGAGCTAGATTAGAAAATATAGAAGTAGTTTCACAGAAGAATACGAAAAACGTATGAAAGAAAAAAAAGATAACTAGAAACAAAAGGCATATGGAGGATCAAAGATGAATCTTAAGTACGAGCTGAGAAATGGATGGAAAGTTATAAATGAGATGAATAACATGGATGCAGTTATGGAATATTCAAATCAATATATGGACTTTCTAGATAAGGGGAAAACAGAGAGATGTGTTAAAGAAATTGAAAAGATTAGCTATAGAAAATGGATTTAAATCAATTCAGGTATAGAAAAATAGTACCTGGAGATAAAATATATGCTATAAATAGAGACACAAAACATAGCTTTATTTGTAATAGGAAAACAAGATATAGAAAAAGGTCTAAGAATTATTGGAATCATATAGACTCACCTAGATTAGACTTAAACCAAACCCACTATATAGAAGATGACAATATGGGATATTTTAAAACTCACTACTACGGTGGAATCAAAAATATCAATGGTCACTATACCACTTGCTATGTATGGGTTGTAATATTAAAATGGAAGCAAAGTTGAAATAAGTATTGGGGATGAAGAAGGTGACTCAGTATTTTGTGTAACAGATTTACTTCCACTTAGCGGCAAAACAAAGACAAAACTCTTGAAAAAGGTATAGAAGGCGAGGATTTAAATCTATTAATCGGAAGTATACCAGATGAAGACCAAAAGAAAAAGACAAAGTCAAAATGAATATTTTAAATCTATTAAATTCTAAATATAATTTAGTAGAAGAAGATTTTATAAGTGCTGAGATAAAGTAGTTCCAGCAGGTAAATCTAGAAATCTTGGATTTGACAGCTCTATGATACTATCTTATGGACATGACGATAGAGTTTGTTCATTTGCAGGAGTAAAAGCTATCCTTTGAAACAGAAAATCCTGAATATACTGCATCAGTATTATGTGCTGATAAAGAAGAAACAGGTTCTAATGGAAACACAGGTATGAACTCTAGATTTTATGAAAATACAGTAGCAGAGCTTATAAATATGCAGACTACTTATTCTGATTTAAAAAATTAGAAGAGCATTTTTCAAATTCTAAAGTATTATCAGCAGATGTAAATGCAGGTTATGATCCGATTTATTCATCAGTATATGAAAAAATAACTCTTGTCATATAGGATATGGAGTGTGTATTTCTAAATATACTGGGGCTAGAGGTAAAAAGTGGAACAAGTGATGCAAATGCTGAATTTGTAGGCGAAATAAGAAGCATATTTAATGAAGCAAATGTAGTATGGCAAAGTGGCAGAATTAGGTAAAGTTGATGAAGGTGGCGGTGGAACAATCGCGTATATATTAGCAAACCATGATGCACAAGTTTTAGATTGTGGAGTAGGAGTGCTAGTATGCATGCACCTTATGAAGTAATATCAAAAAGCAGATATATTTGAAATGTATAGAGGATATAAGGCATTTCTTAATAAATAATAAAAAATTAAAAAAGCTGGTTAGAGATTTAGATCTTATAACCAGCTTTTATTTTTTATCGAAATTTAATTAAATATAAAATGATGATTTTTAATATAAAAATATAA
>VOFB01001852.1_pt1 | contig 30314 bp, 41 predicted proteins | sample 5384141 | NCBI WGS metagenome assembly VOFB01 (sample SAMN12384721, study PRJNA508395) | human gut metagenome | isolation source: healthy gut A | host: Homo sapiens | reverse complement strand
TTCACGTTCATCAGAATCTCGGCTTCTGACATGGTGTCAGGGTGGCCCTTCAGCGAAGCCGACGCAGGGTCGTCCTTATACGCATCAAGCGCGAATCGAGCCAAAGGCAAAATATTGATTCCGTAGGCATCTTCGAGAATCGAAAAGGTTTCCAACGTGCGCAGTTTCGCACGACATGAGCAATACAGCCGCGTTGGTCGAGCGAAGCGCCCATCCACGATGTCATGATTGCCCCACTGAATATCGACCGAATGGTGATCGATAAGGGCCTCCATAATCGCATCAGATGAGGGCCGCGATCGTAAATATCGCCAATAATATGCAATCGTTCAATGGCCAAACGCTGAATCAGCCCACACAACGCTTCAACAAATGCAGGCCCCCTACCAGTTCTTTACAACGGCATCGACGATGGCAGCGTAATACGCTTTTATCGAGGTTGCGCGTATCGGCATACATAAGCTCTTCGATGATGTAAGCGAAGTCTTCAGGCAAGGCTTTGCGAACACGAGAGCGGGTGTTTTACGCGCGGCACGTTTGCATACGGCAATCAGACGCGGCAGCATTTTTCCGTACCACGCAGCCACATCTGAAACCTTCGAAAGCTCCAAACGAGATTTCTCCCGAGGGTAATAAATCAGCGTTGCGAGCGTGCGCTTTTTCTTCCTTCGAGAGTTCGTCGCCAAACACATCATCGACTTCAGCGAATCGAGCCCGAGCCATTTCGAAGGATGTGCGAGAACGCCTCGTATTCGCCATGAATATCGGAAGCGAAGAACTCCGTGCCCTTCGGCAAAATTAAGAATCGCGCTCAGGTTTATAACTTCGGCGGACGCTTTGCGACCGTAGGAAACGAGCGAGAAAGAAGTTCGAGATAGCGCTTTTCAGCAGCATCCATACACAGGCCTCCTTTGACTAATCGCCTGCAACAGCAGCTCGATTTTCAAACAGTTGGATTTATGGTACCGCGAGAAAAGAAGTCATGCTCCCAAGGAATACCAAACGGTGTATTTCATCGACGAAAAGGCGAAGGAGCGCATGGAGCATATGGCCATATCTGTTTGGAATACATGCGAAAACCGCCATTCGACGCATTGGTGTTACAAGGAATAGCTTTAGTATCATGCCTAACGGCAGCGTAAAGTTGATGATATGTTTACGGTTTATCATTATCAATTTACCTTGTAAAGCTCCCCTGTTCGCGCATTGTTCTTTTCCATAGTGGAACGATTCGAAGCAAACGCACTTTTCCTAAACGAACCGCCTGGAATTGCCCGATTCAGGTACGCTGTCACTATGAAAGAAAACGGCAATCATGCATGAGGGAGAAGATATGGCACCGAAATCGGTCGAGCTACGCGAAACAGATGCGGACTAACCCTCGTAGGCGACAACATGGAACTGCGTTGCGATTTCGAAGAGATGCTTCCCCGTATAAAACCTGGACGGCTTCAGCAAGAGTTGCTTGTAAAGGCGGCGAAAGTCAAAGGGGACGCAATCCCCTACCGCCATCGACTGCACTGCCGGCCTTGGCCAAGATTCCTTTTGCTCGCCGCAGCAGGCTTCACAGTGCGCATGTTCGAGCGCGACGAAACCATCGCGGCGCTTCTGGAAGATGGCCTTTCGAGGGCTGGTAATAACCCGGTGGTATCTGGCATAGCGAAAAAGAATGTCGCTAGAACGTGGCGACAGCCTTCAGTACCTCGCGGCACTCGTGAAATCGGACGATGTACCTCCCGACGTGATTTACCTTGATCCATGTTTCCCCTGCACGCCAAAAAAGCGCTGCGGTGAAGAAGAAGTTCCAGCTCCTGCATGTGCTCGAAAACCCCTGCGATGAAGCAGAAGAAAAACGCTTATCCGCGCTGCGTTCGCTGCCGATCCCCGCAAGGTCGTTATTAAGCGCCCCGTGAGGGGGGACACCTTGCCGGGATAAAGCCGTTATTCGATTACGGGCAAGGCGGTACGTTACGACGTGCTGGTTCCGCCAAGCACGAAGCTCCAATAAAAAAGCGATGCGCTCTATGTCGCGCATCGCTTTTCAAACGATATAAAACTAAAGCAATAAAGGACGCGTTATTCATCCCAGGGATGCGACGTGAGATGCCAACCATCGCAGTAGGGACACCGGTAAACAGACAAACCGCGCTTGCCATTATGCTCACACCACGCAAGATTTTCTTCGGCCTCCGCACGCGAAGCATAACGGTTCTTCGACTGCATGCCTTTGCGGCGACGCGCCGCCTACGACGGCGGCGCTGGCCTTTCCCGATGCGCCTCTTCGCGCGCGAATATATCATCCATGCTGGAAAAATCATCCAGTCCAGCAGCAAACTCCGCTTTCTGTTTCGACCATGACGAACGTTTTTGCTGCCCATGGCGCCCTCCTCGAATGCGACCAATAATTCCTATAGACCATCTTCCATAACACGCGAAACGTTCTATATTTCCGACGCAATACCACGCACAGCGCTTTCCGCGATTCAACCTACCACTATAATAGCTAACCGCTCTGAAATAGCGACAGAAAGACTACCGTGCAAAGCATCGCCCCAAACCACAATAACCAAAAAGAAAATTGCCCTCATCAACGACATCACCGGCTTCGGCAGGTGTTCCGTCGCTGTGCAATTACCCATTATTTCCCAGCTGGGTGTGCAGTGCTGCGTGCTGCCAACGTCAATCTTGAGCAATCACACGGGCTTTCCGAGCTACAGTTTCAAGATTTCACGCCCCATATGCACGAGCATATTGATGAGTGGCGCAAACTCAGCCTGCAATTCCGTGGCATTTGCACCGGGTTTCTCGGTTCAGCCGAGCAAATTTCAATCGTGCGAGATTTCATCGCCGCCTTTGGCGGCGACGACCGCATAACGCTCGTCGATCCGGTCATCGGCCACCACGGAACGGCCTACGGCACCTACACACCTGAGATGTGCGAGCGCATGGCCGAACTCGTTGCCCACGCCGACATCATCACGCCCAACATCACCGAGGCGTGCATCCTCGCAAACGTCGATTACGACCCACATATGAGCTTCGACGATGCCTTCTCGCTCGCCCAAAAGCTGTGCGATATGGGTCCGTCTAAAGTCGTTGTGACAGGGGTCGAACACGGATCAAGCATGTCGAATGTATGCTTCGAACGAGGGAGGGAGCCTTTCACCGTAACAGGCGAGAAGCTCGGCGAGCAGCGTTCGGGGACGGGCGACGTTTTCTCGGCAATCATCGCAGCCGATGCCGTAAACGAAGTTCCGTTCAAGGAGTCAATCGAAAAAAAGCAACGAGGTTTGCCCATGACTGCGTTCAGGCAAGCATCGATTTGGGCAGTCCGCGCACCGATGGCCTCGCGTTCGAAGAGAAGCTGCACACGCTCACCCAATAGCGCTACGCAAGCATGGCCAAGGAAGCGTAGAGTAGTTTTCATTGGGGGCGACCCAACGGAAACGGTCAACCCCCACGTTCTTCCAAAACGAGAACCGAAACGGCTGCATACCACGCGAAGCGAACGGCAACCTCGCGCACATCTCCATCAGGTCGCTCCAATAGAAACCCCACTAGGTTGAAAGAAGTTCAGAATGCTCAAAGCCGAAACAATCGTCTATCCGTCCACAACGGACTCTACGTCAATCTCACGAACCGCTGCAGCTGCGCATGTACGTTCTGCATACGCCAAACCGCAACGGGCGTCGGCAAAAACGGCGAAGGGGCCGACAACGTGCTGTGGCTTTGAGCACGAGCCCTCTTTCGAAGAAGTCATGGAAGCTTTCGACAAACAAGACATGAGCGCTTACGAAGAAGTCGTTTTCTGCGGATTCGGCGAGCCAACATGCGCGTTCGAAACCCTCAAACAGGTCGCAGCCGAAGTGAAACGCCGCTACGATATGCCGGTTCGCGTAAACACCAACGGCCAGGGCAGCCTCATCAACAGGCGGGATATCGCGAACGAGTTCGAAGGTATTGTCGACACGGTTTCCATTTCGCTGAATACGCCCAACGCTGACGAATACCACGAACTCGTTCGCAGCAAATTCGGCGACGCCGCATTCCAAGGCATGCTCGATTTCGCGCGCGAAGTTCGTAAATACGTGCCGAACGTAATCATGACGACCGTCGATACCACCATTTCGCACGAGGATGAAGCGAAATGCCAGGCCATCTGCGATGAACTCGGCGTACGTTACCGCATTCGCGCCTGGGTCGATTAGTCCGAGCGTCGCTATGCCGCGACCGGCGCAACCCAATTCATCAAGTATGAAAGTATGTCGATGATTGCGACTCGAAAAGAAGACAAACTCGTCAACTACCTTTGCATGACCGGGCACATTTGCGCCGATATCAACCAAGGCGCGCTTTCGGCAACGCTTCCGTTTTTGGTGATGTACGACGGATATTCCTATACAGCGGTCGCCGGGCTCGTATTCGCCGCAAATATCGCATCGGCGGTTATCCAGCCGCTCTTCGGCGCCATCGGCGACCACAGGGCATGCCCCTGGTTCATGGCACTCGGCGTTTTCCTCGCAGGGCTCGGCATGTGTGGCATCGGTTTTTCGATGCCTATTGGACGGTGCTTGTCTCAGCCATGGTATCGGGCATTGGCGTGGCGATGTTCCACCCTGAAGGCGGACGCCTGTCAAACCCGCCGCGGGCGCGCGCAAAAGCAAACGGCATGTTCTATTTTCGCCGTTGGCGGCAACATCGGCTTTTTCGTAGGGCCGCTTATGGCTGCCGTCTTCCTTACCGCCTTTGGCATGCACGGAACGCTCGCTTTCCTCTTCCCCACGACCATCTGCGCAATGGTGCTGCTCGCATTCAATAAGCGCTTCCTTTCGCTGGGAATCGCCAAGAATTCAACTACGCAGAAAGACGCAAAACCCGAGCGCTGGGGAAATTTCGCCCTCGCAATGGGCGTGCTTTCATGCCGATCGATCGTCGAATACGGACTTATGGCATTTATTCCGTTGTTCTTCGTGAGCGTGCTCGGCCAAGGCGAAACGTTCGGCTCGCTCATGCTTTCGGTATTCGCTATTGCGGGAGCCGTTGCAACGGCGATATCGGGCCGCATCACCGAACGCGCAGGCGTGTTCAGAATCGCCTATCTCTGTTTCGGAATTCTCGCTTTATGCCTGGTCGCGTTCGCATTCAACCGCTCACTCGCCTCGGCCGTGGTACTCGTGTGCTTGCTCACCTGCGCGGCCAACCTGTTCTACCCTTCTTTCGTCGCCTTTGGGCATGAGCTACGTGCCCCGTCATCTGGGAACCGCATCGGGTATATCGTACGGCGTCGTTATTTGCGTTGGCGGCATTGTGGAACCGCTTTAGGAATGGCGGGCGATGCCTACGGCCTTCCGCTGGTAATGCTCATTATCGCGGGCGTTACCGCGATCGGGCTTGGCATGGTTGCAATCGTGAAACGCCACAACTAGCAAAAGCGGCAGGAAATACCACCCCGGATAAAGAAGGAGCGCCCTTCAATCAGCCGCCCCCTTCGCGTATCGCGACGCGGCCACATGCCACATCAACGGTTCTGCAGTTTTGAGTCCAACCGTTGGCGCTATCGCTCACCGGCAGGCTGCGCAGGCGCGCATGCTTTCATTTCGTGCAGCCCATCTCTGAACAACGTCGGTCTTTTTTCCGCACGTTGCTTCAGCATGAACGCCACGAGCAAACCACACACAGCCAAAACAAACGTGAACGCAAAGCCCCAAGCGATCCGGCCGTGAAGGCCTCTGCCGCAGATGCCGCCAGCAGCGTAATAACTCGCCTGGCCCAAGCCCAAAAGGCTCGTCGCAACTGCGGTCGCGATTGCACCAAGCACCTGCTGCATCGTATTCAACGCAGTGGAGCCATCGGCGGAAAGCTGCGGGGCAACGAATTCAAGGTACTCGTCTGACACGGAGACATAGCGAGCGGCACGCCGATCATGAGCACGATATGCGCAACAATCACGTATGCGATCGTGCTCGACCCATCGCAAGCAGCAACATAATCGAACCCGCAATCGAAAGCGCGAAACCAATACGCGCGGAATGCGAGCGCCCACGCGGTCATACAAGCGACCAGCAAGCATTGATACAATGGCGTTCACGATGCCGCCCGGAAGCATGATAATGCCCGTCATAGCAACAGCGACACCCATTGCATTCTGAATGAACTGCGGCAGCAAGAACATCGCCGAAAGCGTGATGCCGAAGTTGATCATCATGGCAGCACCGCCCAAAACGAAACCGCGAATGCCAAAGATGCGCACATTGATAATGGACACATCGATCATCAGCTGACGGCGCGCGTACCATACAAGCGCAACAATGCCGCACGCGAGAGGCGCAAGAACCTGAGCGCTCGCCCAACCGTACGAGCTCGCGAGGCCGACGCCAAGAACGAGTCCGCCGAAGCCGACGCACGAAAAAGCACGCATGAAAGAGCATCGACGTTCGGTCGCGTCAGTTCATAGGGGTTCACGAGGAATTTCAAAGCAAAGGCGACACCAACCGCAAGCACGACAACGAACGAGAAGAAAATCGCGCGCCAGGAAAAGACGCCCAAAAGAATGCCCGAAAGCGTGGGGCCAATGGCAGGAGCGAACATAATAATGAGTGCTGTCACGCCCATTGCCGCACCAATTTTACAAGGAGGAAACACCTCGAGCACCATAGAGACCATCATGGGAAGAACCAGACCCGTGCCGATGCCTTGCACCAGTCGCCCAAACAACAGCACCTCGAACGCGGGGGCACAGCCGCTCACGAGCGAACCGGCGATAAACGCGCCAAGCGAAAACAGCGTGAGCTTGCGCACGGAAAACCACTTCATAAGAATGCTCGCAAAAGGCATGACAAGGCCGATTACCAGCATGTATCCAATGACGAGCCATTGCGTGATGGCAGTATCGACGCCAAATGCCACGCCAAAGCTGAGGCAAGGCAATATTCAAAGCACGTCTCGCTGAACATGCCGGTAAACCACCCAGATACAAGCCCATCATTGTGAGATAGGGATGCGCAACCTTCACGCGCGCTTCATTAAAACCATGAGACATAAATGCGACCAATTCCTTTCTATAGAAGCCAATAAACGTAGCGGTCGGGCGATAACGAAACCCGAAAAAAGCTCGTAACATATCTTTTCAATGCAACAAAAAAGAGCCCCGCAAGGACGATAAGCTTTCATCCTTTGCGGGGCTCTTGAGCCCGTGACTACCACTAATTGATTCTTTTTATAGCAGAAAAAGCACGCCGTTTCGTAAGCGTTGAAATTGTGAATTTACATTCGTCTTGGCGCAGGAGCGATATGCGATTATGAGCGAATTTCATTCGCTCATCTGGGATAATGTCGATTTCCTTCCCAAGAGAAAGCAGAATGTGTGTGCAGCTTAATACGCGTCGGCCACTTTCATGTTGGCAGAGACGGCCCGAATTCAAAAGGAAACCCCACGTATGACATCACAAGCACTCAACACCATTCAACGAGCGCGTAACGGGCGCCGAACAATATCCCAATCACACTTGGTAGCCAAAAGGGCCGTCGCATGATGGACACATCGAAAAGAGCGGGAAGGAGATTCACATGTGCACAGCAGTTCGTTTTTCAAATGAAGAAGGATCAGTCTTCCTTGGCCGCAACCTCGATTGGAGCTGCGGATACGGCGAGAACGTTCGCATTATGCCAAAAGGGTTCATGATTCCTTGGGCGTTTGACGAATCGACCCCGGCAAAACATGCCGTCATCGGCATGTGCGTCGAATTCAGAACTATCCCCTGTTCTTCGACTGCGGAAGCGACGCGGGACTTGCCGTGGCCGGCCTGAACCACCCGGGATGCGCTGAATACGCGCCGAATCCCGTCGAGGGCAAAACCAACATCGCAGCATACGAATTCCCCACCTGGGTAGCAGCCAATTTCGAAACCGTCGATGAAGTCGAAGCTGCGCTCGCAAATTCGCTCATCATCGAAAAGCCCTTTAACGAGCACTTCCCGTTTCATATCTTCATTGGATCATTGGCGACGCCACGCGCTCAATTGTTGTTGAGTCGCGCGCCGATGGCCTGCACGTGTTCGACAATCCCGTCGATGTGCTGGCGAATCACCCGAACTTCGAATGGCACCTTACCAACCTTCGCACATACATCACCGCAACGCCCGATATGCCCGCACCCGTCACATGGGGTCGCGCCGAGCTTGCACCCTTCGGCGCGGGCGCCGGAATGAGGGGCATCCCTGGCGACGTATACTCTCCCTCGCGCTTCGTGAAAGTCGCCTACCTCAACGCCAACTACCCCACAAAATCGGGCGAGAGCGACAATGTGGTGCGAATGTTCCACACGCTGAGTAACGTTTCGATGGCCGAGGAGCATCGGCGATGTCGAACGGTGAATTTGAGAAAACCGTCTACCAGTTGCTTCTCTGGCGCAACGGGTCGGTACTATTTCAATACCTACGACGATTTTGCCATTCGCTACGCAAGTCTCGAAGATGCCACGCGCGCCGATGGCAATACGCTTATCGAATGCAAGCTGAAAGAGATTCGAGTAAACGCGCACTCCCGATGGGCGTGTTCGCAACCAGCACGGAAACCGCACTCACGAATCGCATCGCAACCTGGTAGAATGCAAGGGTTGAAACCAATCCGAAAGGCATATCATGATTAAAGAGCTCGTTTTGACGATGCCATTCTGAGCACGCCCTGCGAAGCGGCCACCGCAGAAGACGCCTCCGTGGCACAAGATCTCATCGATACGCTCGCATCTATCGAAGGCGCGGCCTGCCTGGCTGCGAACCAAATCGGCGTAACCAAAGCGCTGTGCGTTTACCTGGATGAATCCGACAAGCCCCATGCGATTTACAATCCCACAATCATGCTTGGCCTTGCCGCGTTCAAGACCGAAGAAGGCTGCCTCACGCGCCCCGAAGACCAGCTGAGCAAGGTCACCCGTTACGACCACATGAAGCTCGCTTTTTGATGAGCTCGTCGATGGCGAGCTCAAGCATCGCAAGCGCGACTTCGCAGGTTGGGAAGCACAAACGATCCAGCATATGGTCGATCACTGCAAGGGCAAGCTCGTATAAGCGGCCCAAACGGGTAATATGCATGAGTCGGTGCTTGAAGCGCCTGTCGTAATTCCGTGCGCAAGCAAGCAGAAATCGAACGCACCGTTCTCAAAAGAAAAGGCCCGTCGCATGACGGGCCTTTTTTCTGTTAGAGGCGCCATTTTCGCTAGTCTTGCGGAACAATCACGGTCGGAATCGTGAGGTTCAACAACGTCGAATGCGTTACCGACCTGAAGAGCGCACGGCCAAGCACCGCACGAGAACGCGTTCCTAAGACAAGCACGCCGCGAGTTTTCGCATATCCCTGCAGAACACGCGTAGGAGACGAGCCTTCTACAGCATGTCCACGAACGTCAAGGCCCTCATATTCCTCACGAAGAACCGCCGCAAGCGAATCGAGGCGAACCTGATATTGTTCACCAACCGGTCCAAGGCCGCCACCCATCGCTTCTGCGGGCTTCGAAATCCAGGCAGGCAAGCCCCAACCCGTTATCAAACGAAGCGGCTGCTCGGTGGCAATTGCTTCAGCAATCGAGAAATCAAGCGCCTGTTTCGTTGATCCATCGGGGTCGATTCCGACTACGACGCCTTCACCGTCGTAGGCCTCCGCCCAGTCGGCCGGAATAACCGCCGTGGGAACAGCCGCTGAAACAGCAACACGCAAAACTTCGCACCGCCGATGGTGTCGCCAACGCTTATGCCATGGTGCGAACCAAGCACGATAAGGTCGCAGCCAACGGAGGCGTCGACAATATTCTCGACAACCCTCGCCTTCCGCAATGCGCATCTCAGCCTGCATGTTGGGATAACGCTTGGCAACGAAATTGCGCGCCTTATCCAAGTTCGCCTCAACCGCCTCCTGAACGTCTTCGATTGAAGCACCCGCCTCTTTCACTTTCCTCGAATCGACAACCGAGCAGCTCAAGGTTGGCGCCCTCGCGACTCGCGCGACGCGCCGCCCAGTGGAGGGCTCTCGCGCGCGCGCGCTTCCATAGATGCCGACAAGAATCTTTTTCATCATTCGAGCCTCTCAAAAGCGAATTACGCGGAATTGTTTAGTGGAAAATTGGAATCATAAGCCACAGGGCGAACAGCACGATGAAAACGCACCCGGCGAAGCAAACCACCGACCCCACGCGCGGCATAATGCGCGCATAGCCTTCGCGGTCGAGGCCCCCAGCTGCCCATAGGCGCAGGCCCGATGCGTACAACGTCGATATCATGCCGGCCACGCACACGGCGACCACGAGCACGGTTGCGAAATTAATAAACTCCTGCATCTTCGCATCCTTTCTTAAGCAGCGGTCGCGACTTTGGTCGAAGCGGAAGGCTTGATTTTTTACTTCGGAGGCTTCATTGACATTACCTGAGTTCACAGGATTGCGCTTCGACAGGCGGAAGATGACCAATGCAGCGACCACCGCGATGAAGGCGACGGCAATCGTTCCGCCAAGGCCGGTTTTCGCAGTGCGCACGCCGCAGCGCCCACAAGACCGGCAGCCGGGAAAGTAACGAGCCATGCGACAAGCATACGAGCCGCAACGCCCCAGTTCACCTTGTTGCCAGGTTGCCAAGACCGGTACCGATGATGGAGCCGGAGCACACCTGCGTGGTAGAAAGCGCGAAGCCCATGTGAGAAGAAACGAGAATCGTGGTTGCGGAAGCAGCCTCGGCGGCGAAGCCCTGCGGAGTGGAAATCTCGGTAAGGCCCTTGCCAAGAGTACGAATGACGCGCCAACCGCCCATGTACGTACCCGCTGCAATCGCCAAACCGCACACGGCCACAACCCACAACTGGGGACCAGTGCCTGCACCCTGCGCGCCAACGGCGATAAGAGCCAGCGTGATAATGCCCATGGTTTTCTGCGCATCGTTCGTACCGTGAAAAGTGCCACCAAGCACGCCGTAACCGTCTGGCCATGACGGAAGCCATTGACGATTTGGTCTTCGCTCATCTTCTTCACGATAAAATATATGAGTTTTACCGCGACGAACGCCGCCAAACCGGCAACGATCGGCGAAACAAGCGCAGGAATGAGCACCTTGGCAAGCACCGCACCGAAGTTCACGCCTTCAATGCCCGGCACCGATAATGACGGCGCCCACAAGGCCGCCGAACAATGCATGCGACGAGCTCGACGGAAGGCCGACGAGCCACGTGAGCAGATTCAAATGATTGCGCCAACGAGACCCGCGAAAATAAATTCAGGTCCAATTGTCACCGCTTGTTCATTGATGATGCCGCCAGAAATGGTTTTCGCTACCTCGGTCGAAAGAAATGCGCCAACCAAGTTCAACGTACCGGCAGCAATAACCGCAGTTTTCGGCAAGCGCTCCGGTTGCGATCGACGCCATAGCGTTGGCCGTGTCGTGAAAGCCGTTCGTGAAGTCAAACGTGAGCGCCGTTATAATCACGAACGACCAAAGTTGCGATGTCCATAGACAGCTGATTCCTCCTCCAAGATCGAGCTTGCTTGCCACATAAACTCGCATCCTGAAGAAACAAGATAGAAACCAGCTGCACAAACCATGTCAGGCGTATGTCAAATCAAAGTAAAGCTGACATGGGTGAGACGTGTCATAGGCCAGGTCGAAACGAGTTATGTGCCAAGCGCAGCGTGGGCGCAACGGGTCATCTTGCATGCACGCGAGCGAAGGCAGAAAGTCCTCGTCACGCGTCTCAGACGACCAGAAATCCACTTCCTTAATCCCTTGATCACCGGTTCTGCTCAAAAACGACCTCGAATGTGGCGAAATAAAGCACGCAATCAGCCTTCATGTTTAAGCTGATTTTCAATCGACATTTTGACCTGGGGATATAAAACCCGAAGAAGCCAGGTTGTCTCAACGAGAGGGTGAATAGCGATATTTTTGCCACATTCGAGGTCGTTTTTGAACGCGTCCGAGATTTGTCGTTGCACCCATCTTGAGTCGAGCTCCCCCTTTGTGAATGCCGTATAAGAGATGCAGCTTTCAGCATATGACGCGCTGTACGCTTTCGGCTCGATAAGGAAACACATGCGCACTTTGTAAAGATTCGTAGAGGTTCATGCAGATTTTGACCAGACTAAAGAAAGCCCCGATCATGCTTCGTGCGGAATTCAATCAAGGCCCGTGCACATCTCAATCAAAGCTCGATCGGAATTCGAACGAAGATCGATTGGAATTCGAACTGAGCTCTTGCAGAATTCGAGTGGCGTTACGCAAGATTTCGAAAAGGATTCAAGCGGGTTTTAGACAAGGTTTGGGCAAGGTTTTCACCGTAAAATGTCGCCCATGACCATATGTCTCTCACATATTTCTGCTTTACAAGCCCTTTCGCGAAGCAAGGTCGAAGGGTTGTCGCCCCAAGGAAGCTGGAAAGCGCATCCCCAAGTCAACATCAATACGAGAAGTCGAGGCACTCGTAGCCAAGGCGGATTTCCTTCGAGCCCTGCCGCCAGAAGGAAAGGTATCCATACTGGTTTCATCACAATCGAGCCGAAGCAAATCAACGAAAACGATTACGCATGTATGCGCGAATAACGCAGTCGCAACAATTGCCCTCGCAAAACCTCGTGGCATCTTTATACCAAATCTAGGATTCCTTTTCGTTCAGCTTGCTCAATGCGCTCCTTTCCTCACGCTCATCGAAATTGGGTATGAATTATGCGGCAGCTACACCATCCTGCCAGATGAGAGTACATTTGTTCAATGCGAGCCAGCCACCAACCACAACCATCTTGCGAAAGAAATCAGGACTTTGCGAGGAATGCGAGGCCGCAAAATCGCAACGAGAGCCTTGCAATTTCGTTGCGGACAATTCCGCATCCCCCATGGAAACCAAACTCACCATGTTCCTTTGTTTTAAAAAGAACAATGGGCGGTTACGGTCTGCCGTTTCCCTAAACTCAATTTTCCTATCGAGCCCACCTGCCGCGCGGAAGGCGGCCCCACAAACAACGCTACGTCCTCGACCTTTACTGGCCAAAACGCAAAATCGATGTCGAATACGACAGCGACAGCTACCACGCCTCTTCCGAGGGAATCGCCTCGGACGCACAGCGTAACGCCCTGCAACTCATGGGCGTAACAGTAATAACGGTAACGCGAGGGCAACTCTACAATGCAGCTTCTTTCGACCGCACAGCAAGGATCATCGCAGCATCAATCGGAGTAAGATTGCCGAAAAAAGCCAACGCTGTGATCAGCCAAAATCAGATGCTTCGTTACGTCCTATTGAAAACGAAACAAAAACCGAGCGAAAAGGGAATTCAACATAGTACGACCGGCTAGCCGAAAAGCAAGGTCATGCAAATCGCAGAAAAGACAGCAGTTCTGCGTTACAGAAAAAGGGAACTGGTTGAAGCACCGAGCGAACACGAAACCGCCCACCACGCATGCGTTCGTTTTGCTCAAAAAGGTGTCGAATGTGGTAATTCCAAGGCACCTCGGCCGAAAGAAGCATCCGCAGCGAAAGAACCCTCACAAGAAACACCAGGTCATAACGCCCCTCAGAAATATAAGGAATAGTTATTCGCTCGTCAAACACCACATTCGAGGCCCATTCTGAACAAAAACCGTCCAGGTTCTCCTTGCCGCAATATGTTCCAGGTAGTTCTCCTTGCCGCAATATGCTCCGGGTAGTTCGCCTTGCTGTAGCATGCGTCGGCCGATCACCTTACCGCAGCATGCATCGGCTAGCCCGCCCAGCCATGGCATGCGTCATCCGGTTCACCTAGCCATCGTATACTCCAGTCAGTTCGCCCTAACGTCGCATGCGCCAATTAATGAGGGAGCCGACTACGACGGCGAAAGTGCCACACCAGAACAGCGGCGTGAGATTTACGCCGAGAATGATGGTGCTCGCCACAACCGAAAGCAAAGGGGCGGCATAGGACCCGATGCCCATTTTCGCCATGTCGCCCTTTGAGCATGCCATACCCCCAGCAAGCATAGCCCGAAGCAATGCAGCCGGCAGCGCCCGCAAGGGCGAAAAACGCTTGCGAGCCTAGCGCCACCGTAGGAGCGGGCGCGCCCTTGAAGAGGAAGAGTGTCCACAAGACCGCAACAACACCCACCATGAAAAAGGCGGTCGCATCGCAGCCTTGCGAAAACCTGTTTGAATACACCGAATACACCGCCCGCAGCTGCGGCGGCAAAGGTAAGCACAAAAAAGGAAGCGGATTGGACGAAACGTCAGCAACAACCGCGCCCCAATCAAGATTATTGTTGCCACCAACCGCAAGCACAACGCCCATAGTCGCGACAACAGCACCGGGCAAGGCGCGAACGAGGGAGGCACGCGAACCCGAGTCGAAGGCAGAAAGCAGAACGAGCATCGTAGGCCAAAGGTAATTCACGAGACTCAATTCGAGCGTTTGCTCAGAACTCGCCGCCAAGCCGATCGAGATGGTGATCGCCGTTTCGTAGAACACGAACAACCCGCCCGAAAACAAAACGTATTTCAAGGGCAAACGACGCAATGGCGTAGGACGATACCCAATATACGTAAACACGGCAGCGCATGAATAAATGAGCGCCGAACCCAAAGCAGGGCCAAAAGATTGCGTAGTCAAGCGGACGAAGCCGAACATCATCGACCACAGCACAATAGCGCACAAGCCAATCGCTGTCGCTCTCTTCGTTGAATCGCCCACCGTCTTCCTTTCATGCAAACCCATAGTAACGATTATTCCGCTGTCGAAAATTTTCGCACAAGCATGCCTTCGTGCAATAACAAGTTCCTAACACGAAGCATGACCGAGCAACACCGGTCGCAGCGAAATGAGCTTTCGCGAGAAAACAAGTATTGCTATTCGCGCAATAGCATATACCCTATAACGATAAGGAAATAAGGGTTGAAATGAATCAGAGACATATGCTGCGCCCTTGCGAAAAGAACGCTCCACGTGCCCCATTTCAACCGCAAAACAAACAAGGAGCGCACTATGAAAATCGCAGCCACCTATGCCAACGGAGAAATCTTCCAGCATTTCGGCCACACGCAACAATTCAAAGTCTACGAAGTCGAAGACGGAAAAATCATCGCATCGAAAATCATCGGCAGCAACGGCGCCGGCCACGGCGCACTTGCCGGACTGCTTTCTCAAGGCGGCATCGATGTGCTCATTTGCGGCGGCATCGGCGGGGCGCAATCAACGCGCTCGGCCAAGCAGGCATCGAGGTGTATGCAGGCGCCGCAGGCTCTCCTGACGCTGCGGTTGAGGCACTGCTTGCAGGAGCTCTTCCCAAGGTCGGCGAAGCAACCTGCCACAGCGATCACTCCCATTCGCATAGCTGCGCCAACCACGGCGGCACCTGCCATCAATAACGCGAACCCACCTGACAAATGCTTCAAGCAGTTGGATGCACCTGTTAAATGCTCGTAGCGTTTAACAGGTGTCGTCGTTTACCATGCGTCGTTTGCAGGTTCAATTTTATCGCATAAGTGAATCGCATAATTCTTCGGAATTCTTCGGAAGTTCAATTTCGAGCCATGATATAGTGTCCGAAATTGAACTTCTTTTTTTTGGACGCATTGAGTTCAATTTCGAATGTCAAGGAGATACGATGCCATCGAATGAATTCTCGACACGGCTCAAACAGGCCATGTCAGAAGCCGGATGAACCAGGCCGATGTGATACACTCGGCGGCCCAGTACGACAAAAAGCTTGGGAAAAGCCAGGTAAGCCAGTATGTCAGCGGAAAAACCACGCCGCGCCGCGATGTCATGGAACTACTCGCGCGCATTCTGGACGTAGATGCCGCTTGGCTTTCCGGAAATACCCAAACTCGGTCAGCGCAGACGCACTCCCCTACGCGAGCTCCCGAGCGGCTTGAGACCGCATCTTCTACGAAATTGAACCAAAACAATTCAACTACCACGGGCCAGACGCCAGTCTGCGAAACGCCAGCGCCCGAACAAACACCAAGGAGTGCCACCATGCGTGAATTCAAGAAATCATCTAAGCTCGACAACGTACTCTACGACGTACGAGGCCCCGTCGTCGATGAAGCTGCTCGATTGGAAAAAGAAGGCCAACGAATTTTAAAGCTCAACATCGGAAATCCAGCTCCATTCGGCTTCCGCACCCCCGATGAGGTTATTCAAGACATGCGCCACCAGCTGCCTGAATGCGAAGGCTATTCCGATTCTCGCGGCCTATTTTCGGCACGCAAGGCAATCATGCAGTATGCCCAGCTCAAGCACATTCCCAACGTCGACATGGACGGCATTTACACCGGCAACGGCGTGAGCGAGCTCATCCAACTCTGCATGCAAGCGCCTCGACAACGGCGACGAGATTCTTATTCCAGCGCCCGATTATCCGCTGTGGACCGCATGCGCCACGCTCGCGGGCGGTACACCGGTTCATTATATTTGCGACGAGCAATCCGACTGGTTCCCTGACCTTGCCGACATGGAGTCGAAAATCACGCCGCGAACCAAGGCGCTCGTCATCATCAACCCGAACAACCCCACAGGCGCGCTGTACCCGCGCGAAGTGCTCAAGCAAATCGTCGAATTGGCTCGACGTCACGACCTGATGATTTTCAGCGACGAAATCTACGATCGCCTCGTCATGGACGGTCTTGAGCATGTTTCCATTGCATCGCTCGCGCCTGATTTGCCCTGCGTAACATTCTCGGGCCTCTCGAAATCGCACATGATCGCAGGCTATCGCATTGGCTGGATGATTTTCTCGGGCAATATGTCTTGCGCGAAAGACTTCCTGCTTGGCATCAATATGCTCTCAAACATGCGTTTGTGCTCGAACGTTCCCGCACAGTCCATCGTGCAAACGGCGCTCGGCGGACACCAGAGTGTGAATAATTACATCGTCCCCGGCGGGCGAATTTACGAACAACGCGAATACATCTACAACGCGCTGAACAGCATCGACGGCATTACCGCAGTGAAGCCGAAGGCCGCATTCTACATCTTCCCCAAGATGGATGTGAAGAAGTTCAACATCACCGATGACGAGCAGTTCGCCCTCGACCTGCTGCACCAAAAGAAGATTCTCATCACACGCGGCGGCGGCTTCAACTGGGCTGAGCCCGACCACTTCCGCATCGTGTACCTGCCGCGCATGGAAGTGCTGAGCGAAGCTATGCGCGACCTGGAAGAATTCCTGTCAACGTATAGGCAGTAACACGACCCGAAAGGCGAAGCGTCGATGCGACGCCGGCGCTTCGCCCTCGACCGTCGGCGTTCAATTAACGAACTTCAATTAAAAAATGAAACGCCGCCAAGCGAACGAAGAGCGAACGAAGCCCATACAATCGTGCCACGGCTTCGCGAAGGCCGTCTGAGCTCATGCTAGCTCTTCATTCAAAAGCTAAGCGAAGCCAGCTGAGCGCATAGCGAACGAAGTGAGCGGTAGCGAGCCGTGGTCGTAGGCGAAGCACCGGAACCGCCTCTGCGCCGCCCGAGCGCAACATAACAAGCGGTCCTACAAGTCCACTGACTTCAAAATCGCCCAATCATAACCTTCGCCCGACACGATATCCATGGCAATCGAAGAATCAAGCGGCGTTGTGCATTCGGCATCAAACTTCGCAATCGCATCCGCATCGTCGGCGGCCTCAATTTCCTTTTCCTCAAACACATATCGAACCGCCGTGACTTCCGACGTGGTGATATAGCGAACCTTATACATCGAACTCTCCCATCATCAAAGTGGGGCGGAAGCACGAACCTCCACCCCGCTTCATCTATTCCTTTGAATTTCGCTTTGCTTCGTACGCAGAATCGACGCAGCGCGAAGGCCCGAATCGGCGAGCATATGCTCGAGCAACATCGGGGCGCAAGCTGCCCGACGCCTTCGATTCGAGGCGTGAAGCGGACAAGCGCACGGCTCTGCCCTTCTTCTCCAGGTTCCGCAGGCTCAACCTCAAGCTCACCAACGACGAACTCGGAAGGAACAAGCACACGCTCCTTCTTCTTGCGAACCACCGTAATCTCGGAAGGAAGCGAAAAGTTCGTGCGCTGCCGCGAGCACATCCATTTCGCAATCGCTCGTACGCGACGCCTCCAGGAGCGCCTCGTACGTCGAACGCGGATATGCCGCTGACGCTGCCGTCTCATCCTTGGTGATGTAACGCGCCGCGTGCGGCATAAGATCAGGCGCACTCGACGCCCGAAGACGGGCCAAGGCCTCCTCGGGCGGCACGTAGTCAGTGAGCGACACGTCGAAAATCTCTTCCAAACCACCCACGCCCACACAGGCAGCGCAGAGCCGAAAGCCTGCTTCATATGCGGTGAAAAACCCTGGCTTACGGCATAAGGCAACCCGCGCGGCGCACCGCACGTTCCAAGGCGCGCAATCTCGAGATGCGAGGCATGACCAACGACCGGTTTCAGCGTAGGTCACGCGCAAACGGAAATCAGCCATGACGCTCCTCCTGGCATTGGATGTCGATGTTGAGCTTAGGACACACGCCACACGCCGAGCAGCGTTCGTAGCTGCAGTCGGGCGTCGTGCGTTCCTCCTGCGCCAAGCGACGCTCACGACGGAAAGCGCGTGGTCACGCCAACCGAAAGGTGATCCACGGTGTAACCCAGCTCGTTTCGTATTGGCCTTGGGCGATGCCTTCCATATCGACGCCGCATTCCCACGCCGCTCGCCACGTATCAAGCGAGAAAAACTCGGTCCACGCGTCAAAGCGCGCGCCGTGGCGCCAGGCGGTTTCGACGACATCGCACACCTCTCGCCCGCCACGGCTCATCATGGCCTCGACGAGCGAAACGTCGGGCTCATGCCAATGCACGTCGACCGCACGATATTTCACCTCGATCGCCAAAAGGTTAATGCGCCTATGGGCCTCTTCGGTCGTGATCTGCCATCCCATTGGAAAGGCGTTTGGGCCTTCGGCACAAACAGCGCGCACGAGATGGAGACCTTCACGCTGCCGCGCCTCGGGCGGCGTAGCTTTCTTCAACTCGATCGTAAGCACGCTGAGCAAGGCTCGCAATGCCCTTGATATCGTCATCGGTCTCGGTAGGAAGGCCAATCATGGTAAAGCTTGCAGCGACGCCAGCCAGCAGCGAATGCCGCATCAATGGCGCCAAATAGGTCTTCCTCGCACACGCCCTTGTTAATGACGTCGCGCAATCGCTGCGTGCCAGCTTCCGGCGCAAACGTCAGGCCGCCGCGCTTTCCGCCCGCGACCAACTCAGCCATTTCGACACCGAACGAATCCAAACGCTGGCTTGAATCGATACCGAAATGCCCTTTCCATCGAGACCGCGATTCAAGCGACGCAGAATTTCCTCAATTTGGCTACGATCAGTCGAAGAAAGCGACGAGGCTCACCTCATCGTAGCCAGTTTCAGCAAGTCCGCGTTGAACAGCGGAAACGATGTTGTCAGCGGAACGCTCGCGCACAAGGACGATACATCATGCCCGCTTGGCAGAAACGGCATCCACGCGTACAACCACGCAGAATTTCAACGTTCAGACGGTCATGCACGAGTTCGGCGAACGGCACCACAGTCGGCTCCCAGGCAGGAGAGGTCGCGAAATCTTTCCAAATGCGCTTTACGATATTCGCGGGCACATCCGTATTTCGGGCGCACCCATGCGCCTGTTTGCTGTGCCTCGTCCTCATCAAGCACATCGTAGAGCGACGGCACATAGCAGCCCTCAAATGCGAAGCAGCGCGCAAAAAACTCAGCGCGCGACGCGCCCGCTTGCTTCATTTCCCGATGAAGAACGAGCAGTTCGGGAAGCGATTCTTCGCCTTCGCCCAACAAAAACACGTCGAAAAACGCTGAAAAAGGCTCAGCATTGAACGCGCAGGGGCCGCCCGCCACGATAAGCGGGTTCGACTCGTCTCGATCAGCGGCACGCGCGGAATGCGTCCCAAATCGAGCATTTCAAGCACGTTGGTGGCGACGAGCTCGTGAGACAACGAGAAACCCACCGCGTCAAATTCATGCAGCGGCGCACAGCTTTCCAGTGAAAATGCAGGAACGCCCTCGCGGCGCATAAAGGTCAATCATGTCGGCCGCAGGAAGATAGCCGCGTTCGGCATACATGCCGTCGACGGCATTCACCACATTGCACAGAATGCACGGCCTGGTTCGGCTGCCCAAGCTCGTAGGTATCGGGGTAGTCATGCAGAAGTGATAGTCGGCGTCGTCTTTGTACGTGCAACCCCCATTCGTGGTTCAAATAGCGTGCCGGACGGCTGATGTCGCGCCCCGCGTCGCGCAAAAGCCCCTCAATGCGAGGCCAAAGATTTTGCATATGAAATCCCTCATGTCGAAGAAGACGATTGCAGGTAGAAAAGCTTGCGCGTCCGCCAACCAAGACGAACGCGCGTCATATTATTCGGAATCGTGCGCCGAAGCTTCCACGGCATCGGCAGCAGCGCCCGCTCGGGCAGCACCAGTAACCGCAGCCTGCGCGGCAGATGCTGCGGCGTTCACAACGGCACGGCGGCTCCTGCGGCCCCCAGGCGCCTGTGCAGCCGCGGCACGAACACGGCCCGTGGCAGCATTTTCGCCTGAAGTCCGAGCGATGCTACAAAGCCCTTTGCCGCTCGTCCGGCAGCCGTCTCGTCCGGCAGCACGAGACGCCGCAGCGCGCGCCTCGTCGACCACGGCGCCTACGCCGGCCATATTGCCGCCGTGCTCGAAATACTCGGCGGCGGCCATGCCCATGGCCCACGTGCCCGCATAGCCTACGCCGGCCTTCACCGCCCAACCGACAGCAGGCACAAGACCCGCCACCTGACGCGCGCAACCGTGCGACACGCAAGCCCGCCGCCTACAACGGCTGCAAGCTCCTTCACTCGATCGGCCGAAAGCGGCTGCCCATACGCGGCGGCGATCTGATGACCATTTTCGTCTGGTTCAGCGTCATAATGGGGAAATCGGCGCCGGGAATGAATACCACAAGGCCAATACCTGCATTCTGGAAAGCCGTCGAACGAACCGATTCCATCGAAAGGGGCTTACGCACGAAATCGAACGCCTGCGCGAACGCAAGAAGCTTCTCGCGAAACGCCGCAACCACCCACTCGCCCATCTTTGTGCGAAGCTGTTCATGGTAAGCGGCGCACATCGGCAACGGTTCAAGCGAAAACGGGTTCGGGTCGACCTCGCGGCCCTGAAATCGCGCCTTCTTTCGTAACAACGAGCGGCCATGGAGCGTAACCACACCGTCGATTTCAGGGTTGGGAGCAATCACATCGGCTGCATCGATGGGGTAGCCCGCCGCTTCGGCAGCGCCATTCACGCATTCAGGAAGCGTCGTGACGACCATAACGGAATGCCTTCGCCGTGAAGACGAGAGACGATTTTCGCCGATTTCCGGCGTAAAACCGGCAGCAATAACCGCCATATCGCTGCGAGCATCAAACGCGATATGGGCGTCTTCGAAATAGTTCACCGAAACACGCGCTTGGGGCTCGCGCTCGCGAAACTCGAACGCACGAAAGCCGTAAGGTCGTCAGGCGCGGTATCGTCGAGCAAAACAGACACGCACAAAAGGCACCGAACGAGCCGCCTCGACATCAGTGGCCTCTTGCAATACGGCAATCACATCAATAGGCATCTTGGGCATTTCGGCATATCAATTGCCTCCTCGCATTTCGGCCTCAAGCCGCATGGTTCTCATTTCAAACCATTATAGCGGCACCTCGGCGCTCGATAGAGAAACCCACAACAAGCGACAAGGCGTTGCCTCGACGTTGACCCACCCGCGGTCACACGTCCCACAGTCCTATCCCTTATGCGCATATACGCTGCCAATAAGGCCGAGCAGCGCGAAGTTCACCATCATGAACGACGATCCGTAGCTCATGAACGGCAACGGAATGCCCGTAACGGGCATAAGTCCAATGTCCATGCCGATATTCTCGAGAATCTGGAAGAGCCACATGCCCACAATGCCCATCACGATGAGCGTCCCGAACAAATCGCTCGACTCGCGCGCGATGCGAATCGCTACCAGAATGAGCGCCAAATACAGCGCGAGAAGCACCAGGGCGCCCATAAAGCCGAACTGCTCCGGCAAGCACGCAGAAAATGAAGTCAGTCGCCGATTCCCGGAACGAAGCCCAGGCTCGACTGCGAACCATTGAGCAGGCCTTTTCCGAAAAGCCCACCCGACCCGATGGCAATCATGGCCTGATTGAGGTTAAACCCGTGCCCGTCACATCGGCGCTCGGATCCAAGAACACGAGCAAGCGGTTGCGCTGGTATTGCTGGAGCAGCACATATTCACCCGTCGCGTTCTTCAGCACCTCGTCAACCGCGAACACCGCGACAATCAACCCCACGAACACGCCAAGCAGCACGATTAAATACTTCCAGCGAGCGCCACCCATAATGAGCGTCACGGCGCCAATCACCAAGTACACCAAACCCGTGCCCAAGTCGGGCTGCGTCATGATGCATAAAAACGGAATGGCGATGTACGCGAGCGCCTTGATGAACTCGCGCGGATCGTCGAGCCTGCCGCCGAACTTCGACATAACGGCGGCATCGAGCAAAATCACGGTGATTTTCGCGAACTCGCCCGGCTGCAGCTGAATGCCAATTTTGACCCAGCTTTGCGCGCCTTTGCTCTCGACGCCAATGACGGGCAAATGCGGCGACAAAATGAGCACCACGTTCACGATAAGCAGAAGCGTCGTGTAATTCGCAAGACGCCGATAATCGAAGGAATAAAAAGATGAGCATGGCGACAACGCCCATTGCCACGCCCATGAGCTGACGCGAGAACGAATAGTTCTCGTTCGTTTGAATCGCCGACCATACCACGAGCAGGCCGTAGCCCAAAAGCGCCACAACCACCAGCACCAAAGGAACGGGAACAGCATCGATGGCGCGCTTCGGACGGCCCGACCCGCCCAACGGCGATGCGCTGACATACTGCCCTTCGGCGTGCGCACGCGGTCAATTTCGTTGAAACCAGCCATTTAGTCCACCGTCCAGCGCCCGTTCCGGCGTACTCGATAATCTCAGTCACTTCTTCGATGACAGCAGGATCGCCCGAAATTGTGCCGTCGCCAAGCTTGATGCAACCATCCATAACGGCGGCAGCAATAGGAGCGGCATCGGCGCCCGCGCCGCCTTCGGTAATAACACATGTCACGACATACTTCGGATTGTCGTAAGGCGCATACATCGCAAACCACGCGTAACCATCGTGGTCGGCCCATTCGCCCGTACCCGTTTTGCAAGCGCATTGGTAATCGTATTGCTTGAGCATAGTGGGCAGGCCGCCATCTTCTTCAGCAACGCCGCGAAGCGCGTCTCGCATGATCTCGAGATGCGCTTTCTCGACATCGGGCATCGTGCCCTTCTTCGGCTCACGCGAAACCACTGTCTCACCTGAAGAATTGCGCACTTCCTTCAGCAAATTCGGCACCGGAAGCGTTCCCGTGGCGATACCTGCATAGCCCACGGCCATTTGCAAAGGCGTCACGAGCACGTTGCCCTGGCCAATCACCATGTTCGTCATATCGCCCGGCTGCCACTGGCCCTCCTCGGGTGCGTTGCGGAAGTATTCCTTTTTCCATTCAGGCGTCGGTATAACGCCCTGCGCTTCGTCGGGAAGCTCGATGCCCGTCTTCGAACCTAAGCCAAATTCCTTGATGTAGTTTTTGCATAGCATCGTCGCCGATCTTAGAGCTCGCGTCATAGAAGTTCTTTGCGATTTCGTAGAACACGACGTCACACGACACCACAATGCCATGTCGAAGGTCAATTGCGCCATGGCCCGTGGTAAGCCAGCATTTCTGGGCATACAGCTTCGCCGAAGCCCGTCCACGTGCCCGAGCAATTCCACGAAGTCGAAGAGGTGGCAAACCCATAATTGAGCGCCGCGAGACCCGTGAACGCCTTAAACGTCGAAGCGGCCGGATATTGGCCGGCAATGCAGCGATTCATGAGCGGCGCGTATGAGCTGCCCGAATCGTTATAGCGATCCCAATTTTCCTGCGAGACGCCCCGACAAAATTCGTGGGGTCGAACGTGGGGAAATTGGCCATGCAAACCACGTTGCCCGTATCGACCTCCATAGCCACAACAGCGCCAGCCGTGCCTGTGCCGCCACCTATAACGCCATTGGGGCGATAAGCTCTTTAAGCTTCTGCTCGGCAATCGATTGCACGCGCGCAGAAATCGTGAGATACACGTCGTTGCCCTGACTGGCCGGCGTTTCGCTTTTCACCTCATGCACCACGCCATCGGCATCCGTCACGACCACGCGTTCGCCGTGCGCACCGGAAAGGTAGCCGTCGTATACCGACTCAACGCCAGACTGGCCGACCTCGTCACCGCTTTCATAATCCATTCCCGCAGGCGGATTTTTCAAAACGCTGTCGGAAACCGTGCCGACATAGCCAAGCACGGCTCGCGAGGGCTTTGTACGGATATACGCGATGCGTACGCTCCTGCACATCGACGCCTGGGAACGCATCGGGGTGCTCGGCAATAAAAAGCAACGTCGCGGCTTCGCGGGGCCGACGACACCTCGCGCTGGGCCTGTGCGCCACCCGACGTGTCTTTGATGCGTTGGCGCACAACGGCATAAGGCAAACCGAGCAAAGCTGAAAGGCGCAGAAGCGTTGTGCGGTCGTCAGCTACATCGGCATCGGCCAGAACGGCGGGACGCGTTTTGTTGTCGACCATCACGATGCCCTGTGTATCGAAAATGCGACCGCGTGCGGCAGGCGTCTTAATGGTTGTGTACTGGTTCTCGTTGGCTGCTTCCACATACTGTTTGCTCGAGCACCTGCATGCTCCACAACTTCGCCGTCAAGCTGCCAAACACAGCCGCAATAAGCACGCCGATTGCCATGAAGCGCGATTTCAATCGCTCGCGCACTCCGCCAGTCACGCAGCACCCATGGGAAAACTCGTGCCCACCGAAGAAGGGCCGTACGCGTCTGGAATGGGGTGGCCGAGCCAATCGATGTCACCGATTTCGGCACGGAGCTGCCCCGGTTTGATGTTTCGGGCCTAAAAAAACGAAAAGCGCCACGCCTGCAACGACGATAACGACAAGCGCGGCCATGATAGCGTAAACCATGCGACACCCTTAGCGAAGACGAACGGTCGAGGAAGTTGGCGCCTTGTGAGAAGGCGCTGCCGCCGCAAACATGTGCGTCGTAATAGGCAGCACGATAAGGGCCATCGCGCAATCGTAGAGCGCACAAGGAAGCGCACGTTGGCCAAAGCGCTTCGATGACCGACATCAACCGACAAAAATATAAAAACCTGCATAGAGCACTTCCACCAGAAGAAAGCACCCCATAGAAATAGCAAGCGAAGCACCGAGCGTATCGTTGCCGAAGAAACCCGCCGCCCGGCTCGCAAAAATGCGATGAGCGTATAGAGCCCAGCACGCACACGCCGACCGTCGATGTTCCCACAAGGTCCATGGCAAGACCTGCAAAAATGCCATCACAAGCACCGAATCACGTCGCAAAAGCATGGCAGCAATGCCTACGTAAACCAAAACTAAATCGGGCATTGACCCCAGGATGACAAGATTGGGCGCGAGTACGATTTGCAGCACGACAGCGACCACGGCACCCACCACAAGCAGCACCGACTCACGCATGCCTACGCACCGCCTTCGGAGGAACCGCCATCGGAAGAGGAAGCATCGCTCGATGCCCGAAAGGTCGCCTTCGGATTCCATGGAAAAAGAACGACCGTAAGTTCCTCCAGCGGATCGGCAGAGCTGAACGGTTCCACCACAATAGTTCGATCCGACGTTCCCGCCGCATTAATGACGTTCACGACCGTGCCAAGCGCAACGCCGCGGAAATACGAACCGCCCAGACCCGACGTGATAACGGCATCGCCCACATTAACTTCGGTCGAGGTATCGAGATCTTCCAAATACAGAAGGCCCGCGATGGAGCCGCGCCACGCCTTCGGCGCGATTCGACTGCAACACGACTGAAACGCCCGATTGAGGTCAGGAGATCAAACGAACGCGGCATGTGAGCGGCGAAACCTCGATAACCTGACCCACCAAGCCGCTGCCGCCAACAACGGGAAGGCCGCACTCAACGCCGGAGGCAGAGCCAACGTTGAGCGTAACCACGCGATTCCAGGCATCGGTCCCCTTGCCGATTACGCGACCCGTAACGCCTGAAAATTCGTATTTATCGGACAGGTCGAGCAAACCTTGCAGTCGCTGAGCCTCGCCGCGGTATTCCTGAAGCTCGGCAAGCTGAGCCTTGAGCTGAGCGTTCTCGTCGCGAAGCTGCGTGTATGAGGAATCGGAGACCGTGGCGTTTTTGAATCGCATCGCCCGCGGCGTCTTCAGCATAGGCAACGCCCACACCCACAAACTGAAGAGGCGCTGCAACCATGCCCACCGCCTGCACGCTGTGCACGGGGCCGGAAGACTCCTCGTTGGAATACGCTCGAAAGCACGGCGGAAACGATGAGCAGCACAACAAGAAGTGCGGCACCGCTGATGCGTTTTCGATGAATCACTGAGCATTTGTTGTTTTCGGGCCATAGGCGTCTAAAGCTCGCTTCCTTCTATAAAACGATGCGCCGAGCCTGTTGCAGCCCGGCGCAAAGTGAATTCTATTTCTTGCGCCGCCGTGCGCGGACGCTCATTATTTCGAACGCATCAACGTTTGTTTGAGCGCCGTAGGGGTCTCAAGAACCTTAAGGCAACCCATGGCGACGTTCGTAGCGCCGTTTCGCTCGTCCAAACGGGAATCTCGAGGCGCGACGTAAGATAGCGATCGAGGCCAGAAAGCAGGCCGCCGCCGCCCGTGAGCAAAATGCCATTGGAGATGATGTCGCTCGCGAGGTCGGGGTTGGTTTTCTTGAACGTTTCTTTGATGTGCACAACCATTTCTTCAATGGGGGCTGAAGCGCCGCACGAACGTCTTCCGACTGAATCGTAACTTCGCGAGGCTGCTCGGTAACGACGTCCTGGCCAGAAATAATCATGTCTTTCTCGCGGCCATCTTCAAAGGGAAGAATAGAACCGATTTTTGATTTTGATGATTTCGGCCGTGCGCTCGCCCACTTGATGCCGAGCAGGTCGCGCAGATACATGGCGATTGCCTCGTCCATCTTGTTGCCCGCCAAGCGCAGCGACGAAGACGTCACGATGCCTCCGAGGGAAATAACGGCGACTTCGGTAGTACCGCCGCCGATATCGACCACCATGGAGCCGGTAGGTTCGGTCACGGGCAAGTCGGCGCCCATGGCGGCGGCCATGGGTTCCTCGATGAGGTACGCCTGGCGAGCGCCCGACTGAATAGCGGCTTCGAACACGGCGCGTTTTCAACCGAAGTGGCGCCGCACGGAATGCAAATAACAATGCGGGGCTTCGCCTGCCACGGATAGCGACGCTCAATGGCCTTGTTGATAAAGGCCGAAAGCATAGCCTCGGTCACGTCGTAATCGGCGATAACGCCATCGCGCAACGGATGCTCCGCCGAAAACGCGTCAGGCGTGTGGTTAATCATCTGCTTGGCTTCATGACCCACTGCGAGCACGCGATGCGTGCTGCGCGCAATGGCGACAACGCTGGGCTCGTTAAGCACAACGCCCTCGCCGGTTATAGCAACAAGCGTGTTCGCGGTGCCCAGGTCGATTGCCAAATCGACCGAAGAAGCACCGCCGAAACCGCCGGTAAACTTGCTGAAGAAGTCCATAAACGACATAGAGAGTGTCCTTTTCCGCTTCGTTTTCTCTACGTGTGATAAGCGTCGACAATATCGAACATCGCGAATATACCAGCTTGGTATTCTATCACGCGAAAGAGCAGTGCTCGCCGCAGGAGAAAGATGCACATAATTCGATGATGCAGGGCATCCATTACATGCCCCGCCGAAGCGCACGGCGAACAAAAGCGATTGTGCCCCGAGATGCCGACGGCACCCCAGGGCACAAACAAAACCATGGCGGGCTTACAAACGAATCGCCCAGGAATTCGTCGCATCAATCGCCTGCGCGACTCGCTCAATAACCTCAGACGAAGGCTCGCTTTCAACATTGAGGAACACAAGTACCTCGCAGCAATCGGCGCGCTTGCCAATAGCCATAGTCGAGATGTTGATGCCCCTTCGCCCAAAATGGTGCCCATGCGGCCTACCTGGCCAGGCTCGTCGGCATACGTAAAAATCAGAGCATGGTCGCCCGGCACCACATCGAGTCGATAGCCCAAAATCGAAACAACATGGACCTCTCGATGCACGCCTGGCACGGTTGCGGAAATCTCCAAGCCATCGGCCTCCATGCTCACAATGGAATCATAGCCACGCGAATCACTCGCCTGCTGGGCCTCCATTTTAATGCCGTGGCGACGCGCCGAAGCATCGGCGTTTTCGGTTGACACGCTCGCCTGGCCCTCACGCGACAGCATGCCCGAAAGCGTCGCCGCTGAAAGCACCTGCATATCGCCCGCACATGAGCCCGAGGCGACAATAGAAAGCGCCTTTGGGAACTTCGCGCGCGAGCTGCGTGAGCACGCTTCCGCACATCTGACATGCGGGAATATAGGCGGCAGCGGCCTCGTCGACCTCCCTTTGGAAACCATGTTCACAACCGTCGGCACCACGAGGCCCTCAAGGCCGTTGGCGACGTAACGTGCGATATTCACGCCGGCGCGCATTTGCGCTTCAAGCGTATTGGCCCCCAAATGGGGAGTGAGCACCGCGCGGTCGAACTCGGCGAGCGGCGTTTCCGCAGAAGGCTCGGCCTCGAGCATATCGATGCCGCACGCAAAAACACGGCCGGCCGCCATAAAATCGGAAAGGGCCTTTTCGTCAATGACGACGCCGCCTCGTGCCGTGTTCACGATGACAACGCCATCTTTCATCTGGGCAAACTGTTCAGCTGCAAACATATGGTACGTGCCGTCGGTACGGGGAACGTGCACCGTGATGAAATCGGCGATGGGAAGCACTTCGTCCATGGAATCGAACAGCGCGACGCCGAGCTGGCTTGCGCGAGCCGCCCGAGCAATACGGGTCGAAGCCCACAACGCGCATGCCGAACGCGTGGGCGCGCTCGGCAACGAGACCGCCAATGCGCCCAAGACCAAAAATAGCAAGCGTCTTTTCATAGAGTTCGTGGCCCATGAAACGATCGCGGCTGAATTTACCCGCATGCATCGCAGCATCGGCGGCGGGAATTTCGCGAGCCGCCGAAAGCATGAGTGCCATAGTATGCTCGGCTGCCGAAACGATATTGCTCGTAGGAACGTTGCATACGGGAATGCCATGCTCGCTTGCGGCATCGACATCGATGTTGTCGCACGTCACGCCAGCGCGGCCGATAATCTTGCAATTCGTTGTCACGCTGGTGCTGTGCAACAGCGGCGCAACGACATATACGAGCATAAATTGTCCGAACGCACGCGCGGCTTCATTGCGCACATAAACCAGCTGCGCGGGCGGACAATGCCCATCACGGCCAGCTATACCGTGACGGGATATGAGAGATGTTCACCTTCTCGGCCACTCGATGACGCAGCATGACGGCGCAAAGCGCGAGCATTGGCCGGGCCGATAACGATACAGTTGGGCGAGGCGACGCCGAAGCGCACGCTCGCGCCACTGCCACCCCGCCGCGACGATAGCGCCGGGCGTTATGCGGCGTACAACGCAGTGTTCAACCACATAATAACGATTGTGCTGGCGGTATCGGTCTGCATAGTGATAGTGCTGATCGTAATGGTTATGGTGAGCCGCTCCCAGCGCAAGCCGGACGCAAAGCGCCGCGGCAGGCACAGCAGACGCGGCAAAGTCCCTCTGCCCGGCCGACGTGCCTGAGGACGACGTGTGAAGGTATACATCCCCACGCGCAAGCTGCGCGAGGGCAGTCCTGAGCGTTCGCCCGACAAGCCCGGCAGACATGACAGGCGCGCGAATTGCCCTTAATCTGGGTACTCAGCCGTTGACTTTTTTTATCGGCGGCGCTGTTTTGTGTGGTTATTTAAGGCAGGCGCGAAACGCTGGCTTCTGCCTGTGCGGAACAAGCCTTGGAACGCCATACGCCTGCCGCATTTTTACGCGCCGCCTGCCGAACATACCAGCCTTCTCGTATAGCGCACTTTATTTTTGTGTCGTAAATTTGCTTACGCGGCCATTAAAATTCCTCACGCCGATTTTTCACGGCGCATTGCGCCGTGAAAATCGGCGTGGCATTAATAACAAAACGACACAAAAGTGCGCGGCAACGCGCCGCTGCGGCAGGCGCTGTTCAAACTGACCGATAAACTAATTACGCCTGTCTCCGGCGGCTTCAATACCTGCGCATGAATACGTCGTCGTAG
>VOFB01002233.1_pt1 | contig 30359 bp, 32 predicted proteins | sample 5384141 | NCBI WGS metagenome assembly VOFB01 (sample SAMN12384721, study PRJNA508395) | human gut metagenome | isolation source: healthy gut A | host: Homo sapiens | reverse complement strand
CAGCAGGCTGTCCCAGTAAGGAGTGGGAGTGTTAAAGATTACATCGTCTTTACCTTGATCGCCGATACCCCAACCATCAAGAATCATTAAAAGGGCTTTCTTGCTCATGATTGCTTAATTATTTATTGTTTATACTCATTTTCGTTATTCGGGCACAAAGATAAGCAATTCCGGGCATATATTGTTTGCTTGGAAAATATTACTTTTGTGAACGATATGGAAAAGACGATACAAGATAAAGAGTTAGGAACCATCCACCTCCCGCACCAGTCCCCGTGCTACCCGTTACACACTGAAAATCTCCAAAGGGACGATTACGGCTACCATGCCTCCGGGTGGAAACGAAGCGCGTATGCTCGCTTTTATCCGGGAAAACAAGGAAAAACTTCTTGCCGCCCTTGCCAAACATCCCGCCCGCCCGCTCCTGACAGATGAGACGAAGATGCAAACCGCAACGTTCCGCCTCCATGTCTTCCGTACCGACCGGGCTAACTTCTATATGAAATTAGACGATGGCGTCCTGCATATCGCCTGTCCCTCGCAGACCGACTTCGCCGACGAACGTGTACAAAAACTCCTGAAAGACTTCATTGAGCAAGCCCTCCGGCATGAGGCCCGCCGCCTCTTACCTTCACGGTTGCTCGACCTGGCCTCCCGGCACGGCTTCACCTGCACGGATGTAAAAATCTTCAACAGCAAAAGCCATTGGGGTAGTTGCACACCACGTCGCAGCATCAATCTCTCTCTTTCCCTGATGCTCCTGCCCTGGCACCTGATCGACTACGTCCTCCTCCACGAACTTTGCCACACCATCGAGATGAACCACAGTGACCGTTTTTGGGCATTGATGGACAAGGTCACAGAGGGGAAAGCGTTAGAACTGAGGGAAGGAGTGTCACTGTATCACTGATTTCTTTGTACCAATTGATATTCAACCTGTTTATTTGTGATATATGCCCGTTTTCTCTATCACTACGGTATCACACCCCTATCACTGGCAATTTGGATAAAAATAGGCATCCGCTTATATACAACTGTATATATAATACATTACAAATAACAAAAACAATAAACACCCTATTTCCATCCCTGCAAATCACTCGATTATTTTATGCAAAAAACGGCTATAAAATAGGTAAAACCGGGTAGTTTTTATTGTCCGGCATGGTACTTTAGTTGCCGGACACCCCCATGTTGCACCCTTTTACACCCGGATGTACCGGCTCCCTACACCCGGATGTAAAGGATGGCAACATGGGGGTGTTTACGGAATTATCTGCTTGTTTCTGCTAAAAAAAGAGAGGGCTTTTGTGAAATGAAGAACCGTATTTCGCCAATTTAATACCTATTCAACAATATGATAAAACGTCATATTGGAAAATTTTGATGCGGTTGCCCTGTTACTTCGACGGTAAATATATCGTCATAAAGGACGGAAGATCAAGTATCTTTCCTATTTCTTTCCAGAAAAAACGAATCCCCTGCAATCATTGACTACAGGGGATTGTTTTTTGTCTGCTTCGGTCTTCACAGAGGGAGAGCAGATGAACTTTTTTAATTTCATTACTTTAGTATTAATATTCACCGCTTGTTCGCCCTCGCGGGGTAATTGGTCGATCCGACGGAGAGCTGTAAAAGCTGATGTGTTCCGGGAATACCACACGATGAATCTTAGAATTATTTGATTTTAATATTTCGAAAGTGCCGCGCACTGATGTACGCGACACTTTTACAATCTATTTGCCAATTACTTAACAATAGCTTTAACAGCTTCTTCGCCTTCAACAGCTACTACAACCACACCCCTGAGGAGCAGCGATAGTTGCGTTGTCGGAAGTGATAACTGTGTTAGCCACTACCTGGCCTAAAATGTTGCTGACAACAACTTTCTTACCGGTAGCGCCTACGATCTGAACACCACCTTCAGTAGCGATCACTTTCACTTCAGATACTTCAACACCTTCGTTTGCAGTAGGAGCTTCAGCAGCGTCCAAAGTAAATACCTGAGGAGCAACAGTGTTAGAGAAGATAACCGTACCGTTAACTACAGCCAAACTCTTGTTTGTATTAAGAGCTACGATTTCATAACCTTCACCGTCAACAACTTTGAAGCCAACAAGAGAAGTATTCTTAGCATCTCTTACTTTATATTTATTCTGTTTGCCATCTTTCAGATCGCCAGTATAAGCAATCGTATCAGCAACAACAGTTACACCACGGAAGATTGCGCTGTCGCCTGTAGCATTGTTTGCAACGAAGTCACCCTTAGCAGCCAAAACGTTACCAACGATTGTGTCGTTCTTAACTTCTGCACCTTTGTAGATGTAGTAACCATATTCTGTATTGTCATCGCCACGATTCACATAAGCAGAGTCAACATACAGAGAGAAGTCAGAATCATCAGCAGCAGCTTTCAGTTCGTCACCTACGCGCAACATCTTAGCGATACCAGCAGAAGCAGTCAACATTTCACTACCGTTTACTACATTGTAATGACCTGCATCAACCTTAGCATAGACAGGAGCTTCAGCACCTTCGATGTTGAAGTAAGTTTCAACACTTGCAGTCGGATTATCATAAGTTACAGTAAGATTAGAGATATTCATTGTAACCATCTTAGCAGTATTTTCATTAGCAGCTACCACCTTATAAGAGCCACCGACAGGATTTTCTGCGAAGAAGAAACGTTTTTGATTTTCATTAACAGCTCCGTTGGTAGAAGATGTCAATTTTACAACAGCGCCTTCATAAGCAAATCGACCTTCAGCATTATAAGCTTTTTCCATTGCATAAGCAACACGAACCAATGTATCACCTAAAGCCTGAGCACCATAATAAATAGTATCACCAACAGTAGCCAAATCAGCCCCTTCCATCAGACGCAATTCAACAGCTTTGTCAGCACCTTTTAGCACCAGCAATTACAGAATCCTGAACCAAAGTCAAATAGATATCATCAGCAGCTTTAGAAGCCAGATTGAACTTAACAGCACCGTAACCCATTTCTTCTTTTGTATAGTACTTGTAACCGATGTGCTTGTTAGCCATATCTACATCGAGTTTTGTGAATACCAAAGTATCACCACCAACAGTAGTGTAAATGCTCTTAGCTGCATCTACTGCGTACAAAGGTTGATTTGTAAACGGTTGTGCCGGAGCAACAACAGCTAAACTTTCACCATTAGAGCCTGTGGTAACGCCTGAAGAAACAGTTGCAGAGACAATATCACGAGCCTGAGCAGAATAAGTACCATCTTCGTTTTCCTTTACATAGAACTGAGTAGAAGGAACATATATACAGAAGCAGCTTCGGCATAAGTACCACTTGTACCAGTCAAATACTTATCATTATTAGTTGCATTACCGCCTGTACCTTTAAACTGCAAAGAATAAACACCTGTTCCACCAGCCAGTTTAACCGGAGTACCTTTAGAGATTGTGATAAGCGGAGCATTGATCTGGATAGAGTCTACAACCAACTTAGCACTACCATCAAAGCTCTTGTAACCTACAAGATAAGTAACTCCTGAACCAGCACCATGATCTGCAACTTCAAATTCGCCAGCTGTATTGAAACGAACAATAGAATCAGTTGTCATAACGATAGAATCGTTACCCAAGTCCATTTTCAAAGTAAATGTCTGCAAACCTTCATTCAAAGCACCTTTATATGCAGAAGATGTAACAGTAATAGTTGTATCCAACTGGAAAGAAGCAGCTTTTACAGAAGCGGCAGTACCCACCATTACAGTATCGATTGTAATATACTGCGGCTTCTTTGTACCCTTCGTGCTGTTTTCCTGACCAACTACCTGGAAGCGGAATTTGTTACCGACAGGAACCGGAATCAATTCATTAGCAGTGAAAAGACCACCGTCACGACCGGCAAAGTCAAATTTGAATGAAGGAAGAACCGGAGCAAGGTCTGCTTTGTTACATCATAATTTGCTTCAGCTGCTTCTACTGTGAAAACAGCAGCCGTACCTGTTGTACCAGCTTTGTCAGTTTTGCCATCAACCATCAACAAGCCGGAAGTTTGAGTCATCTCAACCAACTTGCCATCAGTAGTTGTACCGATAATACTATAACCACCCGTACCATGTTTAATTTTAAATTCGCTAATACCAGCAGCAATAGCCGTACCGAATTTATCTGCGCCATTCAATTTAGCAGAGAAAGAAAGCTGTTTCTGAGTAGCTTTGTTCGTCAATGTGTAGATAGAGTCATTACCCGGCATATTGACACGAACCAAATTGGCTTTCCACAAAGCAGAGTCCATATCCGCCTTAGTAGTACCTTTACTACCAAGTGCCACAGAGTCTGCCAAAGAAGCCTTATCCCAAGTCAGGTAAGTAGAACTAGCCTTCAAATGCACATACTTGTCACCGATCTGTGCATAAGAGACAGTAGCAATTGCTGCGAAGGCAGCAACGAGAGTAGAAAATCTCTTGTTCATAATCTAAATTTTAATATTAATAATACAGTTAATTGAAATATCAGTTCTTACTTCTTACTATCATTATGTACACGTATATATAATGTACACGTGTTAACATTTGTACTTTGATAGCAAAAACGTTCCTTTTTTTTAGTCATTTTTTTTTGCCTATCTTCGAAGTTCGTATTGGAAAGATGGTTTTTTGTACTCCAATTGCTATCTAATTGATAAGAAAGGATATAGGGGTACGAATTTTTTTACAGAAAAGAGTTGTGGTTTAAAAAGGAATGCGTATTTTGTCTCGGGAAAATGACAAATTTAAAGGAACGTTTTTTTAGTCATTTTTTGACCCACCAATCACTTGATTTACAATAAATTATTTTCCCCAATTACCAAGTCTTAAATTTCATCAGTCCCGTTTTGGTTCAAAAATCGGTCTTTTTCAAGGAAATCCTTGATGCTTACTACGTTTCAGAGGGATACTTATCCGTTTTTGATGCGATGCCTATTTGTTTGTTTTTCGGTGATTGCCCGATTTTCCTCCCCAAACGGCCATTATTACTGCATCGGCACAAACCCTTCGTAGCGGACCGTCCAGCTCCCGTCTTTCGGGAAACCGGGAGCCTCACCCTCCGAGCCGTCCCAACCGCCACACATCATGGCGACTGCCGTCAGCAACGCTCCGTTGGAAGGGAAATAGGGAAACGGACCGCCTGTCGCCAAAACCATGTTCGTCGAACTGGAATCCGGCGGAAGGGTGCATCAGCATGTCAATAGCCAGTGCCGGCTGTCCCGTACGGGCGGCAGCCATGGCCAACATCGGGAAATCCCAGCCCCATATGCGATTGAATTGCCATTCTTTGCTGACTTTCTCCAACGTGCGCTTGAAAGTCGGCTGGTCTACCCCATCACCAGGCAACATGCCGTAGACACCGGTCAGGGCCGGATGCTCGTAGGTATATTTTGTCCACATATCGGGGATGCCCTCGTAGGTGGTATAGACGCCGTCGGCAACGGGAAGGGGAGCCATCTTCGAAAGTACTTCCTTCCATTTCTTCGTTCTTTTTTCCGACAGGCCCAGCCGGTCCGCCCATTCCAACGCCGTGCGCAAGCCATAGCGGAAATAGCCTAACTCGAAAATCGGATTGATGGTCTGCAACGGGTCCGTATTCTCGGAAACGACAACGACAGGAGGACCCAGGACATATTGTTTCGTCTTTTTGTCGTAGAAAAGGTAATCTGCCATATAATCGGCCGTGTTCAGCACGACGTCTTTCCATTTCTCCAATGTTTCGGAAACAGGTTTCTGACGGTATTGCATCTCGGCGAAGTAGATCGGATGGGGTTCGTGCCAGATCAGATAGGCATGGGCGCTACCAGGCCATTCGCGGTTGAAGTTTCCGGTGCACTTCGGCCAACGTGCACCACTGCGACCTTCGCTCTTGGCACGTTCGAGAGCCTTCGGCATAAAGTCCTTATAGACGTTCAGATAGTTATCAAAACATTCCATCCGGTTCCACAACCCGTAGTGCACACCATGCCACCAAATCATCTCGAAGTGGAAACGGCCGAACCAGCCGTTATTCACCAAACCGGATTCCTGAGGTGGGAACAGTCCGCTTTCATTTGCACGCATCAAGTACTGCGAGAGGACAATACGCCGTTCCAGTTCCAGCCAGCGGGGATCTTTGCTTCCGGAGAGGTCGACGGCAGCTCCCGAACGCCAGTACTTCTCCCAACTGGCAGCACTCTTCCGTTCGATAGAGGCAACCGGCTCAGTCACATCGGCGACCGGTTCAGGAGAGAAGCAGCAGGTAAAGGAAAAGGTGGAAGTATGCTGGGGCTGGAGGAGGAAGGTATGCGCCTTTTCAGATTCACGGCTGAAAGTGGCAGGGCCGGTCCAGTCAAGGGTGGCGTAGTAGTGCGTGTCATCCATCGTACGGGCGATACGGACCGAGTTCGGAGCCAACTTCTCGAAGGTGGAAGTATGGCCAGAGATCGTGTCGTAGCGTCCTATATAGTGTTTGAAATAGCGTCCGTCGGGATAAGGAAAGTCGAGATAGATGCTCATATTACCATCGTTCAACAGTTCGGACTCGATGCTGACTCCGATCATATCTTTATCGGGATGGCAGACGGTACGCACTTTCACCTCTTTGCGGTTCAGTTCGAAACGGCTATAGACAACACCTGTCCACAGATCGATTTCCCGGGCATTGCCGGGCATTGCCCAGGTCAATTTCCCGCGCTTCCGTACCGTCTTCACGCAGTAGACGGAAACCGATACGGCCCAGGTTATAGGATGAGGGTTCTTGGTCAGCCATTCGGACAGCTCGGGCTGGTCGGGATTGCGGAGTTCATAAGCAATCTTTTGCCGTGCGTTCCACGACAACCGGACGGTGAAAGTCTGCAATCCGGTTATATCCATCCCGAAGGCAAACTTGCCGTTACCTACTTGTGCCGGACTTTTTCAGAAGCGTCCCGGTCGTACACACGCGATGCCGCTTGACAACGGCCTCCCGGTCAATGGGCTCCCATAACAGACAAAGGTAAAAAAGACCGACAGGCAAAGAGGCTGACTAAACTTATCAGTTTTTTCATGGTAGTTATCCTTTTTATATGTTTCTGTGGATAAAGATAAAGAGATTGCCGCCAAGCCTCAGTTTACAGTTCTGACATTTTCCTTCGATTTCTGGTAAATAATGGTTTACTTGTTACTTTTGGCTTGATCCAAAAAGTAACCCAAAAATCAAGGCTTAACCGTCCGGTCTACTCCGGGCAAAGGAGCAGGCTGCATCGGCCATCCTTGAGTACCAGAGAAGACCGGTCCTACTATATTATATATTGCCGGTCTTCTTCTTCCAAACCAGGAAGAAGGCTAAAACAACGATTGTTATGGCAAAGCCGATAATCTGTGAAATGCCGTTTTCCATGCCTAAGCCTTCAGGAGCGACAAAGATGTATGTCGAGCAGACAGCCGTCATAAACAAAGCCGGAATCAGCGTAACGATATAGGGCTTCTTCGAGATCACCAAGTAGACAGTCAATGCCCATAAGGTAAACACCGCGAGTGTCTGGTTACTCCAAGCAAAATAGCGCCAAATCATATCGAAACCATCCTTGTCTTTCTGGCTGTAAAGCAAAAGAGCGATAGCCACCAAGAACAAAGGAATGCAAATCACGAGCCGCTTGGAGACACTGCGCTGTTCAAGATGCAGAAAGTCCGCCACAATCAGGCGGGCCGAACGAAACGCCGTATCACCGGAGGTAATTGGGGCGGCGATCACACCTAAGACTGCCAATATACCACCTACCGTACCGAGCCATTCTTTCGTAATACTGTCGACGACAACGGCAGCATTGTTTTCACCCATACCATTGTTATGATAGAAATAAGTAGCAGCAGCAGCCCAGATCAACGCAACGATACCTTCCGTAATCATGGAGCCGAAGAAAATAGGACGTCCGTACTTCTCATTCTTGATGCAACGGGCCATCAACGGACTTTGTGTCGCGTGAAAACCGGAAATGGCACCGCAGGCAATGCTGACGAACATAATCGGGAAGATAGGCAGATGACCGGGATAGGTGTTCGGCATCCCGTCCGTGATTTCAGGCAACGGCGGATGATTGACGAACAACATCACCAGAATGCCGATCGCCATAAACAACAAAGCGGCAGCAAACAAAGGATAGATTTTCCCGATAATCTTATCGACCGGCAACAAGGTCGCCAGGATGTAATACAAGAACACGACAATGATCCAGAAAGTAGTATCCAGATGTTCCGGTGTCAGCTTTGCCAGCAAGCCGGCAGGCCCGGCCACAAACACGGAGCCGACCAGCACCATCAGGATTACCGTAAAACCACGCATGAACTGCTTGAAGTTCACGCCCAGATAACGGCCGATAATCTCAGGCAAGCTCTCCCCGTTATGACGCAGGGATAACATCCCGGACAGGTAATCGTGTACTGAACCGGCAAAGATACTTCCCAACACGATCCACAGGAAAGAAGCGGTTCCGAACTTCGCTCCCATAATGGCGCCGAAGATCGGTCCCAGTCCGGCGATGTTCAGAAACTGGATCATAAAGACTTTCCAAGTTGGCATCGGAATATAATCCACGCCGTCCTGGTGCGTATAGGCAGGAGTCTGCCGTTTGGCATCTATGCCGAAAATACGTTCGATGAATTTACCGTAGATGAAATAACCTACGATGAGTGCAATAAGGCAACAAACAAAAGTAATCATAATCGGTAATTGAAAATGGAAAATTGAGAATTGAAAATTAGATTGATAAGGATACAACAAGGGAGAAAATGGAAAACTGAAAAGTAAAACAATTCTTCTTTATCTTTCAATTTTCCATTTCCAATCTTCAATTCAGAAGTTTTTTAACGACTTCCGAGATCATACGTCCTTCGGCTTTCCCGGCTAATGCCTTGGAGGCAATGCCCATTACCTTACCCATGTCCTTCGGACCGGTAGCCCCGACCTGTGCAATGATTGCCTTCAGCTCGACTTCCAGCTCTTCGGCAGACATCTGTTTCGGCAGGTACTTTTCGATAACGGCTACCTGTGCCAGTTCGACATCGGCCAAATCCTGACGTCCCTGCTGCACGTAGATAGCGGCGGAATCCTTACCCTGTTTGACGAGCTTTTGCATGATCTTCAATGCATCGGCATCTGTCAATGTATCGTTGGCTCCCGGAGCGGTCTTCGCTTCGAGGAAAAACTTCTTCACGTTTCTCAGTGTTTCAAGGGCGACTTTATCTTTCGCCTTCATTGCGTTTTTAATGTCTTCGCTGACTCTTTCGAACAAATCCATAGTTTTGTAAATTAAAGAATTAAGAATGAATAATTAAACCTTCGCGTATCCAACTACTCATCATTAATTTTTCATTATTTATTATCAATTAGTCATTATTCATTACCTAAAACTAATAACTGTGCCGCCAGATTTAGGCTTCTTGTTTTGGTTAGCGGCAGGCGAGGTGAACGACATGCCTTGGGTACGTACCGGTTCCTCACCCTTCCGGCGTATCTGCTGCACGTCTTTGGCAGTCCGCTTGTAGGCAGGTTTGTCTTCCATGAAAGAGATCAGAGCGTCATCGTCCAATTCGTCGACGGCAAATACAACGATTTCGGCATTCGGACGCGAGTCGATATATTCACCGTAATAACGTCCCATCAAGGCATCTTCTTCCGCTCGTCTTTTTCTTTTCCGCTTCTTCCTTCTCTGCCATTTCGCGCAGTTGTTCTTCTGTGACAAGCTCCTGCTGTTCCGTCTTGGTCAGGATATCTTCCAACCCGAAACCGGTCACCAAGATCGTAATCTTGATCTTATGCCCTAAACTGTCATCATAACCATGTCCCCACTTCACCTCGTATTCAGTCTTGAATTGCGACATGAAATCATGTATATCGTCCATTTCACTGATACGAAGTTCGTCTTCATGGCTATAATAAATGACAAACGCTACCCGTTTAGCATTGAAAATATTGTTCACATCGTTGACCAACGTACTCTCCAAAGCTTTCCGTAATCGCTTGTCGCAAACGTCCTTCTCCTTCTCCGAAACCGATACTGATCAAAGCTACGCCACTGTTACGCATCGTCGTGTCGACATCGGCAAAGTCAACATTCTGTTCCAAATCGGTCGTCACGATTTCGGCTATGCTCTTGGCCGCGATTGTCAATGTTTCATCCGCTTTACGATTCGCCTGTGGGAACCGGCATGTCGGCAAAATTTCTCAATCGCTCATTGTTAATCACTAAAAGCGAATCGACATTCTGCGCCATATTTCTGACACCACGGGCGCTTTCACGATTTTCGGCCGTCCTTCAAAGACAAAAGGTATCGTAACGATACCGACAGTCAGAATCCCCATATCTTTAGAGATCTTAGCGACTACCGGCCCGGCTCCTGTTCCCGTACCACCCCCATTCCGGCCGTAACAAAGGCCATACGAGTACCGTCATCCAACATCCGGTAGATGTCTTCTTCACTTTCCAAGGCGGCTTTTTCTCCCACTTCGGAACATTCCCCGAACCAAGTCCATGCGTCGTATTCTGTCCGATCAGCAATTTATTAGGAACCTCCGACTTCTGCAACGCCTGATTATCGGTATTGCATAACACGAAAGATACATCCCGGATACCTTCGCGATACATATTTGCTGACCGCATTACCACCACCGCCACCGACACCGATCACCTTGATGATTGTCTGAGGCGCTTTTGCCAAATCAAAATCGTATGTATTATCGTCCATTGTCGTCTGTCTTTTATTGTTACCGATTATTGCTCATCTTTCAAGGCCTTGTCAATGCCTTCTCCCACCTTATCCACCGCATTTTTGAAAAGGTCGCCGATACCCCAGCCCTTACGGTTCTTTTCTCTTCTCCTTCTTTGTTCCGAATTGCGGTTCTTAGTCGTAGCCGCTGACTGCTTTTCAACAGGCGGTTCCTCCTGCTTTTCTTCTATTTCAGCGATCACGGGTTCTTCTTTCGGTTCGATCTTCGGTTCTACCACTTTCGGTCTCTCCGGTTCGGGAGCGATATAAAGGGCGCAGTTCTCCGTTCCTTTTAGCAACAGGGCGGCTGCGGTCGTATACTCGGGATTATTGGCAATCATCTCGCCGTCGGCAATCAGATCTTTCCGGACGGAAGCATAACGAACATCCATCTTGAAACGTTCGCTGAGGGCTTCACGCATGTTCTTCAGAGCGGCTCCGTTGCCGGCAATCACGATACTGTAACCGGGATCTTTCGCCACTCCCGCATCTTCCATGCGGGCGTATATGTTTTCGATGATCTCACGGCTGCGGACTTCCACCACCATATTGATATCCGAAAGTTTGATCTCGCTCGAATGCTGTCCGTCGGCCAAGTCTACCGTGACCATCTGCTGTTCGTTATCTTTTTCCCAGATAGCGTTACCGTAGGTGCGCTTGACACGTTCCGCTTCCTTTCTCCGGCATACCCAAGGACATCAAGTCGCGAGTGATCAGATGGCTGCCCAACGGAATAACGTGAGACCGGCCAGACTGCCATCCTTGTACACCGTGACAGAGGTGACGCCTGCACCGAAGTCGATCAACGCACACCCCTTCAATTTCTCCTGTTCCGTCAGGATCAGGTCTGCCAACGCCAGCGGCGCAACAACAACACCAGCCACATCGAGCTTGATCTGCTCCGCCATGTTCGTGGTTACGGCATGACGAAGAGACGGACGGCCAACGAGCAACTTATAGTGGGCTTCAATACGCGAACACCCCAAACCTACCGGATGGGTTTCCGGCTGGTTGTCGAGATAATAAACGGGAACGGCTATATCCAGCACGTCCAGCATATCGGGACGATACTGCCGGCATTCTGATCCAGTTCCTTCAGCACCTCTTCAGTCACCGTACCGCTACCGAGCACTTTCGACACGGCATGGTTAATCGAACGAAGCGACTGGCCTCCCACCCCGACATATATCTTACCGATACGGGAACCGCCCAATTTGTTTTCCAGTTTGCGGATCAACCGCACGATCTTGCCGGCTGCATCTTTTATATTATATACACATCCTCTTCGTATACAGGTATCGGAGTTCTCCACTCCTCGTAGGCAATGATGGAAAGTGTCCCCGGCAGGGCCTTTCGCGCCTACCATGCCGACCATGTGAGAAGAGCCAAAGGTCGATGGCCGCTATAAAGTCTGTGTATGCCATATTCTCTATCTTTTAGTACAAACAATCTGATCCTTATATTTTAAACTGATAATGCTGTACTTCTCCCCACCCCACCTTCGGGATCTAGCTTTCTCGTAGAAGAGCCGGAGATTGTCCAGCTTCTCCTCCAGAAATCAGCAAAGGAGCCCAGTACGATACGATGGTTACCGACCCGCGGAATCAGCTCCACCTCGTTATCAGGATGAACGTAAATCTGTTCTATCTGATTATTCCAGAAATCATTCTCCTGCAAAAATAATGCAAATTTGTATAAGTCGGTTACCGCCAGCTCTTTTTCCACATATCCGCTCACAACCGGAACGTGCGCCACATAACGGCGGCTGACAGGCATCGTGCTTCCCAGATTATCCACATAATAGTTGCCTCTCGGACTTATCACACGCAAGATAGGAATTTTTTGCTCCACTTCCAATTTAATCATGCCGGAAGGAGTCTTATAGGCTTCCACACGGGCAATCATTTCGTTTTTCAGCAATTCGTTTTCAATCCGGTCGGTGTTGATCTCGTCCATCGGCCTCTTGATCGGGTTCAAGTCAGCCTTCTTGAGGATATGCACCAAAATCGCTCTCGCTCACAAAAATGCTTGTCAAGGCTGTCCACGACCACTACTTGCAGGTCACGGCACAACCCTTCTGCCTGCTTTCCCGAAAGAAGAAGGAGACAAACACGATGTAGCAGAACAACAGTGTTGCAACGATTATGGATACGATACGGATCACGATTTATTCTTTTTTATCCAATATTTGTTTTACCGGATCTACCAACAGTTCAATATTGCCGGCTCCGACCATCAGGACGACTTCGAACTTACCGGCTTCGGCAGCCACCACGTCCAACAGTTCCTCCTTGCGGATCAACCGCTTGTCGGCAATGGTCACGGCATCGAAGATAATCTGTGAAGTGACACCCGGTATCGGCTCCTCACGCGCCGGGTAGATATCCAGCAGTATCAGTTCATCCAGGAGCGAGAGGCTGGCGGCAAAGTCGGCGGCAAAGTCACGCGTACGGGTGTAAAGGTGCGGCTGGAAGATACCGGTCACCTTGCGTCCGGCATACAGCTCCTTCACGGAAAGGATACTTGCCTTCAGCTCGGCAGGATGATGGGCATAGTCGTCGATCAGGACGATATTTTCTTTCTTGAGATGGAAGTCGAAACGACGGCGCGGACCGGCAAAGGTCGCCATACCATGCTTGATCTCCTCCGGTGTCACACCGTTCAGCCAGGCAAAGGGCGATAGCGGCAACTCCGTTCTCTACATTCACTTTCACGGGCACGCCCAACTGTATATCGGGGATGCGGACATCGGGACCGACAAAGTCGAAGAAAATTTCGCCACCTCCGATGCGGACGTTCTCCGCATAAAAGTCGGGACTTCCAGTTGAGAGTTGAAAGTTGAAAGTTGAAAGTTCTTTTGCGTCAAGAGCGCCGGTATAAGTATAAAACTTCACGCCTTCCTGCAGGCGGGGAGTGACGTTGATGCCTTGTTTCATAAGCAAGCAACCGTCCGGGCGGATCAACGAGGTAAAATGTTCGAAACTTTCACGATAGGCTTCCGGAGTCCCGTAGATATCCAGGTGATCGGGATCGGCCGCGGTAATAACGGCCATATAAGGTTTCAACCAATGGAACGAACGGTCGAACTCGTCCGCTTCTATCACGGTCAGGTCACTCTTGTCGGAAAGCATCAGGTTGCTGTCATAGTTCTTCAGGATACCGCCTAAGAAAGCATTGCAATCCACATGAGACTGTTTCAGCAGGTGGGCGACCATCGAAGAGGTCGTTGTCTTGCCGTGCGTACCGGCCACACACAATCCCCGGTTGCAACCAGTGATCTCGCCTAACACACGTGCACGCTTCATCACCTCGAAACCATTCCCCCGGAAATAGCAAAGCTCCGAATGGTCTTCGGGAACGGCAGGAGTATAGACGACCAGTGTCTTTACCGGATCGGTAAAGTCGTCGGGGATCAGGTCGACATTGTCTTCATAGTGAATGGCGGCTCCTTCATAATTCAACTGCTCCGTGAGACCGGAAGGAGTCTTGTCGTAACCGCCCACCTTCTTTCCCTTCGAAAGGAAATAGCGGATCAAGGCACTCATTCCGATCCCGCCGGCCCCGATAAAATAGACAGCCGTTATGTTGTTTATATCCATATTTTCTTACTCGTTACTATTCTTTGTTACAAAGATACGATCTTCCCACCGTATTTGCCATAAAAGGACGGCATCTTCTTCAGAAAAAGGCTATAGCTTTTTCTTGTAAAGACTATAACTTTTTTTTTCACCAGAGGCCATAGCTTTTCCGGCAAAAGTCATAGGTTTTTCTTTTCGATAATCTTGACGATCTCGTCCACTATGCGTTCCGCGCTCTGGTGCTGGGCCAATGTCGCGATGTTGCGGCCCAAGGCACGGAGACGTTCGTCGTCGTGGATGATTTCGAGAGCCTTCGGCACCAATTGCTGTTCGGCATCTTTGTCGGCCACCATGACAGCAGCATCTTTACCCACCAATGCCAAAGCATTCTTCGTCTGATGGTCTTCCGCCACATTGGGAGAAGGGACCAGGATCACTGGTTTCTTCAGCAGGCAAAGTTCGGAAATAGAACTGGCGCCTGCACGGGAGATAATCAGATCGGCCGCCGCATAGGCATAGTCCATACGGGTGATGAAGTCCGAGCACCAGATCGGCATTCCCCTGTAAGCCTTCAGATGTTTCAAGGCTTCTTCATGGTAATAACGTCCGGTTTGCCAGATTACCTGTACGTCGACATCCGAAGCGAAAAGTTTATCCAGATCTCCCTGTATGCTGCGGTTGATCGTCCGTGCACCCAGACTGCCGCCGACCACCAGAATCGTCTTCTTATCCGGGGAGAGGCCGAAGAACTTCAAGGCTTCCTCCCGCTTGTCCGACGCCTCTTCCAGATCCTGACGGACCGGATTGCCGGTCACGACGATACGGTCGGCCGGGAAGAACTTCTCCATGCCTTCGTAGGCGACGCATATTTTGCCGGCTTTCTTTGCCAGGAGCTTATTCGTGACACCTGCATAGGAATTCTGCTCCTGTATCAGGGTAGGGATTCCTAAGGAAGCAGCCATCCAGAGCGTCGGTCCGCTGGCATAACCGCCTACCCCCACGGCAATATCGGGTTTGAACTCCCGTATCGTCTTTTTGGCAAGCTTGAGGCTTTTGAGCAAACGGCCTGCGACACGGATGTTATTGGCCAAGTGGGCACGGTCGAAGCCGCTAACCGGCAACCCCACGATGCGATAACCGGCGGCAGGCACTTTCTCCATTTCCATCCGGTCATCAGCTCCCACAAACAGTATTTCCGCCTCCGGAAAACGCTTCCTGAAGGTATTGGCAATGGAGATAGCCGGGAAGATATGCCCTCCGGTTCCACCGCCACTTATGATGATTCGGTACTGTTTCATATTTTAGTTTCTGTTGTTGTTTCTTCTATTGTCCGCACGGCCTCCAATGGATTCTCTTCACCCACGGGAGCTTTCGCGGTCGCTTCGAACGGTTTATCCGAAACGGTATCAAGGGTTGCATCCGCGATCCTTTCGCTTTCCGGAAGCGTACCACCTTCGGCAACATCAGCAGTCCCTTCTTCTTCCGGTGTTTCTTCCTCATTTCCCATATTGGCTCCGAAACGGCTAACGCTCAAGATGATGCCGATATAGGCGCAACTGATTACGGTCGACGTACCTCCCCGGCTGACCAACGGCAAAGGTTGTCCGGTCACCGGTATCAGGTCTACCGCCACCGCCATATTCGTCAAGGCCTGGACGACAACCAACAATCCGCAGCCCAGCACCAGGAATTTAGGAAAGAGCTTATCACATCTACGAGCGATCATCCCCACCCTGACAAGCAAGATGATATACAGGAGCAGGACAAAGACACCCCCGACGATTCCCATCTCTTCTATAATAATGGCATAGATAAAGTCCGAGTAAGCCTGCGGCAGAAAGTCGCGTTGCTGCCCATGTCCGGGGAACTTCCCGAACAGACCGCCACGTGCTAGTGCAATCTTGGCATGCACCACCTGATAGTCGTCACCGTCAATGCTGACAGCTCTTCCCGGTTCAAACTTGACGGCATCCGCCGGATCGGAAAAACGCTCGATACGTGCTTTCCAAGTGTGCACACGATCCGGCATCAAGTCGATCACCTTGTCCGGGGCAAACCGTATAAAACCCACTAACATCAAGACGCCGATGATACCCGCACCGCCCAATCTCAGCAAACGTCCGATGGATATCTGCCCGATGAACATCATCATGAAAGTCACGGCGAACAGCAGGATAGCGGTCGACCCGTTATTGAAGAAGATCAGAAAACAAACACCCCCAACGCCTCCCAAGATGTACCAGAACATCTGTTTATCCGTGAACCAATTCCGCTTGCTCAGGATAAACGCCGTATAACCGATAGCGGCTATCTTGGCTATTTCCGAGGGCTGGAAACGGATTCCGAGAATTTCCAGCCAACGAGGTTCCCCATTTACCACGACACCAACAAAGGGCGTAATGGCCAACAGAACCATCGAGACCGGCAAAAGCAAACTCAACAAGGAATAGAACCTGCACGGTATGTTGTGCATCAACAGTACAAGCACGAAACCTCCCAACAGGAAAGTCGCATGACGTACAATAGGAGCCCAATGATTCGCATTCTTATAAGCAATCGTACTGGTTGCACTGAAGACCTCGATCACCGAGACCAAACACAGGAACATGAAGATCACCCATATCACCCGGTCGCCCTTGAACAGTTTACTTGCTAAATCCATTTCTTCGTCTTTCTTTACAGGTTACGCACACAAGCCTTGAACTGGTCGCCACGATCCTCATAGCTCTTGAAGAGGTCGAAGCTGGCACAGCAGGGTGACAACAGGACGGTATCTCCCTTTTCGGCCAGCTTATACGCTTTCGATACGGCTTCTTCCATCGAACGGGCATCCTCGATAACAGGAACCTTCCCGTCGAAGAAACCATGCAGCTTGGCATTGTCCACACCGAGGAATACGAGGGCGTGCACCTTTTCTTCACCAGCTCTTCGATTTCGGAATAATCATTTCCCTTATCCGTTCCACCCAGTATCAAGACCAGCGGAGCGGTCATGCTCTGCAAGGCGTACCAGCAGGAGTTTACATTCGTAGCTTTCGAGTCGTTGATATAATCGACTCCGCGCACACGTGCCACTTTCTCCAGGCGATGTTCCACCCCGGTAAAGTCGCTCAGCGAAGCCCGTAAATTCTCATCGTGGATATCCACCAATTTGGATGCGATACCAGAAGCCAGCGAATTATACAGATTATGCGTTCCCGATAATGCCAATAAATCTTCTTCCATTGTAAACGTTCCGTTTGAGGTTTCAATTATTATCTTTTTGTCTTCCGTATAGCCCTTTACGCCGGCTTCGTGAGTTTCGGCGAACGGGTAGAGAGTTGCCTGCGGATGGCGTTTGGCGATTTCGCGGGCAATAATGGGATCGTCGTTCCAGAATATGAAAGCATCTTCAGCCGTCTGGTTCCGGATAATGCGGAATTTGGCATCCACATAGTTCTGCATCTCGTAGTTATAACGATCCAGATGGTCAGGCGTTATATTCAGCAAGATGGCGATGTCCGCCTTAAAGTCGTACATGTTATCGAGCTGGAAACTACTCAGTTCGATAACGTAGACGGCGTGAGGATCTTCAGCCACCTGGAGGGCAAGGCTGTTCCCGACGTTCCCGGCAAGCCCCGCATCCACTCCCGCCTGCCGGAGGATGTGGTAAGTCAGCATGGTCGTCGTCGTCTTGCCATTGCTTCCGGTGATACAGATCATCTTGGCATCCGTGTACCGTCCGGCAAATTCTATTTCGGAGATGATAGGCGTACCTTTCTCCTTCAGTTTCTTTATGATAGGAGCCTTGTCGGGAATCCCCGGACTCTTGATAATCTCGTCGGCATTCAGGATGTCGGCTTCGGTATGCCGGCCCTCTTCCCAACAGATACCGTGGGCATCCAGCATATCCTTATACTTGGGTTTGATGGACGAGAAATCGGAAACGAACACATCGAATCCTTTCGCCTTTGCCAGCACGGCGGCACCTGCGCCACTTTCACCGGCCCCTAAGATAACAATCCTTTTCTTCATTTGATTTATGATTTCTTTATTCATTTATGATTTATGATTTATGATTTATGCGTCGATAATAAATCACAAATTATAAATCATAAATCACTTTACCTCATCTTTAACGTCACAATCGTAATAACCGCCAGGATGATACCGATCAACCAAGAACCGGACCACGATCTTCGATTCAGGCACCACGTTAAAGGGTTTCTGTATCAAAGCCTGTATTCCCACATTACCGGGCTTCTGGAAATGGTGATGAAGAGGAGCCATCTTGAAGATGCGCCGTCCTCACCGTATTTCTTCTTCGTATATTTGAAATAGAACGTCTGCATAAGGACGGAGAGATTCTCCACCAGGAAGATGCCGCACAAGATCGGGATCAGTAATTCCTTCCGAATAATGATTGCGAATACAGCGATGATACCGCCTAACGTCAAGCTACCCGTATCACCCATAAACACCTGTGCCGGATAAGCATTGTACCACAAGAATCCGACCGTTGCCCCGATAAAGGCAGCCGCAAACACCACCAGTTCTTCCGCTCCGGGGATGAACATGATATTCAGGAAAGAGGCGAACTCGAAGTGCGACGACATATACGCAAGTATTCCGAGTGCCACCCCGATAATCGCCGAGCTTCCCGCCGCCAGGCCGTCCAGGCCGTCCGTCAGGTTCGCCCCGTTCGACACGGCCGTCACCACGAAGATCACCATCAGAACGAAGACCAGCCAGGCTGCCTCTTCCTTATATTCGCCTGCCCAGTTGACCAACTGCGCATAATCGAAATTGTTGTTCTTCACAAACGGGATCGTCGTCTTGGTCGACTTCTTTTCAACCGTATGGTAACGGACTTCCTCGATCACATTGTCATGCCGCACTTCCATATTCTCCTTGATTACCACATCGGGGCTCATAAAAAGCACCAGGCCGACGATCAACCCCAGACCGATCTGTCCGATAATCTTGAACTTGCCATGCATGCCTTCCTTGTTCTTCCGGAACACCTTGATATAGTCGTCGGCAAATCCCAACGCCCCTAACCAAATGGTCGTCACCAGCATCAGGATCACATAGATATTGGTCAGCTTCGCACAAAGCAAGGTCGGCACCACAATCGCAATGATAATGATGATACCTCCCATCGTCGGCGTTCCCTTCTTACTCATCTGGCCCTCCAGCCCAAGATTTCTCACCGTCTCGCCGATCTGCAACATTTGCAACTTATCGATGATACGCCGGCCGATCGCCGTAGAGATAAACAAGGACAGGATCAATGCCAGGGCGGAACGGAATGATACGTACTTAAACATACCGGCACCCGGAAAATCGAGCTGATCCAAATAATTAAACAAATAATACAACATAAAAAACTTCGTTTTTCAGTTGAAAGTCGAGAGTTGAAAGTTGAAAGTTAAATACTGCTGAATATAACTTTCAACTTTCACCTTCCACCTTTCAACTCTTAAATATTTCTTTTAACTGTTCCCGGTCGTCAAAATGATGCTTCACGCCTTTTACTTCCTGGTAATCTTCATGGCCCTTGCCTGCAACCAGAATCACGTCGCCTTTCCTGGCGAGCATAGTGGCTGTTTTGATCGCCTGCGCACGGTCCGTAATGCAGAGCGTATGTTCCATATCGGCAGCATTCAGGCCGGCAACCATATCTTTAATGATCTCATCCGGTTCCTCGAAACGGGGATTGTCGGAGGTCAGGATCAGCTGATCGCTCAACTTGGCTGCCTCCTTCGCCATGATCGGGCGCTTTCCTTTGTCGCGGTTGCCGCCACAGCCAACGACCGTGATCACACGGCCGTTGCCGTTCAACACCTCATGGATGCTGTTGAGCACGTTCGTCAATGCGTCAGGCGTATGGGCATAGTCCACGATTGCCGTATATCCCGATGGAGACTGGATCGTCTGGAAACGACCGGAAACCGAATGCAGATCGCTCAACACCACCAACACTTCTTCCGGATCTTTGCCTAACGAAACAGCAGCTCCATACACTGCCAACAGGTTATAGGCATTGAAACGGCCGACAAAGCGTGTCATCACCTCACGCCCGTTAACCAGCATTTCAGTCCCTTCGAAATGGGATTCCAATATCTTTCCTTTGAAATCGGCCAATGTGCGAAGCGAATAGGTCAGCTTCCTGGCAGCCGTATTCTGCAACATGACAAGACCGGCTTTGTCGTCCGCATTCGTAAGTGCGAAAGCCGAAGCAGGCAGATCATCGAAGAATTTCTTCTTGGCTTTCAAGTAATTCTCGACTGTCTTATGATAATCCAAGTGATCACGCGTCAGATTGGTAAAGATACCTCCGTTGAACGACAGGCCGCTGATACGCTTTTGGTCGATCGAATGCGAACTGACTTCCATAAAAGCATACTCGCAACCGGCTTCCACCATCCGAGCCATCAGGATTATGAAGGGTGACAGGGTCAGGCGTCGTATGATCAGTCGGGATTGCTTCGCCATCGATATAATTGCAAACGGTAGAGAGCAATCCTACTTTATGCCCCATCTTCCGGAACATCTCGTACAGGAGTGTCGCAATTGTCGTCTTTCCGTTCGTGCCGGTCACTCCAACCAATATCAGATTGTCCGAAGGATTCTCATACCAGGCAGAAAGTGATTTGCCTAAAGCATCCGCCGAATCTTTCACCCGGATAAAAACCGGTTTGCTTTCGGATACCTGTATGTCTTCATCCGAAAGAGCAGGAATTTCCTCGCAAACGATTGCGGCAGCCCCTTTCCCGATCGCGCTTTGGATATAATCATGGCCATCTACGGTCGTACCCCGAACCGCCACAAACAAAAAGCCTTTTTCCACTTTACGGGAATCAGACTGAATACCGGAGATCTCCACGTCGGTGTTTCCTACGACCTCAAGCACTTCCAACGGATGAATAAGTTCTTTTAGTTCCATAGCCTATTTTAATGTTAATGAAACGGTTTGTCCTTTCGAAACCCGTGAACCGGGAGATACGGATTGAGAAGATACCCGCCCCATACCATTCAACGAAGCCCGTAATCCAACGCTTTCCAACAGGTAAACGGCGTCTTTCGCTCCCATGCCAACCACATTCGGCACCAATCCTTCGCGGATAGGGATATCTTTCAGTTCCACATCTTCCCTGCCGTCCTCACGCTTAGCCGTCACCCATTGGGTTTCGATACTGTCGTTATCGGCCTCTATATCGAGTTTGTCCAAAACATATTCCAACGCTCCCCGTTCACCGGCTTTCGGCTGCGGCAACGTCACTGCCAATGAATCCTTTTCCATGTCGCGGATGTCGAATGACATATGGCTGGCATAGACCTTCTCGGCTATCGCCTTCACTACGCCGCCTGACATCGTGCCCCCCGAAGGATAGCCGTTGCGCGGCTGACGGATCACGACGATGCAGGAATATTTCGGTTCGTCGGCCGGGAAATAGCCGCAGAAGGCGACCTGGTGGCCAGCCTGGCGGTAAACACCTCCCGAAGCGATCTGGGCCGTACCGGTTTTACCGGCAATACGGACAAAGTCAGAATGGACGGCCTTGCCGGTTCCTTTTTCCACTACGCCTAACAACATATCCTTTATCATATTCAGCGTACGCTCCGAGCAAATGGATTCCCGGATCACTTCAGTAGAGAAGCTCTGCACGGTCTTGCCGTTGTGCATGATTTCTTTTGTAAAGATCGGACGCACCATCTTACCGTTGTTGGCAATCGCATTATAGAAGGCAAGCGTATAAATCGGCGGGATCTGAGTCTCATACCCGAAAGACATCCACGGCAGAGCAGTCTTCGACCAGTAGCGCACAGTGTCGTCCGGCCGGCGGATTTTAGCACGGCCCGCTCCAGGGATTTCCAGACGGAGGTCTTCATTCAAACCGATACGGTAAAGCCCTTCCACATACTTAGTCGGATTCTTTTCATATCCTTTCAGGATCGTCTTGGCCACACCCCGATATTGAGGAATACCAAATAGCCTGCTCCACCGAGATCCGGCCGTAACCGCCTTTATTCATATTATGGTCCGTCATACGGGCTCCTTTATACATATAGATACCGTTGCCGACATCGACCGTATCGCCGGGCTGGCAGACACCATCTTCAAGCGCCACCATGATGGAGGCGACTTTAAAGGTCGAACCGGGTTCCGTTTCGTCTGCCACGGCATGGTTGGTATCCTCGCCGTAGACGCCTTCACGAATACGCCCCATGTTGGTAATGGCTTTCACCTCGCCTGTCGCGACTTCCATGACGACAGCCGTACCCGATGCAGCGTCGATCTTTTTCAGCATGTCGAGCAACGACTTCTCGGCTATATCCTGGATATTGATGTCGATCGTCGTGCGGATATCCATTCCTTCCACCGGATCGACCTCTACGACATTCGTCCATCCTCCACCGAGACGACGTACGGAATTCAGGCCGGCTACGCCGTGGAGCAAAGTATCGTATTGCAATTCCAGACCGTTCTTTCCCTTTGTCAGTCCTGTTTTAGGATCGATATCGCGGAACGTGTCGCCGATCGTACGGGAGGCCAATGTCCCGAACGGCTTCTGCCGTTCGACCATCTCCCGCGTGTAGAAGCCGCTCTTGAACCGTCCCAAACGGAAGAACGGGAATTTCTTTATTTCCTTCAAGTCGGAATAGGAAACTTTACCGTCACAAACGGGGAACTGGCGGCTTTTCTTCTTCAGACCATTCAGCAGGTAATTTTATATCCGACAGGCGTCCTGTCTTTCAATTTGCGGGAAAGGTAAAAAGAAAGGGAGTCGATCCGTTATGTTTACTTTTCAGAAGCGTATCCAAGCTGTTCCACTTCTTGGTCGGATGGGTATAGCAGTCTGCGTTGAAATCGATATACAGATAAAAGCAAGGCACACTGGTCGCCATCAGCTTGCCGTCGGAAGAATAGATATTTCCACGGCTGGGATAGATCAGGCGGTTCGGACGCTTCTGGCTCTCGGCCACCTTCATCCAAGTCTCCCTTTCCACAAAAGCCGTATCGAAGGCACGCACCAAGATGCCTATTGCTACCAATCCGAGCAACAGCACGATAAAGAAGTAACAGAATAAAATCCGGTTACTCTTAGGAGCTTGTTCTTTTGATCCGATCTCTTCTTCAGCCATCTTTTACTTATACAATTCATACGGCGGATTCTTCGCCGCTTCCAATTCTATACCCTGTTCTTCTATCAACAGTTCAATCTGCGACTGACGGCTGTTGCCTGTCAATTCCGAAGAAATGGACAGCGCCTCGAACCGCACATCGCGCAATTGCTGTTGTAAGCGGTCGATTTCACGCAACCGCTGCATACAGACATATCGGTTACCGATAAATATGAATATCAGTACGACAACAAGCACGATCATCTTCGTATGCCTGACAATGAAATCCTTTCAGGATCCCACCCCCAATATATACAAAAAAAAGAAAAACGATTCTCCTTCTTCTTTCCTTCTGTTTCGTTTCCATTGCCATACTTTTTCTGTTGAAAGTTATCAGACTCTATTATCCAACTCCGCAATCCTTAGCTTTGCACTCCGGGAGCGGGGATTCCGTTCGATCTCCTCGTCCGACGGAACAATCACCTTATTGTTTACCAGGCGAAACGGAGATCTTATATTTCCAAAGAAGTCCTGCTCCGCCTTTCCTTCAAAGTTACCCGTCTTCAGGAAGTTCTTCACCAACCTGTCTTCCAACGAATGGTAGGTGATGACAACCAGACGTCCGCCGGGTTTCAACACCTGAAGCGTCTGTTGCAACATCTCACGCAAAGCACGCATTTCATCATTCACCTCGATACGCAAGGCCTGAAATACCTGAGCCAGGAATTTCTTCTCCTTATCTTTTCCCGTAAAGGGCTTTATCACTTCCAAAAAGTCGGCGATCGTTTCTATCTTCTTCGCTTCCCGGCTGCGCACCAAGACGGAAGCCAGCTTGCGTGCCACTTTCAATTCTCCGTAAAGGTAGAACAGGTCGGCCAACTGTTCTTCCGTATATGTATTAACAATATCCGCAGCAGTTTGTCCAGCCCGGGTATTCATCCTCATATCCAACGCTCCGTCGAAACGGAAAGAAAACCCGCGATCCTTGTCATCAAAATGATGGGAAGAAACGCCCAAGTCGGCCAACAACCCATCGACCTCACCCGCTACACCATGATAACGCATGAAGTTATATAAGTAACGAAAATTACTGCGGACAAATACAAAACGGGAATCCGCCGGAATGTTTTTCTCCGCATCGGCATCTTGATCAAATCCATAAAGTTCCCCTTCGTCATTCAGCCGGTTCAAGATTTCACGCGAATGTCCTCCACCTCCGAAAGTAACATCGACATACACTCCGGATGGTTGAATGTCCAGTCCTTCCAAACTTTCATGAAGCATTACCGGCACATGATAACAGACTTCTTTTTTCTTCCATTTCTTCGCTACTTCATGTTAAACTTTTCCTTAAAATAAGGGCCTGTAGTTGGTTGATTTGCACATACATCACCCTATTGGAGGGTAAAAAAAGTACACATTTCCTAATTTAACCGCCAAGAAATATATGGGAAAAGTAACAAAAAGTTATCAACAGGTCGGAAAAACATTCACATTCTGACCCCCCTAAACCCTGTCAGAATCGCGTATTTGGACGATTATACAGGGTTATTTTCAAATATCGCATTCTCCGGAAGATAAGCAGCTCCGACTTCTTCAAATTCCCCCAATCATACCACTCGTATATATGCACAAAAAGCCTCTCCGATATTTCTACCGGAAAGGCTTATTTGTTTTCTGCCCTCTTTTCTCACGAGAAGAGGAGCAATCGATTTATTTAATTAATAAATGCATCGAAATTATTTAACGATCGCTTTAACAGCTTCTTCACCTTCAACAGCTACTACAACTACGCCCTGAGGAGCAGCAATTGTTGCATCACTTGAAGTGATAACTGTGTTAGCTACTGTCTGGCCTAAGATGTTAGTGATAACAACTTTCTTGCCTTCAGCACCAACTACCTGAACGTTTCCGTTACCAGCAATCACTGTTACTTCTGATGTTGTAATAGTTTCGTTGTCTGTAGCCAGCTGATCGTCAACCTTATTTTCAACATTGAAGATCAAAGCTCCGTCGCCACCTGTTGCAGCATGTGAGAATGTAGATGATTTGTCTGTCAAAACCACACAACCATTCTGAATCTTCAACCATGCAGCATTTTTCAGGTGCAATAATCTTATTGTCATAGTTGTTCGATTCGAACAAGAACTGATTTTCTACGCCTTCTTCCGTTACATTACCTGCCTTTTCAGGATGTACATAACGGAATGACCAAGTGTAATTCTTATGTTCGTTACCGTCAAGTTGATTCTTGATCAAATATGATTTAGAAGCAAGATTTTTCACAGAATCATTATAAGCTTCCAAAGCATCGAAGCTAATCTTATCGTTAGCCAAAGCTACGAATTCTGCCGGCAAGATCCACAATGTATCAGCAACACGGATACCTTCAACGAAACCTACGCGAGTATAACCACCCGCTACGTCTGCATAAGGTTTGTCTTGACCATAAACTGCAACAGAATCCTGGAAGCTTACCATATATTTAGCTCTTTCGAATCCAGGGATAGCCGGATGAGCATGCTTACAAGCCATAGGATCGTCTGTAATCTGTCCGTCAGGTGTAATATGCGGACCATCTTCAGTACAAGGAGTTCCTTCGATACCTGCAAAATCATTATGAGCAACAGAAATCAGGTACTGAGGTTTGATATAGCCACGTCCACGAACTACCCAAGTTGTATCAATCTGGAATGCCAAGCCTGTTGCTTTGTCTGCAGTCCACATACCAACATAGTTAACGAATTCGTCTGTCAAGCCACCTTCCTTATTATTTTCGTCCATCAGATATTCATGACGTACGTTTTCATAGAATCTCAAAGTATCACGGCCATCAGCTTCACCAAGATTTGCATTATTGAAACGACGATACAACGGAGTCTTATCAGGATTGATTGCAAATGCAGAAGTTCTGGTTTCTTCCAGTGGTTGTACCTTAACTGTTGCATCCAGAATATCATCCGTTACACCAGCTTTAACATCTGAAATTGCATTACTATTAGCCTTCACAATTGCATAATAGCATTCACCTTCATAATGGTTATTTTCTTTCAAGAAGAAATAATCGATAGGATCAGCGTAAGCTGACATTGCATACTTGTTTTCCTTAGCTTCGTCCATATAAGCATCTTTCAATGAGATTGCATATTCTGTTCTACGCAACTGTTTGATGCCAACACGTTTTGCAACATCCGCCGTTACTGTATAACCATAATCAGCAATTTCGTCTTCAATCAGACGGAATGCATCTTTACCGTTCAATACATTCAGCAAAGAATCTTTACCAGCACCCTTAGCTAAATACTTGCTGTTTTCGCCTGTTGCATACGGATGCAGATATTTGAATGTATATTCATCCAATAAGAACTTAGCGTCCGGGATATTCTTATAACCTAACAGTGAATCCTGATAAGCTTCAGCGATCAAAGCTGCATTACCCTTAACACCTTCGGCATCTTTTACTTGTACAAAGATCAAAGAGTCCGTTGCCTCGATATTAATACCAGTAGCAGCAGAAGTATACATATATTTAGCACCTTCATTCAACATCAGTTGAGCTGTAGCAACAATTCGGTTGCGAACTCACGGTTTGTGATAGTAACAGGAGAATAAGCCTTTACCTTATCAGCCGTGTTCTTTTCAACACAACCCACTGATAAGCCGGCATATGAGCTGTCAACTGTTCGTCTGCCTTTACTGTTACCCAAGTAGCTTCGCCACCATTTACATGGATCGGAGAAGCCAAATATTGCCCTTCTGATTCATGATGAAATACAAACCGTCCTCAACAGAAGTACGACCGTTGTAAACGGCTTCACAGCCTTTATAACCCAAAGAAATATCAGTTTCCTTCTTGTCATAGATAGTTACAATACGTACTTTATCTTTGATCAAATCCTGAACAGTTACAAAGTTGTTCACACCTTTCGTACCAGCAGCTGTAGGAAGCACAGTTGCAGCAGCATCATTAACCCAATCAGAACCATTAGTAGCAGTTTTCGGATCATAATCCATTGCAGATTTAACCTGGATTACCAAGCTATCTTTTGAAGGATAGTAAGAGAATGCGAACTTATACTGATCTGAAAGACCTGTTACTTTGGAAATAGAGTCTGCAGCAGAAGTCGGCTTTTGTAGCAGCAGTACTTGCCTGACGTTTAGCATAGCTCAGATCAGACCACTTAAATGCACGGAATCTCTCACCGCTTTCGTTAACGATAGCAGTATCAACACGCAGATAAGAACTATCTGCCGTCAACACAAATACATAATTATTATCACCAGAAATAGCTTCAGCCACGAAAAGGCTTTCGACTAAAGGCAAAAGGTCTATGAGCAGGCTGTTTGACAATAGTAGCATGGCGATTGTCCACTTCTCCCCCTGACAACTCTATCCGCCGAGAGGCTTCCTGCTGTTCATAGCGGTCCCTTTTAATCGAACAAAGGAGGCGACCGAATTGATGTCGCACCGGGAACAAAAACTCTATCGGCATAATCGAACAAAGGACGAAATTCTCGTCATACATCTGCTGGTTAGTGGCATATACGCCGCCGACAAAAGCATATTCCAAATTCAAGGAGGCGACAGGGTTGGCGAGATTGACTTTCTCATTCCTCTTGGGAGCGTAAATTTCCAAAGGATCGGCATAATTAGGGCGCACCCCCAAAGAAAAAGCCGTTCCGACACCCAAGTTGGCGTAATTGGCCACTTCGTCGGACAGGACAAAGGAACCTTCCCGGCTATCGACTAAAATACTGTCTATCCGCGTCAGACGGCCGAAAGTATCATCTACACCCTTGACCGTCGCGGTAATCTGGCGATCCCGATAGCGGACCTGCGCATTATCCTGGAGCACTTCGCAAAACAAAGCGACCTCAGGCAACTCCTTCACTTCCCGGACAGCCGGAAGAGTCGGATCGAACACCTTTCCATGTACAGGCTGAATCTTCAGCTCCGGATCGAAATTGCCGAGCATGGAAGAAACCAGCCCGACAAACCCGTTCAATACAGACAACGCACACACCAGGGCCATTGTAGCGACCACCACTCCACAAACAGACACCATCGAAATGATATTGATGGCATTGTGGGATTTCTTCGAGAAAAGGTAACGCCGGGCTATATAAAACAGGGAAGTTCAACGCTGGTATTCTTTTACTTTTTCAACAGATTATCAATATTTTCGATATAATCCAGGGAATCGTCGATAAAGAATGTCAGTTCAGGAATCTTGCGGACCTGTTTCCGGATGCGCTGTCCGAGATCAAAGCGGATGGCTTTCGTATTCGCCCGGATATTCTCAAGCATTTCCTTCGACTTGTCGGACGGGAAGATACTCAGGTAAGCACGTGCCACACTCAAATCGGGGCTTACACGTACCACACTGACAGAGATCAGGATACCATGCATAGCCTGTGTCTGTTTCTGAAAAGATATCACTCAACTCCTTTTGCAGGAGACGCTCTATTTTACTTAATCTTGTACTTTCCATAATTTCTTGCTTTTTTATTTTCCAGATCATCGTAAGGCCGTCACGCAAAAGGTAAGATAACTTTTTCAATACGCGGGTCTTCTTTGATTTTATCATTAAAACTAAGAATACCGAGTGTTTGTTTATCCTTAGGATGCTCCTCCACCACATGACCGTCCCACAACGTGTTGTCGGCAGAATCAAGCCGCCGGCACGCACCATCGGGAAAACAAGGTCGAAGTATTCCGAATACAACCGCTTGTCGGCATCGATAAAAACAAGGTCGAAGGTTTCACCGAGCGCCGGGATAATATCGAGGGCATCGCCGAAATGCACCCGTATCTTATCCTGATGGGGCGACTGTTTCAGGTATTTCATGATGAAGTCTTCCATTTCGTCGTTGATCTCAAGCGTATGGATCAAAGCCCCTTCTTCCAGCCCTTCCGCCATACAAAGAGTAGCATATCCTGTATAAGTACCGATCTCAAGCACACGGCGGGGACGAAGCATCCGGCAAAACATCTTCAATATCCGCCCTTGCAGATGCCCCGACAGCATTCGCGGACGAAGCAGGTTCACATTCGCATCCCGGTTCAGGGCCGAGAGCAGTGCACCTTCTTCGTCACTATGAAAGGATATATTCGTCTATTGTCATCTTCATGATTTATGATTCATGATTTATGATTTATGATTTGCTTGCTGGGATATTAATCATAATCATAAATCATAAATCTTTGTTTATTCCTTAAACGTCGGCAACTGATAATTACTTCCGGCGTCCAATACCTTCCCTACATTATTAATTTCAAGGAAGCTCGTACCGCCGCCTTCACCGAAACTGCCGCTCAGGTAAGCCACCATGTCGTTACGGGTGATGCGTCCGCTTTTGATCAGCTCGTTCAGCGCATCATAGAAATAGCCGCGGCGACTGTCGTTATAAGGCTGGTGAACAGCCCAGACACCGTAAGAAAGAGACAGCATACGCATGACACGGGGATTGTAGCAGATCGAGAACACGGTGGAAGTACCGCGGAATGCAGCCAGGTAACGAGCCGTACGGCCGGTATAGCTATCTGTAATAATAGCTTTTACATGCAGTTTGGAAGATGATTTCACAGCCTGCTTTGCAAGGAAAGACGTAACATCAAGTCGTTACCCTCGATAGGGACACGAATATCATTGGCTGCAAGTTTCGTCTTTTCTGCCTCACGGGCTACCTTCGTCATCGTCTGGACAGCTTCGACAGGGTATTTTCCGTAGGCTGTTTCACCGCTCAACATCAAGGCATCCGTGCGGTAATAGATCGCATTGGCGATATCCGTCACTTCGGCACGCGTAGGACGCGGGTTGCTGATCATAGAGTGAAGCATTTGGGTAGCCACGATAACCGGTTTCTTTACTTCCACGCATTTACGGATCAACACACGCTGGATACCCGGAATCTTTTCGGCTGGCACTTCGATACCC
>VOFB01001980.1_pt1 | contig 30368 bp, 55 predicted proteins | sample 5384141 | NCBI WGS metagenome assembly VOFB01 (sample SAMN12384721, study PRJNA508395) | human gut metagenome | isolation source: healthy gut A | host: Homo sapiens | reverse complement strand
CGTTATGACAGTTGCATATAATTCCAGGCAAAATGTCTTGAGAGCAATGTTGGCAATAATTAATGCGCCCTGAATAGCAGCCCAGCACGATACTGATTTTTCTGTGGCAGTTGTCCAGAGCGATGGCATTTTCATCTTTTTTCCCCACGTTATTCGCTTGATGCCGTTGCAGATGTCAGAAATGTCATTGCCTTGCCACGGCACGGTTAAAACAACAGCAGAGCCTGCTCCGGGAAGTCACCAGGTCAGCCGCCACCAACACATAGCTGAACGTCTGCAGTCTTTCTGTCACACACAGTATCCTCGTTCTACTTGTATCCAGGTGATCATCAGATGCCAGGATCTGTCTCCAAAATATCTTCCTCATTACGCAGCACTGGCATTCAAAGCTGACTTGGTCTGCCAGCGCCCCAGCGGCGCTTTCACAGCCCAGGTCGACCATGACACTGGCAGCGAACTCCATGAACTTTTTCGTTATCACGTAGTCGTCAGGCCTGCCAGCTTCCTACTGTTCGACGTCGTTGTTGATCGTTGCAGGCTGGCATCTCGCCACAAGCTCGGCGTTCTTCGCAGGTTGCGCGATTTCTTCTGAAATGGATATTGTCGTTCTCGTAAAATGCCGTTCTCGCATACGAAGGACCAATATGGTCATCCATGGCCTGCCGACGCTGATCGCTGCCACGTGAACACGAGCAGTCGTCAATCGAAATGCCATACAGCAGATACGGCTGCTGCTCGATAGCACTGCCGTTATAGAGCAAGTTGCTGCCACTTCGTCAATATATGATTCGTCATGGCGACAGCATTGGCAGTTCACGATCAGCAGGAAAGTCCGCCTGTTTGCGTTGATCGTATTCCGCTGGTTCAGGAATCTTACCGCCGACAACAGCGTCTCCGCTGACTGATTTCGCCGCATTCAGCTGCATCCAGATCACCGATGTGCCGGCGATATTTAACGGGTTGCACGTTCCAGTCGACTTTCCGTTTTTTCGCGCTGCGGTGAGCTGCTGCGCTGACATGCCGCTGATATCGTTGTCATACCGCAGAACTGGTAACGGTTACCGTCGGGCAGCCAGCCCCAGGTTCGTCGCAGCGGGACCAACAGCCACCAGATCAGCAAGACATTCTCGCCGACACTCGTGCACAGCGTTTCATGTCATCCAGAAGCTTTCTGATGCTCGCGTGCGCGAAACACAGCAACTTCAGACCCGCATCTCCAATATTCATCCAGCCGATCGTCGCTTCAAATGTTCGTTGTGAAACAAATACCCTCCGGTGCTCAAAGACCGTTGAGACATTAATTCAGTGCCAGCACTGCCGTGGTACAGCCATTTGCTCCTTTCTGTTGGTTCCTCGCCGTTAAGAAATGTGCCATGTTTCGCTTGCCAGCGGAAAGGATGTCAGCACATGCCTCGATCAATGGCGGCTCGGGCGGTTGAATGTCGCGATAAAATTCAGTTACGCATCAACACTGCGGCTGTAAATACGCACATCGCCGTAATGCGTACCGATAGCGCAGTCGGGCAGAACACAAAGGCTGCAGCGCATCGGAATAGTTTTAGCGAACCGAACATTTCCGCTCGACGCCTTCATACCCATCAGAAAGAGCCTGTAAACAGACAGCCTTCCAGCCCCTTGTATCTGGGCGGTGCTGTAACAGACCACATTAGCCCCTGATTTCAACCATGCATAACATTTTGTTTACTGTTCTTTCAGCCGGAGACGCTCAAACGTGCCAGCCTGCGTGAAGCTGCCGAGGCCCAATGCCTGCCGCACCACCAGGCGATCGCGCGTCAGCGGTTCATGTCTGCTAAGTTTTCGAGTTTCACTGTGCTGTATTCGTGTCTGGCTCAGCTTACGCGGCCGCCGTTGCCAAGCAGGTGCGTACCGTATCGTCTAATACCGGTTGCCCGACAAAATATCACAACATAAAAGACCGTCATGTGAACAGACGTGGAATGTACAATATATCGCTCAGCCTGCCGCCATCGGAGCCAAGAAGTCTGCAGTTGGCGGTATCAAAATAAGAAGTCGAGATCTGCTGAATCGCACAGGTCGCCTGCTGAGACAAATCGTCACATACGCCGATTGGCATGCCCGCGCAGATCAAAACACCGATGACCTGCATTCCTTATCTGCGCCGGTATTGCATTTCAGCCCGCTATAGTTCTCTGTGCCTCAATGCCGGGATAACATGGCTTCAGACTTGCTCCGCTTCTTTCTTTTCTGTCGCCCCCACATATTAAAATTGACGAACCTTCTTCTAAACTGGATCACCGTATCACCGGACGCACTGTCCACAGTAATTGTTACCGCACCGAAAGGTCTCAGCGCAATGCTCAGACAGATGAATAAGCACTGCATACAACATTTTCGGCTTCATTCATAACTCAGGGTGTTGGCGATTCACCAGATTCGCTTCCGAATATTTCCGCTGTTTTCCGCCAACATGCAGCAGCTCATAGGAGCCCAGCTCAGGTCGATCACAACATCCAGCATGGGACGGAATTCGTACCGGTCGCATCGCTCCCGAGAAATTTGATGGAGTATTTCATTACCTGCACATCCGAGAAATGGCGCCAGATATTAGCCTGCCGCACCAGTCATAACCATACTATCAGCCGACCAGAAATGGCTGCGCACGCAGCAGACGCACAGATCGTCTTCATGTTCTGCGCACCGTTGCATCTCTTTAAAATTCACTTTATATTAACATTGGCGTCATTCGCCGTGCCCAGCGTCACCATTTTTTTGCCAGCCGTTTTTCAGTTTACGCGAATACAAACGTCATCGTAACAGCTCCACGGATATCTCCTCAGCCTCTTTTCGACGCTTTCACCGTGATTTTCCTGTTTCACCGGCAAATGCCAGCACCGAACTCCAGGCCAGGTTTCGTTGTTCTTCGCCGGTCAATCATTGTGCTCTTTCGCATATTCTGCCCTTCTGTGCAGTCTATAGGTAAACGGCAGGCCCGAATGTCCAGAACGCAGCTTCTGACAGGCAACCACCGCATCCCACAGATGCTGCCCGTGGGTTCCGTCTGCGGCGCACGCGCCTCCCTGTCCGGATCCGGCAGTTTCTCTTCTATTATATTCTGTTCCAAACCATCACCCCGCACTTTCGTCACTGATCCCCGGCCAGATTTCCTTAAAGATCCAGCAGCTGTCTTTTCTTCGTCTCAAATTCTTCTCGGGTGATCACACCCTCGTCCAGCAGCTGTTTCCATTTCCGCAGCTCATCTGCCCCGGAAAACGTGCTGCGGTCTGCCCGCACCGCTGCAGATCACCTGCAGCAGAGAAAGTGATCTCCCAGCAATCCTGGATATGCCTTTTTGTAAGTTCCGCTGTCTTGCCGTCTCCGTGCCGATGAGTGAAATATACACCACCGGAGACACCATGTTGGAAACCGTAATCTGATGCAGAGATTTGTATTTCTGGTGCGCCTGTTTATCACCGGTGCCGCTCACGACAGCGCCCACGCCGCCAAACATAAAAATCACCGGATACGGCCCTGCCTGTCTCTGACCACACTTCGTTCCATCCTCCAACAGTTCGAAACTACGATATCTCCTCATACCGATAAACGGCTCCTTTCAGCATCAACTTTCACTGAGGTCAAGCGCGGCCAGCCACCGTGATGCGGCTCTCCGCCGGTGGTGTCGATCTTCACCACGTCCGACCTGTTATTATGTGGAAGCGCATGAAGCCGAAATAAATCACGCCATTCGCCGCATAACAGATCTCCTCTTTTCCATTCTTTACCTGGCACAGCAGCGTATCCCCGTCATAACAGTTCATGGCCAGCGCTGCCTCCCATCATGGATTTCTTCGCTTAATGATCAGTTTACAACCAACTTCCTATGTCACAGCATTTTCGATCTCAAGAAATTTTTTTTGTTCAAAAGACAGTACTTGCTGTAAGCATAACAAACCGTTCCTGTGAAATCAACATTTTATCCATCTTTACTGTTTCGGTCTTTCTGTTCTCTCTTTCTGTTCCTCCTGAAACAGTAAAATACAAATGTATTGATTTCGTGGGAACAGTTTGTTATGCTTACAGCAGAGTGCAGCCGCGCACAGATTGCGGATTGCTTATGGGAGGTGTATGACTGGCGACAACGGAATTATTTGAGGACGAACAGGGACAGGCAGTTCGGCTTCCGGAAGCATGTCGTTTTAAGGGTGAAGAGGTTGTGATCGGCAAGGTGGATGAGCTTGTTGTATTGGCGCCGAAGGACAGTAAATGGGCCAGCTTTCTGGAAACTTTTGCAATGCTTTCGAATGAAGATTTCTGACAGAGAGGGAGACTCTTTAAAGTCCTGGAAAGTACAAACAAAAACGACCGCTAATAGTTTTTCACAGGACTGGGCGGTCCTTTTTGTTGTTTTATCATGAGTGAAACTTACCGTGTAATTTTATTTTTTAGAACGTTGAGACGAAAAATGTTAAGAAAGTGTAAAGATTGTTGAAAAAAGTGAAAAAATCTTGAACAAGATCGTTTTCTCTATAGATAGAAAGAGGGGATTTTGTTTATGACAGAGCAAGAATTATTGAAGAAGCTGGGAATATGGCCGAATCTGAGCGGGTATCAGTATTTGTTGAAAAGGATTTGAGCTGATCCGGGAGAATTCGGATTATCTGCAATGCGTGACGAAGCGGTTGTATCCGGACATTGGCAAAGCGTATAAGGCAAGATGGCCAGCGTGGCGGGCGATCCGGACGTGTGTGATCAGCTGCTGGGAGAGAGGCAACCAGGGATTTCCTGAATGAGATGGCAGGGTATTCGCTGCGGGAGCGCCGACAGTCAGCGAATTCTTTTCGATCGCATGGGTATATCTGTGCCGGGAGGAACAGAAAGAGAGGAACAGAAAGACCGGAAACAGTAAAGATGGATAAATGTATTGATTTCACAGGAACGGTTTGTTATGCTTACAGCAGGTAACTTTTGCAATGCTTTTGAACAAAAAATTTCTGGCAGAGATCGAAAATGCTGTGACATAGGGGGATTGGTTTGGCAAAACTGATCATTAAGCGAGAGAAATCCATGATGGAGCGGCGCTGGCCATGAACTGTTATGACGGGGATACGCTGCTGTGCCGGGTAAAGAATGGAAAAGAGGAGATCTGTTATGCGGCGAATGGCGTGATTTATTTTCAGCTGTGCGCTTCCACATAATAACAGGTCGGACGTGGTGAAGATCGACACCACCCGGCGGGAGGAGGCCCGCATCACGGTGAAACAGTGCTGGCAGCGGCCGGAAATCATACTCGAGGGGATGTCAGGAACAGGGAAAGCTCCCAGACGGAATATCGGTTTTACGAAGGAAAAAAAAAACGCAGCGGGCATACCAGTTGACACCGGAGCAGAGAAAAAGAAAAGTTGATGCTGACGAAAAAAGTGGGTTCTTATTTCGGCATCAATGAAGATACGAGACAGTGGGTGGTCGGCAAAGGCATTTTTGCACCGCTGGAAAAGGGAACCGTTTATCAGTATGAGGATATCGTGGATTTCGAAACTGTTGGAGGATGGAACGAGTGTGGTCAAAGGGGCCTGGGCAGGGCCGTTGTCGGTGGTTTTATGTTTGGCGGCGTGGGCGCTGTCGGGCGGCATCACCGGTGGTAAACGGGCGCACCAGAAATGCACAAATCTCTGCATCAAGATTACGGTTTCAGCATGGTGTGCTCCGGTGGTGTATATTTCACCATCAGCACGGAGACGGCAAAGGACAGCGGAACTTACAAAAAGGCATATCAGGATGCACAGGAGATCCTTTCTCTGCTGCAGGTGATCTGCAGCGCGGTGGAGAAAACGTAGCAGGCAAGACGTTTTTCCGGGGCAGATGAGCTATGAAATGGAAACAGTTGGGACGAGGGTGTGATCACCGAGAAGAATTCTGAGACGAAGAAAAGACAGCTGCTGGATCTTTAAGGAAATCTGCCGGGGATCAGTGACGAAAGTGTGATGGTTTGGAACAGAATATAATAGAAGAGAAAACTGCCGGATCCGGACAGGGAGGCACTGATCGTGCGCCTGCAGACGGAAACCCACGGAGCAGCACTGTGGGATGCGGTGGTTGCCTGTCAGAAGCCGCCGTTCTGGACGTATTCGGGCCTGCCTTACCTATGAACTGCACAGGGAAGAGACGGGGCATATACGAAAAAGAGCTGTGGATTGACCGGCGGGAGAACAGCAAGAGCCTGGCCTGAGTTCGGTGCTGCTGGCATTTGCCGGTGAGAAACGGGAAAATCACGGTGAAGCGTCCGAAAGAGCTGGGAGATATCCGTGGAATTTCATATATTTACGCATTATTTTGCGTTTTGGGTTGATTGAAGCGGCTGTTCGCGTAGATGGAACAGAAAACGGGCAAAGAAGGACAAAAAATAGTGACTTATGCTATAGACTTTGAAAAATAGTGTGGCATAATACTGATATTAATATAAAAATTAATTTTTTTAAATTAAAAAGGGATGCGCGAAGAGGATAAAAATATGTCGGAAGAGAATGATTATATAGAGATTGATCTGGTACGTCCTGCGTGCTGTGGCAGCATTTCTGATCATTTTATTGCTATGGTTATTTGGTGCGGCAGGGTTTGGCTATGAATTATCTGGTCACGCCGCCGTATCATCAGTCGGATGCAGATGTATGTCAACAATACGATATTTCTGTGGGAAGTACTTCCCATCAAGTTTTCTCAGGGCGATCTGCTGGCAGCGCAGGGACTGGTAGATACATATATTGTTATTTTGAATTCCCGTCCCATGCTGGATGATGACGATGAGCTGGAGCCCTTTATTCCTATGAGCAGCTTAAGGATATGATCGCAGCGGAGGCTGTGAATGGAACGGAAGTATTTCAGATTACCGTGACGGATGCGGACCGGAAGGAAGCGAAAGAGACGCCGAATAAGATGGAGCTTGCCGAGCATATTTCTCTCAGGTTGTGGATGGAAAGCTCGGTGCGGGTGGTGCAGTATGCAGTGCTTGCCGGCGGTCCCTGTTCGCCGAATGTGGTGAAGTATCTCTGTCTGGGCATTGCGCTGGGATTCCTGCTCAGTGCAGGTATCATTGTGCTTCGGGTACTGCTGGATAAGCGGGTGCACGATCCGAGGAACTGGCCAAACGCTACGATATCCCGGTTATTGCGGTGATCCCGGATTTAGAGAAGAAGGTTCATCAAGTATGGACAGTACTATTATAAGTAGGGGCGGTGACGAGATGGAGATAGAGAAAAGAAAGAAGATGTAAAGCCGGGAGAAGAAGGCCAAGTCTACGGAAAAGCCCGCAAAGGCATTCATTTTGGATCCGGCCTTGATTTGAGGGCACAGAGGCCTCATAAGCTGCTGGGTGAACGAATCTGAAGTTTGCGATACCGGCGGGATGGGCGAATGCAAGGTCATCGGTGTGACCAGCAGTCTGCGCGGGGGAAGGGAAAGTCTACCACTGCTACCAATCTGGCGTATATGGTGGCCGAGGACGGTGCCAGTGTATTGTTGATAGAGGCAGATATGCGTCTGCCGGGAATTGTATCCAAGCTGCGGCTGGAGAAGCGTCCGGGTCTCTCCATCTCACTGGCCGGCCTGTGCGATTCAGCGGATGCGATCATTCCACCGGCCGGAGACTGTAAGTTCAGTGTGGTACAGGCTGGGGCGGTGCCGCCCAACCTCGTCGGAGCTTCTTGGCCCGATGCCATGAAGAAGTATCTGGAATTGTGAAGAACCAATTTGATTATATTATTTTTGGATTTCCCGCCGGTTGGGGTGGTGTCTGATGCGCTGGTTCTGGCAGAACTGTTGGATGGCATGATTGTGGTGGTACGCCAGGATTACTGTGAACAGCCGGTATTGGATGATACGGTGCGCAAGCTGAAGTATGGGAGCCAATGTGCTGGGATTTGCAGTAACGATGACCGGCCGTGGCGGCAAACGGTATGGAAAAAATACGAATACGGATATGGATACGGATACGGCACAGACAAGGGCTTCGAAGAAGACGAAGAAGAAGGCTTAGAGACATGGGAAAGAAGATAGACCGCTGGCTGCTGCTGATCATACTGGTAGTTGCAGCTGTGGCTGTATTTTTATGGAAAGCACCGATTGAATGGCCCTGGGAGACGGGGCAGGAAGATCTGTCCGGCTATATAGACCGGACGGAAGAAGAGACTTCCGCGCAAGAGGCGGAAGCACCGGAGACGGCTGAGGCGTCGTCCTATGTGAGTCCAGTGGATTTTGAAGAACTCCAGAAAGTAAACAAAGATATTTATGCATGGTTGGAAATCCCTGGAACAAATGTGAGTTACCCGATTTTACAGCACCCCACGGAGGATGAATATTATCTTCGCCGGAATTATAAAGGGGAGGATGACAAGGAGGGCTGTCTGTTTACCGAATGCTCCTACAATGATGGGAATATGGGAGACAGGGATGACGGTCATCTACGGGCATAATATGAAGAATGGGGAAATGTTTGGTTCGCTGCAGGAACTGTATTCCGGTGAGGATGCGCTGCAGCAGTACGGGGAGGCAGTGATTTATCTGTTCGACAGGGAACTGCACTATCAGATTTTTGCGGCAGTTCCGTACAGCAATGTGCATATTTTGTACAATTATGATTTTGATAATATGCGCATGGCTGAGATTTTTTTTTATCGCGACATTCTGAATACCCGGGCCATTGGCGCCTGTGTGGATCAGGAGGCATATATTTCTGCTGACACGGATGGCATCATCCTTTCCACTTGCTTAAGCGGAAACCATGAAAACGTTTTCTTGTGGCAGCGCAACTTATCAAAGAGATGAACTGAAGAGGTTAACAAGGAAAGGGGAACCCAAAATGAAAAAAGATGGCAGCTATTTTACTCACAGCAGTGCTGGCACTTGGAAGCTCCATGTCTGTAATGGCAGCAGACTTCACACCCAGTGTAACGCAGAAGGAGGCACCGGAGGTGACAACTGTGAAGACAGCAGACGGCACAGAGGCAGTCGGCATTTTCTAAGGACAAGGATGGTAAGGGAGATCGCAGGTCTGAAAAAGAGATATCATCATCACAATTGCATCCAAGCGTGACAGCGCACCCGAAGATATCAAGAAGCTTCTGGATGACGCGTATGCTGATATCCAGAAGGCAGCAAAGACAACCGATCTGTATGCACAGATGGCAGATGTCCTGAAAGAGGCAGGCTCTGATGCCACACCGGAGGATCTGGTAAGCGATTCTGTTTGATGTCAGCTTTTCTGATAACTATGGGGATACATGGATACAGAGGGCAACACGCCGACTCTGACTTTCAATGTAAAGAAGACCCCGGTCGACACTGGTTGTTCTGACCCGCTGCGATGGCAAGACCTGGGGAGGCAGTTGATCCGAAGAACGTAACCATCAATGCTGACGGTACGGTAACCGTTACCTTCACCAAGTCCTGCCCGGTTGCATTCCTGACAGACGTGGCTTCTGCTTCTGTAGATCCTAACGGCCCGGCATCTCCGCAGAATAACGATATCAGCGGGCATGTCCTTCGGCTGTGCACAGCGTGATCTGCGCAGCAGCTCTTGTATGCACCGCAGCAGCAAAGAAGAGAAAAGCAGGCTTCTAAGAGGATGAATCATTTAAAAGACGTCTTGGCCGGACAAAATATCACCACCGGCTGAAAGCTTTGGTCCGTGGCATTGTAGTTTTTACTTTCTTTTCATCGGTGTGATCGGTATTGCAGTCTGGGATCACAGCCGTAGAAATCAGGCAGGTGTTAAGGAAGCTGAAGATGCGGAAAGTGGAAGGCGTCTATTACAACGGCAGCCGGTATCAGCCAAAGGAAAGATTTGGAGACGCTGTTGCTGATCGGCGAGGATAAGTTCCTGAACCAGCAGGAGGAGGAGAGCTACGTCAACACCAAACAGGCGGACTTCCTGCTTCTGCTGATCATGGACAAGGAAAACGGCACCTGCCAGGTGCTGCAGCTGAACCGGGATACCATGACCCAGATCGAGAGCTATGGTGTGGCCGGAGAGTCGGCGGGAACCTATGAGGGACAGCTGGCACTGGCACATACATATGGCAGCGGCGGACAGGACAGCTGCCTATCAGGCGAAAGCGGTATCCAATCTTCTGTATGGCGTTTCGATTGATCATTTCTGCTCGGTGACCATGGATGCGGTGGCGGTGATCAACGATGCCGTGGGCGGCGTCAGCGTACAGGTCATGGATGATATGACCATGGTGGATCCCTCCTTCGTGCAGGGAGACGGTGACACTGGAAGGGGAGCAGGCGTTGAAGCATGTCCGGAACCGGAAGGAACTGGATGATACGACGAACCTGCACCGGATGGAGCGTCAGCGCCAGTATATGCAGGCACTGTATGAGAAACTGATGGCCTGTGTGGACGGGGGATGCCGGATTTACGGCAAAGCTGCTTCTGGCGGTCAATGATTATGTGACATCGGACTGCAGTGTGACGCAATTACAGGAGCTGGCAGATTTTCTGACGGCTGTGATATGCCGGACATCGATACCATTGATGGCGAGAATGTCAAAGGAGAAGAGTTCATGGAGTTCTATCCTGACGAGGATCAGCTTCGCCAGTACGTCATGGATCATTTTACACAAAAGAAAATTCGACAACTGGACAGTAAAAGAGAAAGCGCCGCTGGGGAGAAATTCGCTGGCGGCGCTTGTTTCTCATGGTTTCTGGTTGAGGTGGCCCGGGATTTGTGGTAACATAGAAAAGATTAAGAAAGTCTGCCTCGAGCGGACGGATGCCGGACGAAGTGCCCGGCGAAAGGAGAGAATCATGGGAAGATATTTGGAACAGACGGATTCCGCGGAGAAGCGAATGAGAATCTGACGGCGGATCACGCACACCGGATCGGCCGCTTCCTTGGATGGTATTACGGAGAGTTAAAGAGAAGGGCAGGGGATGATACCCCGGCCAGAATTGTGATAGGAAGATACGAGACGTTCCAGCTATATGTTTGAGTATGCGCTGGTTGGCGGCCTGGTGGCTTCCGGAGCAGATGCGTATCTGCTGCATGTGACGACAACCCCTTCAGTGGCTTACGTGGCCAGAACCGATGGCTTTGACTGCGGCATCATGATTTCCGCCAGCCACCAATCCTTACTACGACAACGGCATCAAGCTGATGAATGGCAATGGGGAAAAAGATGGATGAGGGTACCATCGGCCTGGTGGAGGATTATCTGGACGGAAAGCTCCATGTGTTTGACCAGGACTATGCGGAGATCCCTTTATGCCCACCGGGAAAAAAATCGGCTGCACGGTGGACTACGTGGCAGGACGGAACCGTTACATGGGGTATCTCATTTCTCTGGGTCTGTATTCCTTCAAGGGCGTGAAAGTAGGTCTGGATTGTGCCAACGGCAGCCCTGGAACATTGCCAAGACGATTTTTTGATGCCCTGGGTGCCAAAACCTATGTCATCAATGCCCAGCCGGACAGGCACCAACATCAACGAAAATGCTGGTTCCACGCACATCGAAGGGCTGCAGCAGCTGGTGAAGGACAATGGTCTGGATGTGGGCTTTGCCTATGACGGCGATGAGACCGGTGTCTGTGTGGATGAGCAGGGCCGGGTGGTGGACGGCGATGCCATTCTGTATATTTACAGCAAATACATGCAGGAACGGGGCAAACTGATCCCAACACGGTGGTGACTACGGTGATGTCCAATTTTGGCCTGTACAAAGCCTTTGACGAGGCGGGCATCGGCTATGCCAAGACTGCCGTGGAGATAAATATGTATACGAATACATGACCCAGAACGGCTGCCGGCTGGGCGGTGAGCAGTCAGGGCATATTATTTTCTCAAATATGCATCTACCGGCGATGGCATCCTTTACCAGCTTGAAGATCATGGAGGCCATGATGGCCAGCAAGAAGAAGTTAAGCCAGCTGACCGAAGGTCTGACTATTTATCCGCAGGTTCTGGAAAATGTGCGGGTGAAGGATAAGGCGAAAGCTCAGGCGGACCCGGAAGTGCAGGCAGCCGTGGGATGCTGTGGCCCAGGCACTGGAGATTCCGGCCGAATTCTTGTCCGGGAGTCCGGCACAGAGCCGCTGATCCGCGTCATGGTGGAGCAGAGACGGAAGAACTGTGCCATCAGTATGGGATCAGGTGGTAGCTGTGGTGAAAGCCAGAGAAGAAAACCACAGAAAACAGAACCAGAAAAACAGCAAAGCAGTGGAAAGGGATCGCGTCATAAGATGCGCCCTTACCACTGCTTTCTCGTATTCCGGGGAAACGCCCTCGGTTTTCCGGAAGATCCGGGAAAAATAATGGCGTCATTCATGCCGCACTCCTGCCCGATTTTTTCAATGGACTGATCGGTAAAACGCAGCAGCTGTTTGGCGTGGGTGATGCGCACCTGCTGCAGGGTAGGCGCTGACGGACAGTCCGAACTGCTCCGGAAGATCCGGGTGAGATAGAACTTGTTGATATAAAACTGCTCAGCAAGATTGTCCAGAGAGATCTTCTCGGCATAGTGCTGATCCAGATAATCCTTCACCGCCTGCACGTTTCTGCGGCGGTTCTTTTTTCCGGGTGGGCGCCCGGATTCCAGCTCTCTTCCATGAGAAGTGTCAGAAGAGACGCCAGCTTTCGTAGATTTTCATATCCTTTGATGTGGTCCGAGGAGGCGGCGATCTGGTAGAGCTCTTCCAGCAGGGAGCGGTAACGGGTGCTGTCGGCCGGGTGGAAACAGGGGAGGCCGCCGCGCTCTGCGTATTTTTGGTCATAAATGCTGTTCAGGTTGGGGCCGAAAGAAATGGGCCCAGCGCAGGCCCACAGCGGCTGAGGTGCTGTGGAGTAGGGATGCCTGCAGTCAATAAAAACACAGTCCCCGACCTTCAATTGCCAGATCCGATCTTCGTAGCGAAGCTCTCCTTCACCATCTTCCACCAGAAAGAACAGGCAGGAGGCCAGATTTTCCCGGCGGCTTACATGAGGCGCTGGGCCGTCAGAGAGCCGATTTCCTGCAGATGCAGCAGATTGGAGCGGGCAAATGCCGACGGCGTATATAAAATACGGCGGGAATTGACAATATTTCCGTGAAAAGGGCATCATCCATAGAAAGACCTCCTTTGTAAAACTATCAGATAAAGCAGATCCGGTCGGAACAGGCGAAGGGTCCGGCTATCTGAAGACAGTATAACAGCCGGGAAGAGAAAGTCAATATTATGCTAGTATCCCAAGATAACCCCTTAAAAAGAAGGAAAAGATTCGATAGAATGGAAAAGAATTTAACAAACGACACAGGGACAGGATGGTTCTTATCTGGCGGAGTTTCTTCTGGAGAAGGGGTATGAGGTTCATGGGATTACAAGGCGTGCATCCATTTCAAATACTGCCAGAATCAATCATCTGATTGCAGCAGATGCTGTGACTCTTCATGATGGGGATTTATCAGTTCGTCTTCTCTGGTTCGTATCATCCGTCTGGTTTGTCCGGATGAAATCTATAATCTGGCTGCGCAGTCTCATGTACAGGTTTCCTTTGATGTTCCGGAGTATTCCGGCGATGTGGATGCGATGGGGGTTTTAAGAATTCTGGAGGCTGTGAGAATTCTGGGATTTACCAGGAAAACAAAAGTATATCAGGCATCTACTTCGGAATTATATGGAAAAGTGGAGGAGGTGCCTCAGACGGAGACAACACCCTTTCACCCATATAGTCCTTATGCAGTGGCAAAACAGTATGGGTTCTGGATTACGAAGGAGTATCGGGAAGCGTATGGAATGTTTGCGGTAAACGGGATTTTATTTAATCATGAATCAGAGCGGCGCGGTGAAAATTTTGTTACGAGAAAGATTACTCTGGCGGCAGGCAGAATCGCGGAGGGGCTGCAGGATCATCTGGAACTTGGAAACATGGACTCTTTGCGCGACTGGGGCTATGCCAAAGATTATGTGGAGTGTATGTGGATGATTCTTCAGCACGATACTCCCGAAGATTTTGTCATTGCGACCGGCGAATACCATACGGTAAGGGATTTTACAGAACGGGCATTTCGGGCAAATGGAATGGAACTTGGCTGGGAAGGACAGGGTCTGGAGGAAAAGGGATATGATCAGAAAACCGGAAGGATGCTGGTATGTGAACCCGGCCTGGTTCCGGCCGACAGATGTGAATAATCTTTTGGGGATCCGACAAAGGCCAGGACCGTTCTGGGATGGAATCCGCAGAAAACAAGTTATGAAGAACTGGTACGGATTATGGCAGAACATGACCGTCTCCTTGCAAAAAGGAAGCAATGATGAAAGCGGGAGTAAACTTATGATGAAAAAAAGAAGGGAAAATCTATGTGGCAGGGCACAGAGGAATGGTTGGATCCGCAATCGTACGTGCTCTGGAAAAAGAAGGATATCATAATATTCTTACAAGGACTCATAAAGAGCTGAATCTTTGCAGGCAGGAGGAAGTAGAGCAATTTTTGCAGAAGAAAAGCCAGAGTATGTATTTCTTGCTGCAGCAAAGGTGGGAGGGATCCTGGCAAATTCCGAAGCTCTGGCAGATTTTATGTATGAGAATATGATAATGGAAATGAATGTCATTCATTCGGCATGGCAAAGTGGTTGTAAGAAGCTGTTGTTTTTGGGGTCTTCCTGTATCTACCCGAGAATGGCACCGCAGCCGATGCGGGAAAGCTGTCTGCTGACATCGGAGTTGGAGAAAACAAATGAGGCGTATGCATTGGCGAAGATTTCAGGACTGAAATACTGTGAGTTTAAACCGACAGTATGGGACGGATTATATTTCTGTGATGCCGACCAATCTCTATGGACCGAACGATAATTATCACCCCACACACAGTCATGTGCTGCCGGCACTGATCCGAAGATTTCATGAGGCGAAGGAGAAGGGATTTTCGGAAGTGACATGTTGGGGTACGGGCAGGCCCCTTCGTGAATTTCTATGTAGATGATCTGGCAGATGCCTGTGTTTTTCTGATGAATCATTATTCCGGTGATGAGACGGTCAATGTGGGAACCGGAAAAGAAATGACAATTAAAGAATTGACAGAACTGACAGCAAAAGTAATCGGTTATGAAGGAAAGATCCAGTGGGATATCACAAAGCCTGACGGAACGCCAAGAAAGCTTCTGGATGTCTCAAAACTGGAAAATCTGGGGTGGAAGTACCATACGGAACTTGAGGAAGGAATCCGTCTTACCTATCAGGATTTTCTGAATCATCCGATGAGAGCTGAAAGGTAACGGATGGGCCGCTTACAGTTGAAAGAATTGTGAAGCGGTCTTGTACATAGAGAGGACGTAAGATATGAATATTGTATTATTATCCGGCGGATCAGGAAAGCGTTTATGGCCGCTTTCCAATGAAATTCGCTCAAAGCAGTTTATTAAAATGTTTAAAACAGAAGATGGGGAATATGAGTCCATGATACAGCGCGTCTACCATCAGATCTGTGCGGTTGATGAGGATGCCCGTGTTACGATTGCTACTGCTAAAACACAGGTATCAGCGATTCATAATCAGCTGGGGGATAAAATCGGAGTTTGTGTGGAACCGTGCAGGAGGGATACCTTTCCTGCAATTGCCCTGGCATCGGTTTATCTTCATGAGGTGAAAGGAATTTCAGAAGAAGAATCGGTGGTTGTATGCCCGGTGGATCCGTTTGTGGAAAGAGATTATTTTGAAGCTCTCAAAAGAACTGGGAAAACTGGCGGAGAATGGGGAGGCGAATCTTGTGCTGATGGGAATTGAACCAACCTATCCAAGTGAGAAGTATGGGTACGTTATCCGGAAAACAAGGAACATGTCAGTAAAGTATGTACATTCAGGGAGAAACCGGATGCGAAAACAGCAGAAGCATATATTCATCAGGGGGCTTTATGGAATGGGGGAGTATTTGCCTACAAATTAGGATATATGATGAAAAAAAAGCCCATGAACAGATTGATTTTACGGATTATGAGGATTTATTTGCAAAATATGATACCTTAACAAAAATAAGTTTTGATTATGCAGTGGCGGAAAAGGAGGAGCATATCCAGGTCATGCGCTTTCATGGACAGTGGAAGGATCTGGGAACATGGAATACCCTGACGGAAGCGATGGAAGATCAGGCTGTCGGGAAAGCTATTTTGAATGAAGCATGTAAAATGTTCATGTGTTAAATGAACTGGATATTCCGGTTCTTTGTATGGGGTTGGAGGATGTGGTGGTTTCCGCAAGTCCCGAAGGAATTCTTGTCTCGGATAAGGGGCAGTCCAGTTATATCAAGCCATATGTAGAGCAGCTCAATCAGAGGGTTATGTTTGCAGAAAAGTCCGGGGGAGCTTCCGGGTTCTGGATATTGAGGATGAGAGCATGACGATCAAGGTAACACTGAATCCCGGACAACGTATGAACTATCACAGTCATGAGAGAAGGGATGAAGTCTGGACAATTGTTTCAGGGGAAGGAAGAACAATTGTAGACGGTATGGAACAGCCGGTGACAGCCGGGGATGTGGTGACCATGCAGGCTGGCTGCCGTCATACGATTGTTGCAGATACGGAATTAAAGGTGATAGAGGTGCAGTTAGGTAAGGAGATCAGTGTCCATGACAAACGGAAATTTGAACTCAATGAATAAACCATTTTGCTGAAACCGGCAGGAAAGGATTATCTTTGGGGCGGAACCCGTTTAAATGACGATTTTTCAAAAGGGATTGCTCTGGAACCTTTAGCTGAGACATGGGAGTGCTCTACACATCCGGATGGTCCCAGTAGGGTCGTAGCAAGTGGAAAATATAAGGGGAGACTGCTGACAGGTGCTGAAACAACATCCGTCCTATCTTGGCACCCACCAAATGGCACAGACGGGCTGCCGATTCTCATTAAATTCATTGATGCCAGAAAAGATCTATCGGTTCAGGTGCATCCAGATGATACGTACGCCAGGAGCAGGAGCATGAGCCCCGTGGGAAAGAGTGAGATGTGGTACGTTCTGGATGCGGCGAAGGATGCCAGCCTGGTGTACGGTTTTTCGCCATGACATGATGAAGTCTGATCTGGAAGAAAGTCTTCGGAAAGGTACGGTGGAGAAGTACCTTCTGCAGAAAGTACCGGTGCAGCGGGACGATGTGTTTTTACATCGAAGGCCGGGACCGTGCAATCGGGGCAGGGTGCTGATCGCGGAAATCAGGAGGTTCAATCACGTATCGGATGTATGATTACAACGTGGACAAAAACGGCAATCCCCGGGACTGCATATCGAAAAATCACTGGCTGTGGCGAACCTGAAAGGAAGCGCTGAGCCGCGGCAGCCCATGCGGGTGTTGCGTTACCGGGAAGGCTGCGCTTCGGAGTTCCTGTGCCGGTGCCAGTATTTTCAGGCGGAGCGGCTGCTGGTAAATACGGAGCGCTGCCGGAAGATGGCGGATTTCCAACGGGCAGCAATTCTTTTCAGGTGCTGCTGTGCACCAACAGGGTGCGGCACAGTGCTCTGGGGGGAAGGGGAAGAAGCCCAGTCACTGCCGTTTTTCCGGGAGACTGTATTTTTTGTACCGGCGGATTCTGTGCCTATGAAGCTGCACGGAAAAGCACAGTTCTGAAGGTGAGCTGCTGAGAATGTGAAGATTCCGGTAGACAGGGATGTGTCATGCGGCCTGTTACATTGCGGTTATATGGAAGGCTGTTGAGGGATTTCTGTATGTCTGTGGAAATGGTAACGAGAGGCGCATACTGAAATAGAAGGACGAGATGATGGATCAGAAAATCATAAAAAAGAATATGCCCGCTGGAAACAGCTGGCGACGGAGGATGCCGATCTGGCCGGGAACTGGGGAGATCGACGGCAAGAAGATCAGATTGGATGCTTTTTACCGGGATCTGGAATTTGGTACCAAGGGGACTGCAGGGGCGTCATCGGTGCAGGCACCAACCGGATGAATGTATACACGGTGGCAAAGGCGTCTCAGGGCCTGGCGGACTATGTGATCAAACATTTCCGGCAGAGCAGCGGCGGATCGCGGTGAGCTATGATTCCCGGATCAAATCCGATCTGTTTGCCCGCACCGCTTCCGGTGTGTTTGCGGCAAACGGCATTACAGTGCACATGTATCCGGAGCTCATGCCCACCCTGCCTGTCCTTTGCGGTGCGGGAGTTACACTGCGCGGCAGGCATCATGGTGACGGCGTCCCACAATCCGTCCAAATACAACGGATACAAAGTGTACGGCGCAGACGGCTGCCAGATCACCACGGAGGCTGCGGCTGCCATCCTGGCGGAGATTGAGAAGCTGGATGTGTTTGCTGACGTAAAGCGGGCAGATTTTGATGCCTCTATGGAGGCGGGCAAAATTGCCTGGATCGGCGAGATGTGACGACAGCTTTCGTGGAGGCTGTGAAAGGGCAGTCGCTGCTGGGGGATGAGCAGGTGGACAAAAATGTGGCCATCGTGTATTCTCCGCTGAACGGAACCGGCCGGAAGCCGGTGCTGCACGCTGAAAGAGAGGATATACGAACATTACCGTGGTAAAGAGCAGGAGCTGCCAGACGGCAATTTCCTACCTGCCCTATCCGAACCCGGAGATCCGGGAAGCCATGGCGCTGGGCATGGAATATGCGAAAAACAGCAGGCAGACCTGTTGCTGGCCACCGATCCGGACTGTGACCGGGTGGGTATCGCGGTGAAAAATGGCAGGGCGAATATGTTCTTCTGACCGGCAATGAGACCGGTATGCTGCTGCTGATTACGTGTGCAGCAGACGGATGGCCCTTGGAAAATGCCCGCAGATCCGGTGCTGGTGAAACCATTGTACCATTGATATGGCGGAGCGGATCGCGGCCCATTACGGCGTGCGCACCATCAATGTGCTGACCGGCTTCAAATTCATCAGGGGAGCAGATCGGCATGCTGGAAAAACAGGGAAAAGAAGATTCTTATATCTTTTGGCTTTGAGGAAGCTACGGTTTACTTAAGCGGCAGTTATGTCCGGGATAAGGACGCTGTGGACGGCGCCTTCCTCATCTGTGAGATGTTTGCTTACTACAAGAGCCGCGGCATCAGCCTGACCGCAAAGTTGAAAGAGCTGTACGGCACATATGGCTGTGCCTGAATACGCTGCATTCTATGAATTCGACGGGGCGGCAGGATTTGAAAAAATGCAGGGCATCATGAAAAAAATTCCGCCAGGAGACGCCGGACTTTGGCAGCAAAGCGCTGGTGGAGTGTCTGGACTATGCAAAAGGGACTGGACGGCCTGCCCAAGTCCGATGTGCTGAAATTTATCCTGGCAGATCACTGTTCTGTGGTGGTGCGCCCCTCCGGCACCGAGCCGAAGCTGAAAACCTATATTTCTGTCAGTGCGGAAAATAAAGGCTGCGGCAGCTATTGAGGCACAGATCACGGAGAAGCTGAGCCAGTACTTCCTAAACGTGGATGAGTTGGAATTTTTTATGGCTGGGATTGTTCTTAGTATCTTGTGTCTGAAAGCAGTTGCTGATGATAGAGCCTTCAGATGAAATGCTGAAATAGGATGTTACCTTCCTGTTTGCTTTTGAGAAACAGAAAAATTCGGTTGGTATTTATGGACGGGAATCGAAAAATCTTGCTTTCTTTTAAAATATTGACACGATTTTTTATGGCAGCATGTATAATTGTCCCAAATCTGGTATGATAATGTCACAGATTACCCGGGCAGCAGGGGAGCGCTGCAAGCAACAACAGAAAGGCAAACGAAGGTGAGTACAATGAAAACAACACTTTGCAATTATGGCGGCCGGTATCGGCAGCCGTTTTGGCGGCGGCATCAAGCAGCTGGAGCCGGTGGGACCCAATGGAGAGATCATCATGGATTACTCCATCAAGGACGCACTGGAGGCTGGTTTTGACCGGATCGTTTTCATCATCCGAAAGGATCTTGAAAGGATTTCAAAGGAAGTCATCGGTAATCGGATCGAAGATTGCTGATGTGGCATATGCTTATCAGGAGCTGGATGATCTTCCGGGCGGCTTTACAAAGCCCGCAGACCGGACGAAGCCTGGGGAACCGGCCAGGCGATTCTGGCATGCAAGGACATTATCCATGAGCCCTTTGCGGTTATCAATGCCGATGACTATTATTATGGCAAAGAGGGCTTCGTGAAGCTTCACGGATTATCTTGTCTCCCAGCCGGAGAAGGCCCGCAGATTTCAGTTCTGCATGGTAGGATTTATCCTGGGCAATACCCTCAGCGATAACGGTGCCGTAACGGGCGATGTGTGCTGGACGATGCAGGCAATCTGGTGGATGTCAATGAGACGAGCAACATCGAGAGAAGATTGACGGTAAGCCGGGTGTACGCGGTGAGGACGGACAGATCCGCTGGCTTGACCCTGACAGCCATGTATCCATGAATATGTGGGGCCTGACACCGGATTTCATGGAATATCTGGAGAAAAAAGGTTTGTAGACTTCCTCAAGAATCTTCCGGAAGGGAGATCAAGAAGGAATATCTGCTGCCCACCATCATCGGCGATATGCTCCAGAGCGGAGAGGCCAAGGTGAAACTGCTGGAGAGCCGGGACAAATGGTTCGGCGTGACCTATAAGGAAGACAAGGCAGACGTGGTGAAGGCTTTCAAAGAGCTGATCGCTGCCGGTGTTTACAAAGAAAAATTATTTGATTAAAGCTGTTTTTTGGAAAAGGGGCACTGTCTGATACAGAGAAATCTGTACCGGGCGGTGCCCTTTTTGCATGACGAGGAGATGCATCATCATACAGAAACGCTTCGTAGGGTGCAAAACGTCAGTGGCGTTTGTTATGTGATCAAAGTGGAACGCAGACGCACGCAGCTCCATGAGGAGTTCCAAAAGAATCTTTTAAGAAGTAGTCTGTCTCCTTGAATTTCCAGAAAAAAATAGGTACAATAAAAAGGCAATGGATCATGCAGAGGAAAACGAATGGAGAAAAAGAATCCGGTAAGTCAGGAAGAACTGGATCGGATGATCGAGGAAAAATATAGAGAGCTGGAACGACTGGAGGCAGAGCGGCAGAACCGCGAGCAGGGGGGATACACGTCGCCTTCTTTATGAGGATGCCCATAATTTTACGAGGGAGAGAGATACCGTGCATCGTGATTCTCTGGGCAGCACAGGCGGTTATCGCTCTGCTTCGCGTGGGAAGGTCTGACAGAAAATGGGAACGGGAGACACCCCGCCGCCGCCCCCAGGAGAAAGCTACGGGCAGGGAGCCCCGCGCCGTCGCCCGACGGGAGAAGGTTATAACGAGGGAACGCCGCGCCGTCGTCCGACAGGAGAGGACTACGAGCAGGAGCGCAGCGCCGCCGCCCGACGGAGAGAAGGCTATAGTGAGGGAGCCCCCCGCGCCGTCGTCCGACAGGAGAAGGATACGAGCAGGGAACGTCGCGCGCCGCCCCCTGCAAGAGAAGGGTACAGTGACGGAGCAGCTCGCCGTCGCCCTGCAGGAGAAGGGTACAGTGATGGGGCAGTCCGCCGCCGTGCGGGGGAAGGATACGAGCAGGGCGTGTCCCGTCGTCGTCCTGTCAGTGAGGATTATGCGCAGGAAATGCCGCGCCGCCGTGCTGCCGGAAGCACTGGTGATGGTTATGGAGAGCGGCAGAGCCGGGAAGCCGGAAGAAGCCGTGATGGCTATGAAGAGGCACCGCGTCGCCGCTTGGGCAGGATGGGCAGCGAGTTTCGAATGAACGTCGGCAGCAGGAGGAGAATCGTCGTCGGCAGGAAGCGCAGTATCGCAGCCAGAAACGGCAGCAGCGGTATGAAGAAGTGGAAGAGGAGCAGGAGGACGAGGGCATGCGCAGAAGAAGAAAAACCGTTTTTTTCTGAAAAGATCATTCGTCTCATCGGTGGGATCATTGGTATCATCATCGTGCTTCTGGTGGTCATCACCATATTTGGCGGAAAGATTTTTTTTCAAAACTGGCTTCCGGCGGAAATACGACCAATGGCCTCCGGCAAAGGTGTCATCAACATTCTGCTGGTGGGACAGGATGGCCAGGAGGATGTGGAAGGCAGCCGTTCTGACCCATGATGCTGGTGTCTGTGAATAAAGGAACCGGCAAGGTGAAGATCGTCTCCTGATGCGTGACATGTACGTCTCCATTCCGGGGCATGATGACAACCGGATCAATGCGGCATATTCTCTGGGCGGTGTAAAACTGCTGGAGCAGACGATAGAAAATGATTTTCAGGTAAAAATTGACGGAAACGTGCAGATTGATTTTGAAAGCTTTAAGACCATCATTGACAAGGTGGATGGGGTGGAAATCGAACTGAGCCAGGAAGAGGCGGATTATCCTGAACACGGCGTACTGGCAGAACGGATGGATGGTGCCGGGGTACAGACGCTGAACGGCGACCAGGCGCTGGCTTACTCGGATCCGTCAGGTGGGGAAATTCTGATTTCCAGCGTACGGAACGGCAGCGGACGGTGCTCATGACGGTTCCGCAAAGTGAAAGGGCAGGGCAAGCTGAAGATGCTGTCCCTGGCAAAAGACATCTATCCCATGTTGGATACGGATATCGGCATCGGTGACATGATCAGTCTGGGAACGACGGCCATCGGCATGGATGAAAGCGATATCGAGACATGCACCGCCTGCCCATCGACGGCGGCTACACCAACCAGACCATCCGGGAAATGCAGGTGCTGGTACCGGATATGGAGAAAAATATTGCCTATCTGAAGGAACTGCTTTTCGGAGAAACGCAGACAGAGTAAATTAGGAAAGATTTGTAACTGACGATAAAGACATGGAATGAAAAGGATAGCCGGGGGATGTTGTTTCCATTAGCTATCCTTTTCTCATTTAGCACTTCTCCGGTTCCGGGTAATCTACGCCGAAGGTTTCCCACTGTCATGGATTTGATCTGCTGTTTTTCCAGCGGGCGGTCAGAGTAGTCTGTGCGTACGTTGGCGATCTTGTCCACAATTTCCAGTCCCTCGATGACTTTTCCGAATGCAGCGTACTCACCGTCCAGATGGGGAGAGGTCTTATGCATCAGGAAAAACTGGGGAGCCTGCGGTGTCGGGCATCATGGTTCTTGCCATGGACAAGCACGCCCGGTGTGTGCCAGATCATTCTGGAAACCGTTGTGGGAAAACTCACCCTTGATGCAGTATCCCGGGCCGCCCATGCCGGTGCCGTCCGGGCATCCGCCCTGAATCATAAAACCGTTGATCACACGGTGAAAAATGACACCGTCATAAAAACCTTTTTTTACAAGAGATAAAATTGTTCACTGTATTCGGGGCAACTGCCGGGTACAGCTCTGCTTTCATGATATCGCCGTTTTTCCATTTCAATGGTAACGATGGGGTTCTTTTTTGCCATAAATGACATCCTTTCTTTCGTTGAATTTTCTTTTCCTATTATACCCTATTCTGTCCAAAATCGAAAGAAAATTTTGCTCATCATCTGGCGCTCATTTCATGCTTGAAAAATCCTCCTCCACAGTCTATAGTGAGGAAGGAACAAAACGACCATAACCGAAGAAAAAGGTGGAAATAGAATGTTTAAAAGCGTGATTTTTTGACATGGACGGGGTACTGGTGAACACAGGAGCCGATTCATTTTCGGATGTATCAGGCAATTTTCCGGGAGCAGGGAATCGAACTGAATTATGACTACTATGCGCCGTCCATCGGTTCGACCACGGAGCATCTGCCGGGGAATGCTGATGGAAAAGTACGAAGGGCACGAGGCGGCCATCATCGAGAAAGATGGCTACGGGGAAACCCCGGCATCCGGCAGATGATCTGGATCTGCGGGCCCACTGGCGTGAAGCTGGCGGCATCTTCTTCCTATTATGATCTGATCGTGAAAACGACGAAGGCCATTGATTATATGATTATTTTGACAAAATCGTCAGCGGTGCAGATGTGGCGCACCCGAACCGGCACCGGATGTGTTTTTGAAAGCCATGGAGGAGCTGGGTGTGCAGCCGGAGGAATGCGTCATCGTGGGAGGATTCCTGCAACGGCGTGCGTGCGGCAAGGCGGCCGGTGCGGCGTGTCTGGGATTTTATAACCCGGATTCCGGCAATCAGGACTTAAGTCTGGCGGATCTGGTGACCGAGGGCTTTGAGGAAGTGGATTATGATTTTGTAAAACGGCTGCATCATCGGGTACATGATCTGCCGGTGACGATCGCGCAGACGGAGGTGCCGGAAACAGACATATGACTGACCATCCGGGAAATGACCGTGTGGATGACTATGAGGCCGTGCGGGCGCTGTATGAAGAACCGGGGATGCTTCGCCTATATGCCCTCCTTTTTCCGGCGGAGGAACCGGAAGCATATTTTGAAAGCTATGTAAAAAATATGTATTGGTTTTATGATTTCGGCATGTACGTGCTGGAGGATGCGCGAACCCGGGGAGGATCATCGGGCATGTCGGATTGGGCGTGGAGGACGGAACGGAAAGCGACGGAGGCAGGACAGCACAAACAGAAGAATCCAGCAGGAACGATTCCAGAGGCAGTGACAGGTGGGAACCGGAAGCGCCGACAGTAGAAACAGGCAGACAGAAATCGGAGGAGACGACCGGGAAAACAGACAGGCAGGCATCGGAAACAGAGACGGCGGTTGAGGACGGGATCGCGGTGAAAGAGCCGATAGATGCCAGGATAACGTTAGGCTACGTAATTTCTACTCCATACCGTGGCAAAGGGCTGGCTTCGTTTGCCTGCCGGCAGATTCTTCTCTACGCCCGGGATTCCCTGTATCTGGACCGGTATGGATCCGTGGATCAGAGAAACAGCACATCTCTGGCAGTGGCCCGGCGATTACAACAGCAGTTTGGTGATTTTATTAAGGTTGATGTGACTGAAATCTGACAGAACTGCCATATAGAAGCGGTGCGACAACTCGCTGCGCGGTTTTTGATGTCTGGATGAGAACTGAAACAGTACGCATGTTTTACGGCAGATGGGATTACCGCTTGCAACAAAGCAGTGGACAATGTTAATATTGATATAGAGCCGGGTCAGTTTATAGCTATTCTCGGCCATAACGGTTCAGGTAAATCCACTCTTGCAAAGCATATCAATGCACTTTTGCTCCCCGACAGAGGGCGCGGTGTATGTTGAAGATATGTCAACACAGGATGAGGATAAACTCTGGGACATCAGACAGAATGCCGGAATGATTTTCCAGAATCCGGACAACCAGATTATAGGAACCGTGGTACAGGAGGATGTCGGTTTCGGACCGGAGAACCTCGGGTACCTACCGACGAAATCTGGCAGCGTGTCGGTAATGCACTTGAGGCAGTCGGAATGACTGCATACCGTGAATATTCACCCAATAAGCTTTCAGGCGGACAGAAGCAGCGCGTCGCAATAGCGGGTGTCGTTGCAATGAAACCGAAATGCATTATTATGGACGAACCGACGGCGATGCTTGACCCGAACGGACGCCGCGAAGTCATTAATACGGTTATGGAACTTAACCGCAAAGAAAAAGTTACAATCATCCTTATAACACATTATATGGATGAGGCAGCCAAGGCTGACAAGATTTTTGTCATGGATAAGGGCAAGGTTGTCATGGAAGGAACACCGCGTGAGATTTTTTCACAGGTGGAGAAAATGCAGGCGATACGTCTTGATGTGCCGCAGGCAACAGAACTAGCATATATGTTGAACAAATCAGGAATTCCTGTACCGCAGGATGTTCTCACACCTGAAGAACTGGTGGATGAATTATGTCGATTATATTAGATAAAGTTAATTATATATACGGTGAAGGCTCCGGCTTCGTCAAACATGCCCTTAAGGACGTAAGCCTTGCAGTCGATAAAAATGAATTTATAGGCCTTATAGGACACACCGGTTCCGGTAAATCAACGCTCACCAGATTTTTAACGGTCTGCTGCGCGCGACATCCGGTGATGTCTATTTTAACGGCGATAATATATATGATAAAGACTATGATATGAAAAACTCAGAAGCAAGGTCGGCCTTGTTTTTCAGTATCCGGAACACCAGCTTTTGAGACAACGGTTTTCAAGGATGTATGTTTCGGACCGAAGAATCTCGGACTCGATAAGAGAGAATGTGAACTGCGTGCATTTGAGGCACTTGAGGCTTGTCGGAATGGACAAGGAGCTTTTTTCTATAATTCGCCGTTTGATTTGTCAGGCGGTCAGAAAAGAAGAGCGGCAATTGCGGGCGTTATCGCAATGAAACCGGAGGTGCTGATACTTGATGAGCCTACGGCCGGACTCGACCCGCAGGGGCGTGATGAGATACTGATATGGTAAAAGCGATGCACGAGCAGACGCAGATGACAGTCATCCTTGTGTCACACAGCATGGAGGATGTGGCCAAATACGTCGGACGTATTCTTGTTATGAATGACGGACGTCTGATGTATGATGACGTTCCGCGTGAGGTTTTTGCACCACTACAGAGAACTTGAGAAGATAGGGCTTGCGGCACCGCAGGTAACATATATAATGCATGCACTCAAAGAACGAGGCATGGATGTTGATACAGATGCGATTACAGATAGAAGAAGGCTTTAAAAGTATTTGCAAAGCTTTTTGGCAGATAACGAAAGGAACGGCAGATGTTAAAAGATATAACAATCGGACAATATTATCCGACAGAATCCGGTCGTATACATGCGGCGGCATTTTCTTTTTACCTGTATCGGTGTGCGCAGGTCCCGCTCAAATATATCCTGCGCGGTCTTAAGACGATAATGATAATTCTGGCATTCAGCCTGATTTTTAATATATTTTTCATTACCGGGGCCGCGTCCTCGTTTCGGCAATTTGGAAAATCAAGATAACCTACGGAAGGCATCATTCAGGCGGTTTATATGGCGGTGCGACTGATTCTTCTGATAATCGGTTCTTCCCTCATGACACTCACAACCACGCCGAACGACCTGACCGACGGTATGGAAAAAGGGTTCTTCGTTTCCGTTCACGGTGATTAATACCTGCCGGTGCATGAGATTGCAATGATGATGTCGATTGCCCTGGTTTATCCCGATTTTGCTGGAAGAAACAGACAAGATCATGAAGGCGCAGACGGCAAGAGGGGCGGAGTTTGAAAACGGCAACTGATCCAGAAAGCGTAAAACATGGATACCGCTTTTGGTTCTGGTATGTAGTTGATGCTACAGGATATACATTAGGACGTCTTGCTTCAGAGGTAGCTAAGGTTTTAAGAGGAAAGAATAAGCCTACCTACACACCGAGCATGGACACAGGAGACTACGTAATCGTAGTTAACGCTGAGAAGATTACCGTAACAGGCAAGAAGCTTGATGACAAGGTATATTACAATCACTCAGGCTGGGTAGGAGGTCTCAAGGAGACTACACTCAGAGAGATGCTTGCAAAGCATCCTGAAAGAGTTATCGAGCACGCAGTTAAGGGAATGCTTCCAAAGGGACCTTTAGGAAGAGAAATGTACACAAAGCTCCACGTATATGTTGGACCGGATCACAAGCACGCAGCTCAGAAGCCGGAAGCTTTGACATTTTAATTAGAAGGAGGAAATTACAATGGCAGCAAAGAAATCAGCAAGCGCAAAGTTCTACGGAACCGGAAGAAGAAAAAGCAGTATTGCAAGAGTATATATCGTTCCTGGTACAGGTAACATTACAATCAATAAGAGAGATATCGACAGCTACTTCGGACTTGAGACACTTAAGCTCATCGTTCGTCAGCCACTTGCAGCAACAGACACAGCTGACAAGTTTGATGTTCTCGTAAACGTACACGGCGGCGGAACAACAGGTCAGGCCGGTGCTATCAGACACGGCATCTCAAGAGCCCCTCATCAAGGCTGATGCAGATTACAGACCGGTTCTCAAGGCAGCAGGATTCCTCACAAGAGATCCTAGAATGAAAGAGCGTAAGAAATACGGTCTCGGTTGATATTTACTTTAACTATGTTGGGCAGGTCAACATCGACTACACGCCGGAGGAAGTTGCCGAGATACAGGCACAGGAAGCACAGACAGCGGCTGAACGGTTGCAAAAGCAGCGCGCAAGGGAGAAAAGCCTACCGGGAGAAGCGCAAGGCTGAAAGGCTTGCAGCAAACGGCGGTGAGTTTGTAAAAAAGCAGGTTTGCCCCAATGCGGCAAGATATTTATACCAGCCAGCAGTCACCAAACCTTTTGTTCAGAGGGCTGCTGCCACCAAGCACGGCAGGATCAGAAGCAAGCTGAACGCGAAGCCGAGCGCGGGCAGCATTATTACCGCCAGCGCATTTGCGCTATGTGCGGCAGGATTTGTACTTAATCTTCTGTATGGTATCTGCGGCAGCATTGGTATGATTCTTGCCGGGCTGGGCGGCTTTGCGGCTTTCCTTGCGCTGCTAGATGGTAGCTATGCACAGGCAGCGGTGGCGCTTGCGCTGCTGTTATGCCCATTTGCAGTACCGATGCTGTTATCCTTGGCAGGAAGTGCCTTGATTGTCGCTTCATCGGCAATATTTGCTTGGCTGTTCTGAAAACAGAATATGGCGATGAACCGCTGTCGGCTGCGCAGCGGTTTTTCTTTCAGATAGCATTCAAAAAGTCATAAAGTCGGGATAATAATGGAAGAGGTAATGCGTTTAGAATAGTGACCGACAATATTTTGAACGCTACTTGTGGTTTTATGGACAATCTGCTATAATATCTCTGTATATTTGTGAGGAATGGGATTGATATTCTTTTTCTTACTAAAATTACGGAAGGAGGGCTTGACAATGATACTCAAAGGTGCGAAAATGGCCGGTCGGCAGGAGCATAGCGCCGTTTTTCAGCGTGTCAAGTCTTATTTCATACAATTTATAACGAACCAGTTGCCGGAGACAGGGCGCATTATGCCTTTGGCTTTGGTTTTTAGCGTTTGCCGGAAGGATGGTGGTTTGATATTGAAGTCCCAACCACGACCGGCAAATCAATCTTTTCCGGTTAAACCTTCTGTCTTTCTCCGGCGTGTCCGCTGTCGGAGTGAAGCAATATGACAATTAAAAAATGGAGGAACTCTTATGAAGAAAAAACTATTTGCAGTCCTACTCAGCATTGTAATGGTGATTGCTACCGACCGTAGCCCTTTGCTACGGAAAACTACAATCTGTATGTAAACGGCGAACAGTTCACAAGCGAAAAACTCTCTATCGCTTGTGGAGAAGGAACCGCAAGCTATGACCCGAATACAAAGACCCTTACGCTTAACAATGCCGCAATTACAAACGGCGGCAAAAGCGATGAAAGTCCTAAGCACGGTATCAGAGTAGTCGGAGACACCGATTTAACAATCAAACTTTCCGGCACAAACAGCATTACTTTAGATAACGGCGGCGGAATTTTTGCAGACGGTAGCAGGATAATTACAATATTATCGGTACGGTGGGGCTTCATAATCAATGTAAAATGGATGCACCTATACGCTTAATGGCAACATCAGCATATCCGAAGGTGCAAAAGCTTGATATAATCTTCGCCGAGGGCTGCGGAATTACTTTATAACAAAGGAATACTTTTCCATTGACGGCGCAAAGGTTGCGGTTTCTTCCTATTACTCTGCTGCAAACGCCAAGGACCTGAAATCAAAAAACAACAGTGAGGTTGTTTTGATCGCAAGCGAGGATCGCTTTAACGCAGCGTATATGTAAGGATGAAAACGGCGGGGCAAATTGAAATTATCAACTCCAAGGTGGAAGCAATGCTGATTATCCCGCTTTGTTTACCGAAGGGCAATCTGACGGTTAACGGCGGCGAGGTAAATGCAACCTACTGGGTGATGCGCAATATGGACAAAAGGCGATATTCTGACTCAAGGGCGGCGCCAAAGTAACCACCGACGGCAATAAATCAGATGGAAGGTGACGGTACTTTACCGTAGAAGAAAGCAGAGATTGATGCAAAGAATACGAATGCAAACAATATCCCTGCAATTTCGATGATGAATGTGTGCCTGTGATTGCTGATGGCTATTATCATCTGAACTATGCAAAGCTGTAGACTCGGAAGGAACAGAAATTCGACTGTTTAAAGCGGTAGTACTCAGTACTTTGCAATTTTATAAAATGTTCATTTTATCACAAAGGCTGTCTATCCGGTTTTTTCTGTTGTGTAACGCCGGGCGGTTCTGACCAATGTTGTTGTTAAAGTGAATGGTCAGGAGGCTACCGGCCTGTTAGTTTGGAAGCAGGAACTACCCTGTTGAAGTAACAGCCGATAACTGCAAAGGCTACCGGCAATATAACGATCACCGCCGATGCGGCAACGCATACGCAGACGGTTGCAATGACTTATTTACCTGCCGACTACACGAAAGTGGACGAGGCCGTGCGAAGAGCAAATGCGCTGAATAAAGACATTATACAGACTTCACCGCAGTGGAATCGGCGATTAACGCTGTTGTTGCGCGACAAGAAC
>VOFB01001854.1_pt1 | contig 30382 bp, 35 predicted proteins | sample 5384141 | NCBI WGS metagenome assembly VOFB01 (sample SAMN12384721, study PRJNA508395) | human gut metagenome | isolation source: healthy gut A | host: Homo sapiens | reverse complement strand
TGTTCACATCAGAATACGTTTTTATTGTACCACAAAACGACACGGTTTGGACAGAGAAACCATTCAGAATTGCCGCCGGGAGGGGCGGGCAGACTCCTTCCGTCAAACCCTGCGGGTTTGCCACCTCCCTCAGTGAGGGAGGCAACCCTCTCCGTCATCGCTGCGCGATGCCACCTCCCCGAAAGGGGAGGTTTATTGCATCTGACCGGAAGGCGAAAGGCCCTCTTTGAGGGGGGGCTGTCGCCGCAGGCGACTGGAGGAGTTTGCCCCCAAACAAAAAAGCCCGCAGAGCGGGTGCTCTGGGGGGCAGGGATGCAAGTTTTGAGAAGGTACGCTTATTCGCTGACCACGAAGAGAACCAGAGTGTATTCCTTCTGCTTGGTAACGGTAACGCCGAACTTGGTCGGATTGTAAACACAAGCCTGTTCCAAGTTACTCGGAACATCCATTTTCGAAACGGCATCGGCCAGAGTATCCTTTTGGTGACTTCTGTTCCGCTCGGAAAGTCCACGGGCACCAGCGCAGCCGTTTTGCCCTTCTTTGCTTCAGCAAAAACGTCTCCCGCTTTTCCACTGCGTCAAAATAAGCCTTCGGATCAATCGGAGAAGTAAGCCTAGCATCCACCGCCTTGACAGCAACAGGCAGGCACTTATTGCTGATCTCTGTCAATTCCGAATCAACGGTCAGTGTCGGGTTTTGGTTCTTGCCCCATTCCACAGTCCACTGGGCAACATCCCTTTCCAGCGCAGTATCGCGCATTGAAGGTGCGCTGGGAGTAACGCCGCAAGCGGTGAGCATTGCCAGCGCCATGATGCCGACCAGAAGGACGGCCACAAGACGTTTCATCTTTTTCATATTAGGTCTCTCCATCATAAAATGAATTACAGGCCTTTTCCGCGTCCCAAATGCCCGGAGGGCCTATGTATATTTTTACAGTTTTCTCCTCCCCGCGTCAATGTACAGACTACCTATCGTTTCCAATCATTTTTGAGCCAATACGTCAGTTCGTTGGATACAAAAAAGCCCCGGGAGCGGGGTGCTCCTCGGGGCAATAGTTTAATTGTAATCCGCTTACTTGCTCAGTTTATAGCCAATTGCAACATAGGTCTTTCCGCCAACGGTCTTAGTTCCAACACCCAAACCAGTAACTTCGATTTTGTTATTTTGTTTACCAAGATTGATTACTAAATCTGTTGCAGTCTTCATCAACTCAACCATATCAGAATTAACCGTAATCGTTCCTGCCGTTGTTTCTTCATAGTAAACAGCCGTGTACACTTCAGCGTTCTGCTTCGCATTCTCAGCACAAACAACTGCACCTACGTAGTTTTTCTCCGTTTTTTCTCTGCAGTAATAGCAGTCAATGCAATCTTGCCGTCTGCAATTTTGTTCAGTGCTTCTGTTGCCAGTTCCTTGACTTCACTGTTATTGGACCATTCTGTGCCGTATTCCTTGTTCAGTGCAGCCATATATACATCCTGGACTTTCTTCTCGAACTCACTTTCACCAGGGCCACCAGCGCCACCGCCGCACGCGGTCAGCATTGCCAGAACCATCACGCCGGCCAGAAGGGCGGCTGCGAAACGTTTGAACATTTTCATTGTAATGTTCCTCCTGCTTTCAAATTCTGACGGTTTGGGCGACCCCAAATCGCTTTACCGTCTGAATTTATTTTAGCCATACCCCCCCGCATGTCAACAGGCAGATCGCCCAAATTCCGCAGTTCTTTTGGCAATTGTTCCTAAACGCAACAAAGCCCTGGAGGGCGGGGCAGACTCCTTCCGTCAAACCCTGCGGGTTTGCCACCTCCCTCAGTGAGGGAGGCTCTGGCGAAACCGGAAGCTTTGCACCTGAGCCGGAAGCTTTGCCGATGCGAAAGGCTCCCTCTTTGAGGGGCTGTCGCCGCAGGCGACTGGGGGAGTTTGCTCCCAACGCAAAAAGCCCCGAAGGGCTTTCCGGGGAAGGAAAGCTCTTCGGGGAGGAAGAAAACGGAAAACAAACAGTTTTTTAGATATAGATCAGGCTACATCAGCTCACGTCGATCGCCACAGACACAGCAATATAGGTCTGGCCGTTGACCGTCTTGACCACGACACCGACATTTGTCCAGTTGTCAACGTGGTTGCTCTTGATGTCCGTGCCGTTGCCATTAGTGATCTTCTTGATCAGCTCATCCAGCTTGGTATCTTTATAATCATATTTTGCTACAAACGTAAAGCCGAACTTGCCGTCCTTGATGTGGTCGGTATCCACATTGAACCTCACATCCGAGCTGAACGGGCCAAAGCCATGTTTCACGACGTAATCAATGTTCTGGCTTGCAACAGCTTTGCGCTCGGCATCGTTGTCCAGTTTCGCCGCCGCCGTGCGTTTGCCATTGATTGCAGTCATCACGCTGGCCTCGGCCTGTGCATCCTCACCAGAGCCACCACCGCCGCAGGCCGTCAGCAGGGCCAGAGCCATCACACCCACCAGAAGCAGGGCAGCAAATTTCTTCAGCTTTTTCATTGTAAAGCGCCTCCTGTCATTTCAAGATTTTGTTGATTTGTCTCATTTCAGTGCTGTGTTTTCGCACTACAGAACGGGTGTCGTTCTGGCCTGATTATATCCGACAGCAGTTGGTTTTGTCAATCGAGAAGATGCATAAAGTTTCCGAAATATTTTCGTTCAAAATCAATGAAACAGAGACTTTTTTGTTGCAGTATTGAGATACACTGTCCTTATTTCGCAAAGGTTCTTTACCGTGCTGGAAAATCTTCTTCCAGCGGAAGCTCCATGCTGTTCTTTCCGGGGCACAGTCCTTCCCGGTTTGAACAGATGTTGTGTTCCGATCCATCTTTCAGAATTCTTTCAAAAATTACGATTTTACACAATTCTACCATTTTTGCATGGTAAAATAAGGTCGTAGAAAAAACAAAGGATGTGGCTTAATATGCAACACTGTCCCGCCCGCGCGGCACAGCGGCTGGCGGCGGCAGTTCTGGCGCTGTGCCTTGTGCTGGCTCTGGCCGTTCCCCACGCACACGCAGCTGCCCTGCAGGAAACGCACGGCATCCGGATGCTGGACTTCAGCACCAGCCAGATCCTTTCCATCGGCAACCAGACCTCCGGCAAATGCAGCTGGTACGCCTTGCGCTATGCACGCACCATTCTGGATGGAAAAGTTTCCTCCGGCAGCGGCATGTGGTCAAACGGTGCGGTCTGGTCTGCGGGCGGCTACTACGGTTATTCCGGCAGCCTGTCCGAGTGCCTGCAGAAGCTTTACAGTGAGCTTTCCGCCGGGAAGCCGGTGATCGTGCATCTGAAAACACCGCGGTGAGCGGTGTAAAAAAGCACACGAACCGCACCTCCAGCTATGAATACCACCTGACCAGTTCCGGCTGGAACGAGGTCAATTACCCCATATCGCCACCAGCGCCGCCTATGGCCACTGGGTCTGCGTGGTGGGCATCCGCCCGGATGCAGACCCCGCGAACCTGAAGGAGAGCGATTTCTACGCGCTGGACCCGGCCCGTGTTTCCGCAAACGGCACTCTGGCTGTGACCCGGCTGCTGGACGGCACCATCTGGACAGACAATTCCCCGCTGAAAACAGCAGGCTGATAAATTTAGAAAGAGCAAAAAAGCTGACGCTTTCGCGTCAGCTTTTTTGTTTGCAGTTCAGATCAATACCCTTTTTACCGAGAAGCCCCGCTCCCATGGGTCGGGCGGCAGATCCTTCTGGCGGATGCCGGTGATCTGGATGTAATCGCTTTTCTGGATCATGGCGAACAGCCGCAGGAACTTTTCCGGGTCGCCCTGCACTTCCAGCGTTACGCTGCCGTCATCCTCGTTCTCCACCCAGCCGGTCAGTTCCAACGTCTGGGCCGCATAGCGGGCACGGTAGCGGAAGCCCACCCCCTGCACCTGCCCTTCGATGGAATAGCGGCGGCGCACCAGTTCCCTCCGGGAGGGTGGGCGGAACGGCATCCTTTGCTTTTTATGCAGAAAATCAAACATCTTACAGCTCCTGATAGGCGGTCATCAGCGCCGGGATGAACTGCTTTTTGCGGCTCACCACACCGGGCAGCGTAAAGCTGCCGTCCTCGGCGGGCTGGGTCTCAAAGCCGTCGGCCAGCACCTCAGAGGCATAGCGGCCATCGCTGATGACCACGCTTTCTTCCTTTTGGGCACATCGGTGAGCAGCATGTAGATATCCTCCACGTTCTGCTTGTTGCGGGCTTCTTCCAGATAGGGCTGCAGCAGCGCTTCGGCGGCAAGCAGGTTCTTGCGGGTCATGTAGCTGCCCTGCGCCACGCCAAAGCGGATATCGCCGCACATGAACACCTTGAAGTCCTGCAGGAACACCTCCTCGGCGGTCTTGCCGTCCAGCTTTTCGCCTGCTTCAAACATCTCGCTGGCAAACTCGTCAATGTCCACACCGGCAATTTTTGCCAGACGCTTTGCAAGGGCCTCGTCCAGCGGGGTGCAGGTGGGGCTGCGGAACACCAGCGTGTCCGAGAGGATGGCTGCCAGCAGCAGGCCTGCGATCTTGGGCTCGATCTCCACGCCGTTTTCATCGTACATCTGGGTGATGATGGTGGCGGTGCAGCCCACCGGCTGGTTGCGGAAATACACCGGGCCGTCCGTTTCCAGACTGCCGATGCGGTGATGGTCGATGATCTCCAGAATTTCGGCCTGATCGAAGCCCTCCACGGCCTGGGTGGCCTCGTTGTGGTCCACCAGAATAATGCGGCGTTTTTGCAGATTGATGATGTTGCGGCGGCTGACCATGCCGCAGTATTTGCCGTCCTCGTCGAGGATGGGGAAATAACGGTGGCGCACCTTGGCCATCACGCGGGTAACATCGGCCACCGGGGTGACGAGGGTGAACTTCATGATGTCGCTGCGGGTCATATAGTAGGAGATGGGAGCGCACTGGCTGATCAGCTTACCGGCGGCGTAGGTGTCCACCGGGGCCGACATGATGGCCACGCCCATTTCCTCGGCAATGCGCTGGATGGTGCGGCCCACCTTGGAGCCGTTGCAGATGATGAGCAGCGACGCTTCTTTTCAATGGCGCACAGCTGGCTTTCGTAGCGGTTGGTCAGGATGACGATGTCGCCCTTTTCCACCGTGCTTTCCAGCATTTCGGGCGTGGCGGTGCCGATGCGGATGTGGCCGGTGGTGCACACGTCGTCCTCGCGGCCCACCACCATGGTGCCGCCCAGCGTTTCCAAAATATTGCGGTAGGTGGTCTGGCTCTTGGCCAGGATGCCGGTATCGAACACGTCCATGTTGGCCGTGGCGATATCCTTGACCGTGATCACGCCCTCCAGCTCGTTGTCCGGGCTGGTGACCGGCAGGGTGTCGATCTGCTTGTCACGCATGATCTCCCACGCCTTGCGCAGGCTGGTGGAGCCGGGGATGCCGGGCATCTCGCGGTAGTCCACATCGCGGATCTTCGGGTTCACGTCCGTGCACATGCGCGGGGCTTTACTCCGAACTTTTTGAGCACGAACTCGGTCTCCTGATTCATTTTGCCTGCACGGCGGGGCTCACAGACCAGATCACTGGTCTTGTTTTTCAACTCTGCATAGGCAATGGCCGAGCAGATGGAGTCGGTATCCGGGTTGCGGTGGCCGATCACGACCACCTTATGGGCTGCTTTTGGCATATTGTTCCCCTTTGGGTTCTGATTTACCTTTTATTTCTTATCTCATTTACCACAGTGCACTCCCCTGCTCCTGCAAAGCGCGGCGCACCTCAGGTTTATTTTAGCACAATTGCCTGCACGGGTAAAGTGGAACAAACACGCTGCGGCGCGGCTTTTCCGCCTGCCGCAGTCCTTGACAGACCCTGCAAAAAACAGTAAGCTTTACCTAAAAAACACACAAATGGAGGCATCTATGAAAAACAGTTTTTCCGCATCCTCTCCTGCTGCGTGCTGCTGGCCTGCCTGTGCGCCCTGCCCGCCTACGCACAGGAACCCAAGGCCGCACAGCCCGCCGCAAAAAGAGGATAAGGTGGTAACAGATGTCACCGGTTCTGCCGACCTGATGCTCAATGTCGTTGGCTTTTACACCAACTTTGGCGGGCCGTACCACTTTGCGCAGGCAGACCACAAGTCCCCTGCGCAGGCCTACGGTGATGCCCCTGCCGAGGGAGCCGTTGCAGTGCTGCGGCTTTTTGCCCGCGCCGATGACCACGGCGATGTTCCCCTCAACACCAGCGGACACAGCTTCCTCACCATCACCAATGTCTCGGAGCAGGATATCAATGTGGGCGGACTGCTCATTGCACCGGATACGTCCATCACCGTAAGCACCCGCGGCAACCGCCGCGAGCATTCCGGCATCTGGTACAATCTGGAGGGCTACTACAAATATTACCTGAACGCTTCTTACTATCAGAATCTTTACGGCATTCAGGTCTCACTGGACCAGAGCCAGCTAGACACTGTAAATCAGGCATTGGCCAACGCAGACCACTGGTCGGCCATTTACAACTGTACCTCGTTCTCTGCTGGCCTCTGGAATGCCGTGTGCTCCGATACGCTCTGCGCCGGTGTGCCCGAGACTCCGGCCGACCTGAAAGCGGACATGCTGAGGAAGTACCCAGACAAGACGGTATTCGGGCCGACCATCCCGTATGATTATATCGTATATTATGGCACCAGCCTGACCCCCAGTCAGGAATTTTCCTGACGGAAGATTTCGATCCATCTCTTGTAATTCTGCGCGTTCTGCTGTATGATATAGGTCATGTATCCAAGTGTATCTTGTCACCGTCACGGAGGAACCTATGACAGCAACCAAAACGCCCGCGTTCCATAAGCCGCCGCTGTTCACCCGGCAGCAGCTCATTGCCCTGCTGCTGCCACTGATCGCAGAGCAGGCGCTCAGCGTGACCATCGGTCTGGCCGACACGCTGATGGTCTCCTCGGTGGGGAAGCCGCTGTTTCCGGCGTGAGCCTTGTGGACAGCTTCAACACCCTGATGATCCAGATCATGAGCGCCCTTGCCACCGGCGGCGCGGTGGTCACCAGCCAGTACATCGGCCGGCAGGAGCCAAAGATGCCAAGAATGCAGCGGCGCAGATCCTGTTCATCCTGTCCAGCTTCAGCCTGCTGGTGGCCGCCGTTGTGGTGGCGGGCCGCCATGCCATCCTGCGCGGCATCTTCGGCTCCATCGACGTGGACGTGATGCGCTATGCCGAGACCTATTTCCTGCTCTCAGCCCTGAGCTACCCGTTCATTGGCCTGTACAACGCCGGTGCGGCACTGTTCCGGGCGCAGGGCAACAGCAAGATCAGCATGATGTCCAGCCTTGTAATGAATGTGGTGAACATCGGCGGCAACGCCGTGCTGATCTACGGCTTCAAAATGGGCGTCATGGGCGCAGCGCTAGCAAGCCTTGTGTCCCGCGCCATTGCCTGCTTTGCCGTGCTGTATCTGCTGCAGAGGCCCGCCTGCCCGCTGCGGGTGGACGGCCTGCAGGCCCTTGCCCCGAAGGCACGGCTCATCCAGCAGATCCTGCGGGTGGGCATCCCTGCCGGTATTGAAAACGGCATGTTCCAGATCGGCAAGCTGTCCGTTTCCAGCCTGACCTCCACTCTGGGCACCGCTGCCATTGCGGCCAACGCCGTGGCAAACACCACCACCACCTTTTTGAACATCCCGGCCAACGCCGTGGGCATGGCTGCACTGACCGTGGTGGGCCAGTGCCTTGGCGCAGGCGAAAAGGATCAGGCCGTGTATTACTCCCGCCGCCTGATGCTGTTTGCCTACTGCGGCGCATGGGTCATGAACCTTTCGGCCTTCCTGTTTGCCAACAAATTTGCACTGGGCCTGTTCAACCTCTCGCCGGAAGCGCAGGCCATGGCGCTGGAAGTGATGGTGTGGTTCAACATCGTTTCGCTGTTCATCTGGCCCTCCAGCTTTACCCTGCCCAACATCCTCCGTTCCGCCGGCGACGCCACGTTCACCATGTCGGTCAGCATCGTGTCCATGTGGGTGTTCCGCGTGGGCTTCTGCTACCTGTGTGTGCTGGCCTTCCACGGCGGCCTGCTGGCCATCTGGATGGGCATGTATCTGGACTGGGCGTTCCGCTCCCTGTGCTTCTTTGTACGCTTCGTGCGCGGCAAGTGGCTGGAACAGCAGGTCATCTGAATCTTTCCTCTGCATTTTATAAGAGCCTGCCGCGAAGGCAGGCTCTTTACGCAATACGCACAAATAATTTATTTGTTTTTCAGCAATGTTGTCTGCTTTCGTTCTTGTTTTTGTCACATTCCCGGCGTATAATTTCACAGTGCTAAGAGCTTTCACTTCTGCAAAAAGGAGGCTTTTTCAATGAAACGCAGTTGGTTTTCGCGTCATCCGATTTGCTTCATGGCGCTGTATCTCATACTTTATCTTTCCGCATTCAATTTCCTGAACACCCAGATCCATATGCCGCACATCCTCGTGCACTGCCGGCTGGACGATCTGATTCCCTTCTGCAAATATGCGGCCATCCCCTATTTTGCATGGTTCGCGTGGATACCCTTTACCCTGTTCTTCCTTCTGTGGAAGGCACCCCGGGAGGACTTCTGGCGGCTGTGTATGCCGCTGTTCAGCGGTATGACCATTGCGCTGGCCTGCTACGTGATCCTCCCCACCGGGCTGAATCTGCGCCCCTGCTATGTGCCGGGCACAGACATCTTCCCCCGTGCGGTGCGGTTCCTGTACAGCACCGATACACCCATCAATGTCTGCCCGTCCATCCATGTGTTCAACTCGGTCACGCTGATGCTTGCCTATCACCGCTGCCGCATCTTTGAGCAGCCCCGGTTCCGCTGGATGCGCCCGGCCGCTGATGTGCTGTGCATCTCCATTGTATGCTCCACCATGCTGCTCAAGCAGCACAGCTACATCGATGCAGCGCTGGGCGCTTTGCTGGCGCTGGCACTGGATACCGCGTTCAGCCGTATGATGGACACCAACGATCTGCCGCAGATGCGCCGCATCTGAATCTCTATAAAAAAGAAATGCGCTGTCATCGGGGGACAGCGCATCTTTTTGTTCAGAACAGATCCTCCGGCCGGCAGACATCCTGCTTTGGCACCTTTGCCCAGGAAAAGTCTTTGATCAGGCTTTCCGGTGTGCGGGGCGCAGGCTCCGGCTGCAGGCCGTAGGCGTGAGGCAAGCTTGCCCACGATCTCCTGCGCGGTATACTTTTCCCGCAGGTTTTCCAGACTCTGGTCGCCGTCGCGCTTGGAGAGCCGCCGCCCATCCGGGGCCAGCAGCAGCGGGCAGTGGGCAAACCCCGGTGCCTGCAGACCCAGAAGCCGGTACAGATAGAGCTGCCGCGCCGTAGACGAAAGCAGGTCTGCACCGCGCACCACTTCGGTAACGCCCATGCGGGCATCGTCCACCACCACGGCCAACTGATAGGCGAACACGCCATCCGCCCGGCGCAGGTAGAAGTCACCGCAGTCGTGCAAAAGATTTTCGGTGTGCGGGCCCATGCAGCCATCCACAAATGTGATGTCCTCGTCCGGCACCATCAGACGGTAGGCAGGGGCCTTCTTTTTGCGTTTTTCCTCAATTTCGGCAGCGGTCAGGCCGCGGCAGGTGCCCGGATAGACCACGTTGCCGTCCGAGGTATGGGGTGCGCTGGCCGCGTGCAGCTGGGCGCGGGAGCAAAAACACGGGTACACAAGGCCGCGCTCTTCCAGCTTTTTGTAGCTTGCGGTGTAGATCTCCGCGCACTCACTCTGGTAATAGGGGCCGTTCGGCCCGCCGGTGCTGCCGCCCTCGTCCCACGCAAGGCCCAGCCAGTCCAGATCCTGTTCCAGCAGGTCAGCATAGATGCGCGGGCAGCGCTCGGCATCCAGATCCTCAATGCGCAGCACGATGCGCCCGCCCTGACTTTTTGCGCTGAGCCATGCCAGCAGGCTGCACGCCAGATTGCCCAGATGCAGCCGTCCGCTGGGGCTGGGCGCAAAGCGGCCAACCACCTCAGGTGTTTTTTTCTGGTTTAGAAACGGTTTTTCCTGCATTGAAAATTTCCTTTCGCAATTTGTAAGCTTTCTCTGTACTGGCAGGCCATCGTGGAGCTTTCTCCGCCGTCCTGCCTAGAAAGTGCCCTGTCCAGCCGCTGCTCCACCGCCTGCCGGACCTGCGGCGCGCGGATGCCGTACACGATCTGCACATCGCAGCCGCTTTGCACCACACCGCTGCAGGGCAGGGCTTTCAGGGCCTGCTCCTTGACGAAGGCCGGGTCGTTCACCGTGACACGCAGGCGGGTAAAGCAGTTGTCCACCGTGCGGATGTTCTCCCGCCCGCCAAAGGCTGCAATGAGCTTTTTCTATCCCTGCTCGTCCAGCGGCAGGGCCTTTTCCGGCCGGGACGGCTCTTCCGGGCGGCGGCCCGGTGTGGGCAGGTCCAGCGCCTTGATGAGCACAGTGAACACCACAAAATACACCGCGATCTGGGCAAGGCCCAGCAGATACAGCACCGGGTAGTTCGTGCGGGCCGCACCAGCGGAAAGGTTCATCACAAGCGACCCCAGAAGGTTCGAGGTAAACGCCGTGACTCCGCACAGGTGCAGCAGCACGATGAACGCGCCGGAAATGGCCGCGTGAGCCAGCCACAGCACCGGTGCCGAGAAGCAGAACAGAAAATCCATCGGCTCGGTGACAGAGGCCAGCGATGCCGTGAAGGCCAGCGGCAGCAGCTGAAGGGCAGTTTTTTGCGGCTGCCCCGCCGGGCACAGAAGATGAATGCCGCCACAATGCCAAAGTAGCCGAACGTCTTGGTAAAGCCGGTGTACATCCACACGATGCCATCGGAGAAGGGCAGGCCCAGATTGTACTCGGTCATCATGACCACATAGGCACCAGTATAGGTGACGCTGCCCACCATAAGCTGACCGCCCAGCTGCGAGAACTGGAACGGCATATACACCAGATGATGCAGCCCTGTAGGGATGAGCAGCCGTTCCAGAAAGCCGTACAAAAACAACCCGATATTGCCGGAAGCGGCAATGAAGCCGGTGACGGCCGCAATGGCCTTTCTGGATAGGCGGCCAGACAAAACAGGCCCAGCAGAATGCCGCCGAACACGCCGGTATCCACAGCCCAGAATGCTGGATGCCCAGCACCATGGTCTGGCCGGTATCCGCTGGATGCCCAGCAGGCCGGTAAGCGCATCCGGCTGCGCCAGCAGGCCCAACTCGGTCAGCGTTACATTGCCCGCTGTCAGGTAGACAAGATAGCTCATCAGGGCGATGAACGCCGCCTGATGCTTTTCCCGCTTTGCCAGCGCCGCCGCAAGACCGGTGCAGAACAGCACGCTCAGATTTGAAATGACCGCCGTGAGGCATTTGTAAAGGATCCTGCCCGCCAGCTGCACCGGCTCCCACCGCAAAAAGGGCAGCACCCCGGCCAGCGGCGCACTGGTAAGCAGTGCGCCCACCACCAGCAGCAGGCCCGCCGCCGAAAGATAGGTCAGCGGGGCCAGCATCGCGCGGGAAAACCGCTCCAATGCAGCTGTGATGCGGTGCTTCATGGGCGTTTTCCTCCTTTCCGGCTGACGTGGGCAGACACTATACTTGTAGTCAACCGATTTTTGCGGAAAATGTCAAGAATGCAAAGTTCCCAAAATGCCGTTTCTTCTTTGTGCAGGGTGCATATTTCCCTTGAAATTCGTTCCTGCCCCGTCCGATTGACAACCGCTGCCGCAGAACGTATACTTAGGGTGTATCGTTTTGAGGTGCTGCGGCCTCTGCGCGGCACTGCTCATGGAGGACACTGCTATGAAATCAAGATATACCCGCATCCTCTCGCTCTGCTGTGCGCCGCACTGGCCTGCAGCATTCTGGCAGGCTGCGGCGGCTCAACCGCCAGCAGTTCCGAAGCGCCAAGCTCTGCCAGCAGTTCTGCAAGCTCCGCTGCTTCCGGCGAAGACCTGCCCGATTCCACCACCCGGGCCGACACCTCCGGCCTGAACCCCGGCGATTTTGACGAGAACTCCATCTTCTCCATCACCGGCACCACCGGCACCGGCGTGCCGGCTGCTCGCTCAAATCGGTGATCGCAGCGGCATCCCTGCTGCAGTGGGCAGAAAACGCCCGCCTTGCCTCCCACCCCGGGCCGTGCAGGACGCCTTTACGACACCTTGGACGCTGACGAGCAGGAGAGCTTTGCCGAGGCCTGACGATGATCGAGCCGGACGCGCAGCCTGCTGAGCGACAAGGAGAGCATGACTGGCCGCATTGAGGATGCCGGCCTTGACCCGGACACTCCCGGCTGCACCCTGAAGAACTGGCAGGCCCTGCAGACCGTGCTGGACGACTGCGTGCCGGAGACAAACGGCGAGTTAATATGAAAAAGCTGAATCAGCGATTTTGTTGCAGATGCTTTTTTCTTTAGCGGACCTTCGCCCTCTCAGGCTCACATTCGTTCGCCAGATTCCCCCCTTTGTCGCTGCGCGACATCTTCCCCGGTCGGGGGAAGTCTTTCCTCAAAGTGGAGCCCTTGGCAGTCCACGCAAAGTCCATCTCTTTGCCAAGGCCTCCCTTTGGGAGAGGTGGCACTCGGGTGACGGAGAGGGGCGAGATGCTGACCATGTGCAGCATTCCTTCTGTTTCTGATTTTTATACCTTCTTCAGCACATACTGGCGGGTGCCCATGCCGATCTTTCGGCCTGATCCAGCGTGGCCTTCCACTCGATGTTGGGGTTGGAATCCTTGAAGTTGTCATGGTGGCAGTTCCAGCCGGGCTTTGCAGGTTCTGGCCCAGCTGGCTGTTCGGCAGCGGCTGTGCATTCAGGCAGGCGTCCGCGCAGGCCTGATCCAGCGCCACCGGGTCAAAGGACGCAAAGATGCCGATATCCGGCAGGGATGGGAGCATCGTTCTCGCAGTGGCAGTCGCAGTTGGGGCTGATGTCCTGCACCAGAGAAATAGGAAGCAGGGACGGCCGGCGCACACGGCATACTCGGCCATCTTGCGGTCCAGCATCACGGCCTTGTTGTTTGCATGGTTGTAGGTGATGGCATCGGAGCCGCACTCCTTCGCGCAGCGGTGGCAGCCCGGCACAGGCTCTCCTGCACCTCCGGGTGTCCGGCAGCGTGCTGCATCCATCTTGCCGGCCCGGGAGCCGCAGCCCATGCCGATGTTCTTGATGGCACCCCCAAAGCCGGTGGACTCGTGGCCCTTAAAGTGGGTCAGGCTGATGAACACATCCGCGTCCATGATGGCACGGCCGATCTTGGCGGTCTTGCAGTATTCGCCGTTGGGCACCGGCACTTCCACCTCATCGGTGCCGCGCAGGCCGTCGGCGATGAGCACCTGACAGCCGGTGGTCATGGGCCAGAAGCCGTTGAGCTGGGCACAGGTCAGGTGTTCCAGCGCGTTTTGCGGCTGCCGGGGTACAGGGTGTTGCAGTCGGTCAAAAGGGCATACCACCCTGCTCCTTGCACAGGTCTGCCACCACCTTGGCGTAGTTGGGCCGCAGAAAAGCCAGGTTGCCCAGCTCACCAAAGTGCATTTTGATGGCTACGAACTTGCCGTCCATGTCAGCTGACGGATCCCGGCCGCCAGGCACAGGCGGCGGAGCTTTTCCAGCAGGCTGGTGCCCACGGGACAGCGGAAATCGGTATAATAAACGTTGGATGCTTCCATGGTTTGTTTCTCCTCCCTGATAACCTTTTTCTGTGTGCGGCGGCACACGGCCGCAAAATACCATCTCTGCTCCCAGTATAGCATACTTCCGGCATGAGAAAAGGGCGGAGGGGACGGCGCCGACCGTCCCTTCTGCATTTTTACCTTCAGGCAATGGCGGTGATGGCCGCGACTGCCAGTACGATGAGGCCCAGCACGATGCGGTACACGCCAAAGAACTTGAAATCGTGGCGCTTCACATAGTCCATCAGGAAGCGGATGGCGGCAAGGCTGACGCCAAAGGCCACCACACAGCCCACTGCCAGCACGGCCACCTCGGTGCCGGTCATGGCAGCGCCGACAGTGCGAACTTGAGCACCTTGAGCAGGGATGCACCTGCCATGACCGGGATGGCCAGATAGAAGGTGAACTCTGCCACACAGGCGCGGGACAGGCCCAGCAGCAGGCCGCCCACGATGGTGGCGCCGGAGCGGGAGGTGCCCGGGATGATGGCCAGACACTGCCACAGGCCAATGATGAAGGGCGTCACGGTAAGTGATCTGTTCCAGATGGATGACGTGGGGCGCAGTGCGGCGGCTCTCCACCACGAGGAACAGCACACCGTAGAGGATGAGCATTGCGGCCACGGTGATGTAATTGTAGAAGTGCGCTTCCATCCAGTCGTCCAGCGGGCTGATGACCAGCACCGGCAGGGTGGCGGCGACCACCTTGAACCAGAGCTGCCAGACGCTGGGCTTGGAGATGACGCGGCCATGCCGCAGGCCGAAGGGCCACAGCTTGCCCCAGAACAGCACCACCACCGCAAGGATGGCACCCAGCTGGATGACCACGCGGAACATGGACATGAACTCTTCGCTGGCGCTGAACTTTACCACCTGCTCCAGCAAGATCATATGGCCCGTGGACGAGATGGGCAGCCACTCGGTGATGCCCTCCACGATGCCCATCAAAATCGCTGTGATGATTTCCCAGAACGTAAGTAAATCCGACTCCTTTTTGTATCTCTGGAGTCACACGCGGGAACGCGCGGCGTTTCTCGCTTTTCCAGTATACCATACTATGGCGCACCGCGCACGCAGAATGCAAAAATTTTACGCAGCTGCCCTCTGCGCTGCGGGGTGTAACTGGGCCGGAAAATGTGCTATACTGAACCCAGAGCCTTACAGAATGGTTTTTGCCCCGGCTGCGGGCATTTTGCAAACACCGTCTGTATTTTCGTTTCATCATTCTACAATGAGGTGAATCTTTATGAACATTCTTGTAATCGGCTGCGACCAGGTGGGTGCATCGCTGGTGCGGGACCTGGAGCGCATCGGCCACGACATCTCCATCATTGAAAAGGACTCCGAACAGCTCAAGCGTCTGGACGCCTTCGACGACTACACCTTCAGCGGAACGGCTCTTGTGGGCGACCCCACCGACCCGGACGTGCTGCGCCGGGGCGGCATTGACAGCTGCGATGCCGTGGCCGCTGTGAGCGAGGACGACTCGGTAAATCTGATGGCGGCACAGATCGCAAAAAGCCTCTTCCGCCGTGAGAAGGTGATCTGCCGCGTCTCCGACCCGCACCTGCAGGTGCTCTACCACAAGGCCTACGAACTGGACACCATCTGCCCCACCGTCCTCACCGAGCAGGCTGTGTTCCGTTCTCTCGCCAAATAACCGATTTTGACCATTCGTATAATGAGGTAGTATTATGAAAGTTTGTATTGCCGGCGGCGGCGTGTGGGCCGGTATCTGGCCCAGAGCCTGCTGGCCAACCGCCACGAGATCGTCATCATCGAGCCGGTGGAGAGCCAGTGCCGGATGCTGGCCGATATGCTGGACATCCCGGTCATCTGCGGCGACTCCATCAGCGTGGACACTCTGCGCACCGCCGACGTCGCCAGCTGCGACGCCTTTGTGGCTGTGACCGGCTCTGACGAGGACAACCTTGTGGCCTGTCAGATCGCCAAGCGGGAGTTCGGCGTAGACCGCACCGTGGCCCGGGCCTCCAACCCCAAAAACCGCGAACTGCTCCACACCCTCGGCGTGGACACCGTGGTCTGCGGCACCGACAACCTGAGCCACATCCTCGAGCGGGAGATCGAGACGGATACCATCCGCCAGCTCCTCTCTCTGGGCGGCGGCACGGCCAGCCTGAACGAGATCTTGCTGCCCGAGAATTTTCTCTACGCGGGCAAGGCCATCATGGACATCCCCATCCCGGGCGACACCATCCTGATCAGCATCACCCGCGACACCGAGTTCATCATCCCCCACGGCAGCACGATCCTGCTGCCCTGGGACCGCATCCTCTGCCTGACCCGTGACGACAGCCTGCACGAGCTGACCGAGGCCTGGGGCCTCAGCGATAAGTGACGGAGCAGGAGCTGCGGCGCACCGCCGTCATCATCCCGCCCACTGGCCGGGCCGTCCTCTGCGTCTGGGCGGCGGTGCCGGGGCTGTTCGCTGCGCCCTTCGTGTTCTGGCAGAGCGTCGCCGCCGGAGCGGGTTTCTGCCTGCTCTGGGGCTTTCTGGTCTACTGCCTCTGGGCGCGGGCCTGCAGCTTCGCCGCCGTGCTGGGGGAACGGACCATAACAGTCTACTCCGGCGTTGCGCTGCCGGTGCGGCAGGTGCTTCCCCGCCGGGCCGTTACCAGCGTCCGGCTGCTCCGGACGCCCCTGCTGCGGCTGGGCGGCGTCTCGCTGCTCATCGTGGCAGCCCCGGGCGCGAAGCTCTTTCTGCCCGCCATCCCGGCCCAGCAGGCCGGGCTTCTGGCTCACATTCTGGCGGAGGATGCACCATGACCCGACAACGGCATTACCATCCCCTCGCCGCCCTCCGCTTCCTGCGCAAGGCGGTCGTCGTCTGCCTGCTGCCGCTGGCGAACGCCCTGCTGGAATTCAGCCTGAACGCTCTGCTCACAGCTCTGCGGCAGGACGCCGCGCTTCTGCTCTTCCTCTGCGGGGCCAGCTCCATCCTGCTGGAAGCCAGCAGCTGGGCGCTGGATGAGGCCGGTGTGCTCCGGCTGCGGTGGACGTTCCTCTCCAAGCGGGAGCGCATCATCCGGGGCGAAGCTCTGGCCGCGCTGACCATTGAGCGGCCGCTCTTCTTTCGGCTGCTCGGGGCCAGCCGGGTGGTGCTCTACCCGGTGGGCCAGCCTGCCAGGCGAGCCGTCACTCTTTATTTGCACAAAGAAGACGCGCAGGAGCTTGCTGACCGCCTGATGCCTGTCCGGGACCCGGTCTGCCACCGCCCTGCCGGGGGCGAGCGGGCCGCGCTGGTGGTTTTGGGTGCCAACGGCCTGTCTACGCTGGCGCTGACCTATCTGGCCATCCGGCAGAGCCGACCATTTCCCCTCACCGCCGAGGCCGTGGCCCTCTCCCGGCTGAACCTCCTCGTCCGGTTCGCGGCCCACTGGCTGCCCGCCGGTGCGGCGTGGATGCTGGTGCTGACCGGGGCGCTCTTCGGCATCAGTCTGGCCCGCAGTTTTGTCCAGAGCGTCCATTATACGGTCTGGCACACTGCCGACCAGCTGGGCAGCCGGGGCGGCTGGCTGTCCCGGTTCGAGTTCCGGGTGCGGAGCAGTGAGATCAGCTACGCGGACGTCCGCGTCTCCCCCATCGCCCGGCTCATGAAGCGCTGGCCGGTGTTCGTGGTGGCAGGCAGCTGCCGCCCGGAACTGCCGCTTTTCGTCTACCGCTCCGGGCAGGAAGAGCTGTTCCGGGAGCTGCTGCCCGAGTTCCGGATGCCGCCCGACACCCGGCACGACCTCACCCACCGCAGCGCCGTCTTCTTTGCGTCTGCCGGCATCCCGTTCGGGCTGTGCCTGCTGCTGGTGCTGGTCTCCCGCAGCGTTCTGCCTGCCCTCACGGGGACATTGCTCATCCCGACAGCGGTATTTGCCGTCTTTCTGGCGGGCGGGCTGATGGGCTGGCTGAAAGAGGGCATCTGGCTCCGGGAGGGCCGGTTCACCCTGCGGCGGCAGAAGGGTGTTTATCTCCACTGCATCTGTGTGTTCCACCCAGATGTCTGCCTGCGCACCTTCCAATCGCCCTGGGCGGCACGTTACCAGCGCATGACGCTGACGCTGGCTCTGCCCGGGCAGGTGCGGCTCAAGGTGCGCAGCATCCCCGTGCGGGACGCTGCGCCCTGTCTCAACGCTTTGGAGCAGGAAATATAAAACAAAAGGAAGTCTGATTCTCATGATAAAAACCATTCTCTTCGATTTGGACGGCACCTTACTGAACACCATCGACGACCTGGCCGACGCAGCCAACTGGGTCTGCACCCAGCACGGCTGGCCGACCTTTCCAGTAGAGACCTACAAGCACTTCGTGGGCAACGGCATCCCGAAGCTGGTGGAGCGTTTTTCCCCGGAAAACGCCCGGACGCCCGAACAGCTTGCCGCCACGCTGGCCGAGTTCTCGGCCCGGTATGACGCCCACAAGGAAGACAAAACGGCCCCCTATCCCGGCATCCTGGAACTTCTGGCCGCGTTGAAGGCCGAGGGCTTCCAGACCGCCGTTTTTTCCAACAAAGCGGACGCTTTTTGTGGAAAGATCATCGAGCACTACTTCGGCCCGGACAGCTTTTCGCTGGTGCGGGGCAGCCGCCCCGGTGTTCCCACCAAACCCGACCCGGCTGGCGTCTACTCTCTGATGGCCGACCTCGGCGCAGACCCGCAGAGCACCCTTTTCGTGGGCGACAGCGACGTAGACATCCTTACGGGACACAATGCCGGTCTGCCCGCTCTGGGCGTTCTCTGGGGCTTCCGGGGCGAAGCAGAGCTGACCGCCGCCGGGGCCGATGCTCTAGCCGCAAAGCCGGAAGATATTCTGACGTATCTCCACCAGCACTGAAAAAAAAAAGCCCTGCCGGGGACGCAGAAATACTTTTGAAAATGAAGAAATACCGCGAGTGAGCGGCTGAGCCATTCCTCAAAGCAAAGAAAAAATGATTCAAAAGCGCTATTTTACAATTTTCCGCTTTTCTGCTATACTCGAGCTATAGAACGACCCCCGGCAGAACACCGAGGGACATCGAAACAGGAGGTTGCAACTTATGGGCTTTTTAACTGGTAAAACCGCCATCATTACCGGCGCAGGGCGCGCTGTTCTGAAGGATGGGAGCTGCGGCTCCATCGGCTACGGCATCGCCACCGCATACGCCAAGGAGGGCGCGAACCTCGTCATCACAGGCCGCAATGTCAAGAAGTTGGAAGCAGCCAAGCAGGAGCTGGAAAGCCTCTACGGCATCAAGGTGCTGACCGTGCAGGCCGATGTCTGCGCGGGCGGCGACAACGAGGCCACCGTGGCAAATGTGGTCAAGCAGGCCGTCGATACCTTCGGCGGCATTCAGGTGCTGATCAACAATGCACAGGCTTCGGCCTCCGGCGTGCCGCTGGCCGAGCACACCACCGAGCAGTTCGATTTGGCCATCTACTCCGGCCTCTACGCCGCTTTCTACTACATGAAAGCCTGCTACCCCTATCTGGCTGAGTCTCACGGCAGCGTCATCAACTTCGCTTCCGGTGCCGGCCTCTTCGGCAACTTTGGCCAGTCGGCCTATGCTGCCGCCAAGGAGGGTATCCGCGGTATGTCCCGCGTCGCCGCCACCGAGTGGGGCAAGGACGGCATCAACGTCAACGTGGTCTGCCCGCTGGCATGGACAGCCAAGCTCGAGCAGTTCCGGGAGGCCTACCCCGACGCTTTCAAGGCCAACGTCAAAATGCCGCCCATGGGCCACTACGGCAACGCTGAGACGGAGATCGGCCGTGTCTGCGTCCAGCTGGCCATGCCGGACTTCAAGTATATGTCCGGCGAGACCCTGACGCTGGAAGGCGGCATGGGCCAGAGACCGTAAAACGACATCATCTGCTTCCTTGCATAACGAACCCCCGCCTGCCGGATGGTGCAGGCGGGGGAATTTTTGCTCTGATTCCCGTTCGGGTCAAACAAAGCGGCAGCAACCACGGTAGACATTCCTGAAGATTGGGACCCGAACACTAAAAAAGAGCCCACCGGGCTCTTTTTTGCCGCCTGCGGGCGGCCGTGTTCCTTCGATTCCTCGTACGGGTTGCATAAAAAGCTCCTCAATCTTAGGATTGAGGAGCTTTTTATGACCCGTACGGGAATCGAACCCATGTTACAGCCGTGAAAGGGCCGTGTCTTAACCGCTTGACCAACGGGCCTTAGAAATACAGAGCTTCGCTAAAACCTCCGACTTTCATCATCCACTATTGCGGACGACCGTCCCCTTATCTTAGCGAAACTCTGTAATGTGGTAGCGGTAACTGGATTTGAACCGGTGACACTTCGGGTATGAACCGAATGCTCTAGCCAACTGAGCTATACCGCCATATTTATTTGTTGCACTTGAACAGTGCTTTATTATTATATCCAACAACCTCCGTTTTGTCAACAACTTTTTCAAAAAAATCTTCAATTTTTTCATTCTTTCTGATTTTATACGTCTGTACGCAAAAAGTCCCCGCCATCCTGTATGAATGGCGGGGACTTTCAACATTTTATTGGAGAATGGTGGAAAGCAGGCTTACTTCTTGTGGACAGGCACCATGACCTCGAGGCCGCCCATGTAGGGCTGCAGGACCTTGGGGATGGTGACACTGCCATCGGCCTGCAGATGGTTCTCGAGGAATGCGATGAGCATACGCGGAGGAGCCACGCAGGTGTTGTTCAGAGTGTGGGCCAGATAGGTCTTACCATCCTTGCCCTTGACGCGGATGTGCAGGCGGCGGGCCTGTGCATCGCCCAGGTTGGAGCAGGAGCAGACTTCGAAGTATTTCTGCTGGCGGGGGCTCCATGCCTCGATGTCGCAGCTCTTGACCTTCAGGTCAGCCAGGTCACCGGAGCAGCAGTTCAGCTGACGGACAGGGATCTCCATGCTGCGGAACAGCTCGACGGAGTTCTTCCAGAGCTTCTCGTACCAGTCAGCGCTCTCCTCGGGACGGCAGACGACGATCATCTCCTGCTTCTCGAACTGGTGGATGCGGTAGATGCCGCGCTCCTCGATGCCGTGAGCGCCCTTCTCCTTGCGGAAGCAGGGGCTGTAGGAAGTCAGGGTCAGGGGCAGAGTAGCCTCATCCAGAGTCTGGTCGATGAAGCGGCCGATCATGGTGTGCTCACTGGTGCCGATGAGGTAGAGGTCCTCGCCCTCGATCTTGTACATCATGGCGTCCATCTCAGGGAAGGACATGACGCCCTGCACCACGTTGCCGTGCATCATGAAGGGAGGGATGACATAGGTGAACCCCTTGTCGATCATGAAGTCGCGGGCATAGGCCAGAACAGCCTCGTGCAGACGGGCGATGTTGCCCAGCAGATAATAGAAGCCATTGCCGGCCACGCGGCCTGCAGCGTCCATATCAATGCCGTCGAAGCTCTCCATGATCTCGGTGTGGTACGGGATGGGGAAATCAGGCACGACCGGCTCACCGAAGCGCTGAGCCTCGACGTTGTAGGTGTCGTCCGGGCCGATGGGTACGCTGGGGTCGATCATCTGGGGGATGGTGTACATGATCTCCTGAATGCGTTCAGCCAGCTTTGCCTCCTCGGCTTCCAGCTCTGCCATCTTGTCGGCGTCAGCCTTGACAGCGGCGTTGTTGGCGTCGATCTGAGCCTGCAGCTCGGCCTTCTTGGCCTCGTCGTCGCACTTCTTCAGCTGGCCGAACAGAGGGCCGTTGGCCTTGCTCAGCTTGTTGCGGGCAGCCTTCAGGGTCTCGACTTCCTTCAGGCACTCGCGATACTTGGCGTCCTTCTCGATGACTTCGTCAACGAGAGGGAGCTTTGCATCCTGAAACTTCTTCTTGATGTTTTCCTTGACCGCATCCGGGTTGTCGCGGACAAATTTGATGTCAAGCATGATAACTCTCCTTATACTCTATTGCTTGCACAGGGGCCTTCCCCGCTGTGCCGTTCAAAGCGGTGTTCCCCGCCTTGGTACGCATTTCTAATAACTTTTCTGCTCAGGCTCCCCAGTTTTAAGAGAGCCGTCGAGCGACAGCGAGACTGAGAGGTTTACTCCATATTATACTGCCCCAGCAGATTTGCAAAGGCTTTCAGCTGATCGTCCGAATAGAAATGGACGGTCAGCTTGCCTTTGCCGTCGTGGTAGGCCACGCGGACTTCGCTGCCCAGCGCCTGCTTGAGGCTTTCTTCCACCTCCACCGGCAACGCACTCGGCAGCGGCGCGGCCACAGGCTCTTTTGCGGGCTTTGCCAGCTTTTTGCACAAAGCTTCGGCCTGACGGACGTTCAGCTGGTTGTCCGCTATCATCTGAGCCGCTTCCTCCTGCAGCTCCGGCGTAGGCAGGCCCAAAACGACCTTCGCGTGTCCGATCGTAATGAAGCCGCTTTTCAGCAGTTCCAGCACTGTTTCCGGCAGGCTCAGCAGCCGCAGGCTGTTGGCCAGTGCGCTCCGGCTCTTGCCCAGCTTGCGGGCGGCCTGCTCCTGGGTCAAATCGCAGCGGGTCATCAGCTCACGGATGCCGACCGCCTCTTCCACAGGGTCGAGGTCTTCGCGCTGCAGGTTCTCCACCAGCGCAAGCTCCATGGCCTGCTCATCGGTCACGTCCTTGACGATGACCGGCACCTCGGTGAGGCCCGCCATCCGGCTGGCCCGCCAGCGGCGCTCGCCTGCCACGATGAGGTAGCCGCCGGACGGCTTCGGGCGCACCGCAATGGGCTGCAACAAACCGTGCTCGGCGATGCTGGCCGAAAGCTCTGCCAGCGTCTCGTCGTCGAAGGTCTTGCGGGGCTGGCCGGGGTCTGGCTCGATCTCCCGCAGGGGCAGCGTCTCGATCCTGGTATCTGACTCAAAGCTGGGGGCGGCGTCCTCAAACAGACTTTCCAGCCCCCGGCCCAGTCCTCCTCTTCCTTTTGCCATTGGTCTCCTCTCTCCCTCAGCCGTCCATCTTCACATCGGCGAGCCCCATCGTCTCGACCGGTTCCGCTGCAGCTTTTCCGCGGCGGCGCTTGGGTACAGCTTCGGCGGGGCGGTTGCTCTTCACGAACTCGATGGCAAGGTCCATATACGCCTCGCTGCCCTTGCCCTTCGGCTCATAGAAGTTGATGGGCTGGCCATAGCTGGGAGCTTCCGAGATGCGGATGCTGCGAGGGATAGTGGTCTGATACACCTTGTTTCCAAAGTATTTCTTGACCTGCTCCACCACCTGCAGTGTCAGGTTATAGCGGACGGAGAACATGGTGAACACCACGCCCTCGATGTCCAGATAGGGGTTGTACTTTTTGCGGACGGTCTTAAGAGTGCTGATAAGCTCCGACAGACCTTCCAGCGCGTAATACTCGCACTGCACCGGGATGAGGATGCTGTCGCAGGCGCACAGGCCGTTCAGCGTCAGCAGGTCAAGGCTGGGCGGGCAGTCGATGAAGATAAAGTCGTAATCCTTCTGGATGGGGGCCAGCGCCTTGCGCAGGCGGCTCTCGCGGCCCGGCAGGTCGATCATCTCAAGGCTGGCGCCCGCGAGGCGGGTGTTGGAGCCGATGACGTCGGTGCGGAACTCCGTCTTGCGGACAGCCTGCCGCGCGTCGGCCTCGCCGATGAGAATTTCATATGTACCAATATCTACACTCCGCTTGGAAATACCATAACCGGTGGTGGTGTTGCCCTGCGGGTCGAGGTCTACGATGAGCACTTTTTTGCCCAGCGCCGCCACGCAGGACGAGAGGTTGACGGCTGTGGTGGTCTTGCCCACGCCGCCCTTCTGGTTTGCAACAGCAACGATTTTTGCCACGCTACTTGCTTCCTTCCGGGAAAAAGATTTGTTCCACATGGAACATTTCGAGGACGAAGCCCGCCGTTTTCCCCTCAGCAGGCCCCTTTATACAGTTTAGTATAGCACATCAGCGCGGCTTTTTGAACTGGTTCTTTATAATTTTACGGTGGGAAATTCAGATTCAGCATCTATTTTTTGCATTCTTTGAGGTTAAAAATTGATTTTTGCAGTAAAGCTGTAGCGTAGAGGCAGCTTGCTTTGCATTAGAGTCAGTTCTTCTTTAAGCAGGTTCGCGCGCTGGTGGCGCGGGGGATGTTTTTCTTTCGGTCAAATGGCTTTGCGCTCCGCGCGGGCCAGAGCGCTTTTTCATTAAGGCTGATTGTTCTCTTTTGATGTCAAAAGAGAACCAGAAAACCACCAGCGATTTCGACGCGCTGGATCCACGAGAAAGGGGCTGCTCGCCCCTTTCAGACCCCGAAGGAGTAGTCGAAACGGAAAAAAGCTAGTCGCTGCGCTAAACGCTTTTTTCTCGTTTCTCCGATTTGCTGCTTTGCGGCTGGTGTTACCTCTGCAGGGCATAAAGTCCAGCAGAAATCTTCGGCGGAGCCGTAAAAAAAATCTTCGGCGGAGCCGCCGCCAGTGGCGGAAATGGGAGAAGCACAAAAAAAGCGTTAAGCGAAGCGGCTAGCATTTTGGGCTTCGACCTCATCTTCGGAATCGTTAAGGGCGAGAAGCCCTTAACTCGTTGCGGGGAGAGTGGAGTCCAGAGGTAGGGAGGGGGGATTCGAAACACCCCTCCCTATCTCTGGCCCGCGCGGAGCGCAAAGCTATTTGACCGAAAAAAAAACCTGCCCGGCGCACCGGCGCGAGAAGCCGCTCAAAAGAAAGAGAGCCACTGTTCCACATGGAACACTGGCCCTCTCCCCTCACCTCTGTGCCGCTGCCGTCGGGATGCGCACGGTATACTCAATGTACCCATCCCGCTCCTCCCGATGCGGCCGTTGCCGGTACACCGTTGTCCGTCATCAGGCGGATGGCGTGGTCGATGGTATTCACAAAAATGCGGACGTCCTTTACCATTGAGATGCGGTGACGTCCCGGGGCAGCTGCGTTCAACAGCTGCTCGATGTACAAGTCTGTAGCCCGGGCGTTCATCTTCCGCTTGGCGATGGTGATGAGCGCTTCACTGCGGCGGTTCTCCGGCAGACGCAGCACCGCCCGGGCGTGGCGTTCCGTCAGGCCGTTGTCCAGCACGAACTGCCGCTGGTCCTTGGTGAGCTGCAATAGCCGCAGCTTGTTGGCCAGCGTCGGCTGAGCCATGCCAAGCCGCTTGGCCGCCTCCGCCTGCGTACAGTCCCACAAGACCATCACATCCCGCAGGCCCTGCGCCTGCTCGAAGGGGTTCAGATTCTCCCGCTGAAGATTTTCCAGAAGCCCCATCGCCGCCGTCTTGTCGTCGGCATAGTCGCAAAGGATGGCCGGGATGGTCTGCATCTTTGCCATCTTGCAGGCGCGGAGGCGCCGCTCCCCCGCCACCAGCTCATAGCCGTCTTCTTTTTTGCGCACGGCGATCGGCTGCAGCAAGCCGTTCTCCCGGATGCTGGCCGCAAGCCCCGCAAGCTCCTGCTCGTTGAAATTCGTCCGCGCCTGAAATGGCGACGGCTGGATGCTCTCGATCGGGAGAGCGTAGATTTTTCCGGCATATTTCTTTCTCTCAAACATGATACCGCCCCTTTTCGTCTGGAATCGTCATGGTTTTCCACCCTTTCCCGGGAAAACGCGGAAAAGTCAGCTGCTTACATCCCCAGTTTACCAGAAAATAAAAGACCCTGCCAGAAGATTCGTTCGGCAGGGTCTTGCATTTTCTATTCGATGCTCCGTTATTTCAGCGGACTTTTCGCAATTTTTCCGCCGTTTCTGGGGTAGGCAGTCGGAGTTTGCGAAATCTTTTTGCAGAGGATGAGGGTGCGGGTATCGCCGCCCGGCAGATGGAGGGTGCGGGTCTCTTTGTACTCGCCGCCCAGCTTCTTGATGGCGCCCCGGGCTGCGGCCAGCTCTTCTTCGCCGGAAGCGCCCTTCATGGCAAGGAAGTTTCCACCCACCTTCACCAGCGGCAGGCAGTATTCTGCCAGCATGGGCAGAGCCGCCACCGCGCGGGCCGAAGCCAGATCGAACTGTTCACGCCACGCCTTGCGGGCGGCTTCCTCGGCGCGCTCCTTGGCGAACTCCACACCGGTAAGGCCCAGCTGGCCGCAGGCGTATTTCAGAAACTCCACCCGCTTGCCGGTGGGTTCCATCAGGGTCAGCTCCAACTCGGGCTTGAAAATCTTCGTCACGATGCCCGGGAAGCCCGCGCCTGCACCGACATCCACCATCTTCCCTGCCACCTCAGGCTGAGAGGCAAAGAGCAGGCTGTCGAGGAAGTGCTTGTCCTCGATGCCCTCCGGGTCGGTGATGGCAGTCAGATTGACCTTCTGGTTGTACTCCACCAGAATCTCCGCAAAGGCGTCTAACTGGTCGAGCTGGGTTCCGGTGAGCGCGATGTTCCATGTGGAACATTTCTGTTCCAGTCGGTTCTTATCGATCATAAACTTATCCTCATTTCACAAAAAGCTTATCGCAATTTTCAAAAATAGCATGAATCAAACAGGTATATTGCTGTCTCTCACGCCGGTGGCGCGGGCAAAGCTCTCTTGCAGTTTGGCTTGGTTTTCTTTGGGTTCTCGGCTGGTGGCGCGGGATGTTTTTTTTTCGGTCAAATGGCTTTGCGCTCCGCGCGGGCCAGAGCGCAGGGCTGGTTTTTTCTTTGAGCTGGTTCTCGCGCTGGTGGCGCGGGGGATGTTTTCTTTCTTTCGGTCAAATGGCTTTGCGCTCCGCGCGGGCCAGAGGTAGGGAGGGGTGTTTCGAATCCCCCCTCCCTACCTCTGGACTCCACTCTCCCCGCAACGAGTTAAGGGCTTCTCGCCCTTAACAATTCCGAAGATGAGGTCGAAGCCCAAAAATGCTAGCCGCTTCGCTAAACGCATTTTTTTGTGCTTCTCCCATTTACGGCTCCGCCGAAGATTTTACCTTTCTGCTGAACTTCACGCCCTGCGAGGGACGTAACACCTGCTGCGAAGCAGCAAATCGGAGAAACGAGAAAAAAGCGTTAAGCGCAGCGGCTAGCTTTTTTCCGTTTCGACTACTCCTTCGGGGTCTGAAAGGGGCGAGCAGCCCCTTTCTCCGTGGATCCCGCGCCTCGGAAGTAGCGGGTGCTTTTCTGGTTCTCTTTTGACACCAAAAGAGAACATTCTCGCGAACCATTTGGCGCGCAAAGAGAACTTTGCCCCGCGTAACCGCGCCTACCCCGCGCCACCGGCGCGACAACCATTTCTGGTTCTCTTTTGGTGCGCAAAGAGAACTTTGCCCCGCGAACCGCGCTCTACCCCCGCGCCACCGGCGCGACAACCATTTCTGGTTCTCTTTTGGTGCGCAAAAGAGAACTTTAGCTTCTCTTCGCCGCCAGCGCGATACTCAGCTGTGCCACATCCGACGGCGACACGCCGGGAATGCGTCCCGCCTGCCCCAAGTTTTTCGGGCGGATGCGGGCCAGCTTCTCGCGGGCTTCCAGCGTCAGGCCGGTGAGCTCTGTGTAAGAGAAATCCTCCGGGATGAGGGTCTTCTCGTGGCGGGCCACCTCGTGTATCATCCGGTCCTGCCGGGCAATGTAACCCGCGTACTTGATCTCAGTTTCCAGACGCTCAGCCAGCATGGGCGTGATGCCCTCACCCCAGCCGATCATGCCCGCGATGAGCGGATAGTCGATCTCCGGCCGGCGCAGCAGCTCTTCGGCAATGCCGCCCTCTGCGGCCGGGGCGAGGCCCGCTGCTTCCATCGCGGCGCGCAGGTCCGCCGTGCGCAGATGGGCGTCATGCAGACGGCGGCGCTCTGCGTCCAGCACAGCCTGCGTCTGCTGGTACTTTGTCCAGCGGTCATCCTGCACGAGGCCGTATTCCCTGCCGATGGGCGTCAACCGGGTGTCGGCGTTGTCCTGACGGAGGGTCAGGCGGTACTCGCTGCGGCTGGTCATCATCCGGTAGGGGTCCATGACGCCCTTGGTCACAAGGTCATCCACCAGTGTGCCGAGATAGCTCGACTGCCTGGGCAGGATGAGCTGGCTTTCGCCCACTGCGTTCCGGGCAGCATTCAGACCGGCCAGCAGGCCCTGCGCGGCGGCTTCCTCGTAGCCCGAGGTACCGTTGAACTGTCCCGCACCGTAGAGGCCCCGCACCACCTTGCTTTCCAGCGTGGCTTCGAGGCTGGTGGGGTCTACGCAGTCGTACTCGATGGCGTAGGCCGGGCGCATGATCTCAATATTCTCGAAGCCCTTGATGCTCCGGTAGAATGCATTCTGCACATCTTCCGGCAGACTGCTGGACGCACCCTGCAGATACATTTCCTCGGTGTTCTCGCCGCAAGGCTCCACGAAGATGGGATGCCGGTCCTTCCCTGCAAACCGCACTACCTTGTCCTCGATCGACGGGCAGTAGCGCGGGCCGACGCCCTCGATCATGCCGCCGTAGAGCGGGCTGCGCTGGATATTTTCCAGAATGATCTTGTGCGTCTCAGGGTTGGTGTAGGCGATCCAGCACTCCACCTTGTTGTGCATAGGGGTATCGGTCATGAAGCTGAAAGGCTGAAGCTCATTGTCCGGGTCGCCGGGCTGGCATTCCAGCTTAGAGAAGTCGATGCTCCGCCGATGCACCCGGGCAGGCGTACCGGTCTTGAAGCGGCGCAGCGGCAGACCGGCGGCCTTCAGGCTCTCGGTGAGGGCGTTGGCCGCGTGCATCCCGTCGGGGCCGGAAGCGTACCATGCATCGCCCACGAAAATTTTTCCGCCAAGGTTGGTGCCGGTGGCGATGACCACGCACTTTGCGCCATACTCCCCGTTCAGCTGGGTAACGACGCCCTTCACATGGCCGTCCTCCACCTCGATGGAAATGATCTCCGCCTGATGGATGGCCAGCCCCGGCGTCAGCTCAAGGGCGTGCTTCATATATTCATGATAGCGCTTGCGGTCGGTCTGGACGCGCAGAGCGTGGACAGCGGGACCTTTGCCCTTGTTGAGCATCCGGCTCTGTAAATAGGTGGCATCTGCCGCAAGGCCCATCACGCCGCCAAGAGCATCCAATTCGCGTACCAGCGTGCCTTTTGCCGTTCCGCCGATGCTGGGGTTGCAGGGCATATTGCCGATGGCGTCCAAGCTCATCGTGAACACCGCCGTCTTTGCGCCCAGCATCGCGGCAGCATGGGCCGCCTCAATGCCCGCATGGCCGGCACCGATGACGATAACGTCGTAGTCTCCTAAATGGTTCATACTTTCCTCTATTTGCAACATAAAATCTTCGGCGAAGCCGTAAATCAGAGAAACGAGAAAAAAGCGTTTAGCGAAGCGGCTAGCTTTTTTCCGTTTCGACTTCTCCTTTGGGGTCTGAAAGGGGCGAGCAGCCCCTTTCTCGTGGATCCCTGTCCTTGCCGCGCTAAACACGCGGCATTTGCTTCGCAAACCGGACTGTCGGCTTGAAAGCCCCACTGGGGCTTTCATGGCTTCGCCACCGCCGAGCCTCTCAATCGCTGGCGGTTTTCTGGTTCTCTTTTGGCGCGCAAAAGAGAACTTAGCCCTGTGTAAAATTGTTTTTTACTTCCCCACGCAGAATCTTTCAAATACTTCGTTAATGACCGCCTCCGAGGCGTTCTCCCCTGTCAGCTCGCAAAGTGCATCCAGCGCGTCGTCCACGCAGACCGACACAGCGTCCAGCCCGAGCCCCTGCGCGGCGTCCAGCGCTCCGGCTACGGCATCCCGGGCGCGGGTGGCAGCAGAAAGCTGCCGCTGTCCCGAAAGGCTGGCGGCGTGAGGGTCGATTTGGCTGGTCCCCAGCAGGCGGGCTACCGCCGCCGCGATGACCTTCCGCGCCCCTTCTTCCTGACAACAGACCGGCAGCACCATCGCAAAATAGGGTGCGATGAGCTCGGCGTCGAACCGGGTGGGCTTGTCCTCCTTATTGACCAGCGCGATGGCCGGACGACCCGCCGCAGCGCTGAGCCAGCTCCAGGTCCTCCCGGGTCGGGCGCTCCGAGCCGTCGAAGACGGCGAGGATAAGCCCCGCCTCGTCCAGCTTCTTCCAGCTGCGGCGGATGCCTTCGGCTTCGATCTCGTCTTCCGTCTGACGCAGACCGGCAGTATCAAAGAGATTCAGCCGGATGTCGCCCAGCTGGACGGCCTGCTCCACCACGTCGCGGGTGGTTCCGGCCACCGGCGTGACGATGGCCCGGTCGAACCCGGCCAGCAGGTTGAGCAGGGTGGATTTGCCCGCATTGGGTCTGCCCACGATGGCACAGTCCACGCCCTCGCGGAGGACAGCGCCCGCATCGTAGCTCTGGATGAGGGCGTCCAGCTCCTGCTCTACCCCGCCTAAAACGTCGCAGAGATGGCTTTGGCTCAGTTCCGGGACATCTTCCTCAGGGAAATCCACCCAGGCGGCCAGATGGGCCTGCAAGGCCGTCAGAGCATCTTTCTGGGCCGCTATCTTCCGGGCCAGCGCACCGTTCAGGGAGGCATTTGCCAGCGCGGCCCCCTGTCGGCCATCGGCGGAGATGATGTCCATGACGGCTTCGGCCTGGGTCAGACTGAGCTTGCCGTTCAGGAAAGCGCGGCGGGTGTACTCGCCGGGAGCGGCAGGCGACGCACCCCGCCGCAATGCAGGCTTCTACCAGCCGCCGGGCGACTGCACTGCCGCCGTGGCAGGAAAGCTCCACCACATCCTCGCCGGTGTAGCTGTGGGGCGCGCGGAAAAACAGCGCCACACCCTCATCGAAAGCCTCTTCCCCCTCCACGAACGCACCGAACATGGCCGTATAGCCTTTGGCGTCCGCGATCTTTTTGGCCGGGTTTGCCGGTCGGAACACCTTCGCCGCCACTTCATAGCTTTCCGGGCCGGACAGCCGCACGATGGCGATGCCGC